>ENA-OWZK01000340-OWZK01000340.1-human-gut-metagenome-genome-assembly--contig:-NODE-340-length-14244-cov-7.80915_pt1 | contig 14244 bp, 9 predicted proteins | sample MGYA00249764_ERZ652114 | MGnify/ENA primary metagenome ERZ652114 (study PRJEB26925, sample SAMN05827163) | human gut metagenome | biome: ENVO:2100002; feature: ENVO:00000062; material: ENVO:00002003... | reverse complement strand
GGCCAGCCACATGCAGGTCAACCGGCCAGCCGCAGAATCCGGGCAGCCGGCCGGCTCCGGGGAAACGCGCTGTACAGAAATACAAATGGGACATAAATCCGGTGATACAGTAACGTATCCTCAGATTTATATCCCATTTTTAAATTCCACGCACCTTGCTTTGTGCTGCTGCCACGAACGTTACTCATGCAGTTAACTCAATCCAGGCTGCCTCACGGCACACGGGAGGTTCCGCTTAGTGCTGCTGCATTCCTGCCCTGACACGGTTCACGGATTCCCGTTGCGTAAGACCCAGACGTCAACGCCACTTACACAAGGCAGCTTCGCAGCAAACAGCCCGAGGCAAGGTATCACCCCTGCTGGAGCGGATTGCAGGTACAGGGCACCGCTATCTCCCCGGCTGCGTGGAAACTTTATGACATATTAGGCCGTACATACGCAGATGTATCAGCAAATGCCTGCATGGATATCTGCTGAAAACTGCCTGTTAAGTATAACCTGCCCGGAGGTTTTTGTCAAGGCTGTGCCTCCACCAAAAATAACCGGGACAGATAATCTCCCTGGGGCACCGGACTGGTCCGTACGCCGCTGGCCCCATCCGAAAGAATCAGCCCTGCACTCATTAGTTCATCCCCGTACGAGGTATAGTCCATTCCGCTGACCCGGTACATGGTCCCCGGATTCAGTCCCTTTAGCACCAGCCGCTTAAAACCGGTATTCACAGGCTGCAGGAACCGGAAATAAGCTGCAATGGCCTTGTTTTCGTCTTCCGATACCACAATCCAGGCAGCCTCATTTCCCTCAAAGGGACTTATAAGCCGGTAGAACCTTCCCTGCTGAATCAGTTTCCTGTGTTCCTTCATGAACCGTATCTGTTCCTTTACCTGGTACTGCTCCTCCTCTGTAAGCAGGTTCAGATCCAGTTCATACCCAAAGGTACCAAAAAAGGCCGCCGCTGCCCTGGAAGCCAGGGGAACATTCCTCTGGGTCTGGTGGTTGGGTATGGCGGAAACATGGCTTCCCATGGAGCTGACCGGATATACCAGGCTGGTTCCGTACTGGATTTTCACGCGCTCCACCCCGTCTGTGTCATCGGAAACCCAGCCCTGGGGAGCGTAATACAGGATGCCCGGGTCAAACCTGGCGCCGCCGCTGGCGCAGGATTCAAACAGAACATGGGGGAAATCCCTGGTGAGCCGCTCATACAGTTTATAGACTCCCAGTATCTGCCTGTGGTACACGGTTCCCTGGTACCGCGCATCCCGGCCCGCTGAAAACAGGTCGGAAATACTACGGTTCATATCCCACTTCACATAAGACACACCGCCGTCCCCCAGTATCTCCTCCATTCTGTCCCCTATGTATTCCACCACCTGGTCCTTTGAAAAATCCAGCACATACTGGTGTCTCCCCGTACACACCGGCCGGTCCGTACTCCCTAACATCCAATCCGGGTGGGCGCGGTAAAGACAGCTGTCCCTGCTGACCATCTCAGGCTCGAACCACAGGCCGAATTTCATTCCCATGTCCCTGATTTTACCTGCCAGCCCTGTTATCCCATCGGGCAGCTTATGCAGATTGGGATACCAGTCCCCCAGGGAAGTGGTGTCATCGTCCCGCTTTCCAAACCACCCGTCATCCAGCACGAACAGCTCTATGCCCAACTCCCTTGCCTTGTCTGCAATGGAGAGAATCTTTTCCTCGTCAAAATCCATGTATGTGGCTTCCCAGTTATTAATCAGGATGGGTCTTTCCCTGTCCCTCCAATACCCCCTGGCAAGCCTGGTCCTGTAGAGCTGGTGGAACGCCTGACTCATGCCGTTTAAGCCGTCCCCTGAATATACCATCACTGCCTCGGGCGTCTGGAATTCCTCCCCCGGACAAAGGGGCCAGTCAAATCCCTCCGGATGGATTCCCATGGTCACCCGGACCGTATCCATGGTATCCACCTCTGCCTGGGCCAGGAAATTACCGCTGTATACAAGGCTGATGCCTAATACCTCACCGCTGTCCTCCCCGGCATCAGGCCGTTTCAGGCAGATGAACGGATTGAACTGGTGGCTGCTGTGTCCCCTCATGCTGTGTATGCTCTGGACTCCCCGGTGAAGTCCATGGCAGTCCACATAGCGTTCCCTGCACCAGGCCCCGGTCAAATCAACCATCTGGTAACGCGGATCCGGCAGGTCCAGACTCAGGCTCATGGCCCGCTCCAGGCAGACCGGCTCCGGACCGCGGCAGATAAACCGGGCGCTGCGGGTAAGCACAGGCATGTTTTCATAGATTGTATAGAGAAGCACCAGTTCCATACCTGCCACAGGATCCTCCAGATACAGCTCCAGTGTCTGCGCCTCCTCATCCTGCTCCACATAAACGGCAGGCAGGCCCAGCAATTCCGGTTTTCCCCCTTGGATGGTGTGGCTTTTGTATACAAAACAGCTGACCCTGCTTCCATTTTCCCTTCTGATTCCATAAGCCGGATACCGCATATCCCCGGTTCCAAAGGCCGGATATTCCTGTCTGATATGCTCCAGTGAAAATGTGGTGTCATCCTCATAGACACAGGGCGCCATATCCCTGTGCGCAAACTCCAGCAGATGGCCGAAGCTCTCCCTGTGCCGCAGCCGTTTTCCATAGTAGAGCTGCCCCATCTGACCGTTGGGAAGGCATGTCATGATATAACTGATTTTATCGTTGTACAGATGGAACTGCCTTGATTTTTCTTCGTATATAATGCCCATATAGAATCCTCCAGCAATTATTGCGTAAGCACAATGGCTTCATAGGGTCTGAGGCAGATATCCTCCTCTTCATGCAGGGCCGGGCCGTTTCCCCGGAACGTGCCGCTCTGGTCCGGGTAATTGCCGATAAGTACGTTATCTGTTCCCAGGTCCCGGCAGGAAAGACCGCAACTCTGTGTCTGGTCCGTAAAATTGCACAGTACCGTCAGGCGCTCATCCCCCAGTGTTCTTTCATATGCATAAACGGACCCGCTTTCCTCCAGCAGCAGCCGGTAAGTCCCATACACCAGGATGTCCATGGTATGCCTTAACTTTATCAGCTGCTTATAGAAGGACAGGACGGAATCACCGCGTCCGGCCTGCTCCCTTGCATTGAGCCAGGTATAATTGGGATTTACCCCAAGCCAGGGCGTCCCCTCTGTGAATCCTGCCTGGGCCGTATCATTCCACTGCATGGGCGTCCTTGCATTGTCCCGTCCCATATGGTTGATGTAGCGTATCATCTCCTCATGGGAAATGCGCCCGCTGCCCACCATCTCACGGTATACATTATGAATTTCTATATCCTGGAAGTCCTCTATGCTGCTGCCCTGAAAATTGGTCATTCCCAACTCCTGTCCCTGGTAAATATAGGGCGTCCCCTTCATCATATAGAGACAGACTGCCAGCATTTTGGCGGACAGTTCCCAGAACACGGGGCTGTCATTGCCAAAGCGGGACACCGCCCTGGGATAATCGTGATTCTCCCAAAACAGGCTGTTCCAGGCCTTTCCCTCCAGTTCTGTCTGCCACCTGTTCAGCACTTCCTTCAGCTCTCTCAGACAGACCGGGTTGTCATTCCATTTTCCAAATGGCCCGGGATTCAGTTCCACATGTTCAAAATGGAACATCATGTTCAGCTCATGGGACTCATATCCCGCATACTGCACTGCCTCCCTGGTTCCCACACCCACGCCCTCTCCCACGCTCATCCAGTCAAACCGGGACAGGACCTCCCGGTTCATCTCCTGTAAGAATTCATGTATTCTGGGGCCATTGGCATAATAGGGCAGACCATCGCCATAGGGATTTCCCTCTTTCAACACCCCGTCTGGAAAGCGCTGGTCCTTGGACAGCATGGATATCACATCCATTCTGAAACCGTCAATCCCCTTGTCTCCCCACCAGGCCATCATATCATATATTTCCTGCCGTACCCGGGGATTTTCCCAGTTCAGGTCAGGCTGCTTCCTGGAATAAATATGAAGGTAATACATGCCGGTCCCTTCATCGTATTCCCAGGCCGGCCCACGGAAGCGGGATGCCCAGTTATTGGGCGGGCCTCCGCTGACAGGAGCCTTCCATATATAGTAATCCCTGTAGGGATTATCAGGAGAACGGCGGCTCTTTACAAACCAGGCGTGTTCATCCGATGTATGGTTCACAACCAGGTCCATTACCAGCTTCATCCCTTTTTCATGTATCTCTGCCAGAAGCCTGTCGAAGTCCTCCATGGTGCCGAACACATCCATGACAGCCTTATAATCGCTGATATCATAACCATTGTCATCCCCCGGCGACTGATACACCGGGGAGAGCCATATTACATCAATTCCCAGATCCTTAAGGTAATCCAGGCGGCTCCTGATACCGTTCAGGTCGCCGATGCCGTCACCGTTGCTGTCCTGGAAGCTTCTGGGGTAAATCTGATACACCACGCATTCTTTCCACCATGCCCTCTGTTCTTCCATGTGAATCCTCCCTTACATTCCGATTCCTGATTATCCGGGACCTTACGCACGGACAGGACAGATGCGGTATGTCTTAATCTCATAGGGTTTTATGAAATCCTTAAACCTGTGTCCATCTGTCTCAATGGGCCTCAGTGTCCTTTCCAGCAAATCACATTCCTCCACCCGGGAAATTTCAAATCCAAGTTTTACCGTCATAGGCGTCCTTGTATTGCGGTTTTCATAGATACGCAGGATATATCCATTCCCATTCTCCGCCTTTTTCATCATTTCCACAAAACAGTCCGGCTGGTCCACGGACACCATGCTCCAGAACCCTCCTGCTCCTTTGGCGGGCACCAGGGCGGATACCAGGGGCGAATTCAGGTCATAGGCCATTTCCACGGTTCTGGCTTCCTGCCACCTTCCCTTGTGGGGATAAATGGAGTAGGTAAATTCATGGAAGCCTATATCCGCGTTCTCATTGGGATAGGTCCCTGATTTAATCAGGGTCAGCCCCATTTCCCCGTCCTTGATGCTGTGTCCGTATTTACAGTCGTTAAGCAGGCTGAGTCCCAGGCCGTTTTCCGACAGATCCGCCCATTTATGGGCACATACCTCAAATTTGGCCGTATCCCAGCTGTGGTTGCTGGTGGTCTCCCGTTCCACATTGCCGAACTGTATCTCATAGGCGGCCTTGGTGGCGTTAATCCGGGCCGGGAAATAAACCCTCAGCAGAACATGATGATCTCTCCAGTCTGCCCGGGTCACAAAGTCGATTCTGGGCAGATTGGGGTAGAACACGATATCCTGCTCCACAAGGGAGCCCGCAAACCGGTGAGAGATGGACACCACCGTACGCACCGGCCCCCACTCCTTTAAAACCGGCGCTGTCACATGGTCTGCACTGTATGGCTTTCTCTGATAAAACATATCCACATCCCAATTATCCCAGTTCATGGGGCGGTCCTCAAAGGTCAAAAGCTGGTTTCCCACACGCCCCTCTTTTAACAGCTGGCATCCTGTCCCCTTTTCAACAAGGGAAACAAGCTCCATCTTATCATTAAACGCAGCCCTGTACCAGTCATTTTCAAAGAAGCCGGGCCATGGGCGCGGGCATTCTGCGTCAAATCCGGATGGTTCCGGGTCAGGCCCGGGGTGTTCTGCGGCGAGCACAGGATGTTCTTTGGCAGACCCGGACGTTCCCTGGTTCACACTATCCTCTGCCCCCACAAGGCTGTACACAGCATAACCGCAGGAAGGAATCCCCTTTGCGTGGAATATAAGCGTATCCTCCCCCACATACTGGACCGGAGCCCTGTATCCCAGGCAGTCGCAGGCATATGCCGCCTCCCCCCGGGCCACACCGGACACTGTTACCGTGTCCTCCCGCTCATATCCCTGTGTATTGAAAACAATAATCTTATGTTCTTCCGGTTTTTGTTCTTCCGGCTCCTCCCGGCTGGTATCCTTATCCTGACCGCAGATCCTGCTTCCCATGCCTTCTGCCAGATGAAGGGCTGTCTCTGCGCCGGATTTAAGTATTTCCTCATATTCCCGGTCCGTCTGTTCATAGACAGGCCCGATGGCGCTTCCGGGAATAATGTCATGGAACTGGTTTAACAGGATGATATCCCACCCCCTTTTTATGACGCCGGCAGGATATTCCAAACCCTTAAGCTCCGCCATGACTCCCAGAGTCTCCAGCTGTTCGTACATCTGCTCGCTTTTCCGGTTATAGCGTTTGTTTTTTCCCATAGAGGTCAGCGTACCCCTGTGGTACTCAAAGTAAAGCTCCCCATCCCATACCGGCATGTCCGGTCTGGACCCAATGTCGTGATGAATCCGGTCAAAAAAGGTCCGTTCATTTTCCTGGACCAGTCTGGGAATGCCCGGAAGCCCGTACTGCAGACGCTTTGCCTCCTCTAACATTTCCTTTGTGGGTCCGCCTCCCCCGTCGCCAAATCCAAAGAGCATTAACGTGTCCTCTGTCAGATCCCTGTTCTGGAACCGCTTGAAGGTTCCCAGCGTCATATTGGGATTGACAATGCCTGTGTATGTGGTGGTGTTCCTGGTGTCGGTAAATGACACATTTAACCCCAGAGTCTTATCAAAGTCGCAGGCAGTAGGCATGAATACAAACACCCTGCTGCCGTCGATTCCCTTCCACATGAAGGTATCGTTGGGCAGCTGGTTAAACTGGTTCCAGGCAATCTTAGTTGTCAGGAAATAGGGAATTCCGCACTTTTTCAGTATCTGCGGTATGGCGGCGGAATAGCCAAATACATCCGGCAGCCACAGACACCTGCTGGAAATGCCGAATTCCTCCTGGAAAAACTGCTCTCCCTTTATGATTTGACGCACCAGTGATTCCCCTGCGGGCAGGTTGCAGTCCGACTCCAGCCACATGGCGCCGTCTGTCTCCCATCGCCCTTCCCTGACCCGCTCCCGGATGCGCTCATAAAGTTCTGGTTCCTGTTCCTTTACAAACTGGTACAGAATGGGCTGGCTGGACATGAATTTGTAATCCGGGTACCGGTCCATCAGCTCCAGTACCGTAGAAAAGCTCCGCACAGCCTTCTCCCTGGTCTGTTCCACGGTCCACAGCCACGCAATGTCAATGTGGGTATGGCCGATTGCGCTTACCACAGGCGAGGCTGCATTCACCTTCTGGTAAAATTCCTTTTCCACGATTCTCTCCATCTCCTCTATGGATTGGTAGAACCGGGATGAATACGGCTCCCTCAAATCCAGGGCATCAGCAGCCGGCCCCAGCTTTACCAGAATCCGCCTGTAATTTTCCTCATCCGGTTTTTTAAGAAGCCTGGCTGCCTGTACCGGCACCAGAAAATCATAGTAAGCTTTTTCCACCGCGTCATCCACCCGGACCAGCTCCGTGCGGATTATCAGGTCTCCCGGCACGCTGCCGCTGTAGGCCAGTATGGCAATTTCATACCGCTCTCCTGCTTTGGCCCCGGAACTTATTAAAATTTCCCTGTGGTTTACATCTACTCCCTGGACAATGTTTCCGTTCAGATAAAACAGCATCTGGGGATTGGTGGCATCCCACTGTCCTTCCCTTCCCGTGGTGATCAGGAATTCCACATGGGCCCCGTCCAGATGTGGCGGTATCTCAACCGTTGTCCTGTACCACCTGTGGCTGTCCAGACACGCCCATGGTTCTTCTATGGAACAGTCCTCCCAATCCAGGGTGCTGCACCAGGGACTGCCTTTTTCCTTTCCTTCCATCCGCTTATAACAGCTGACCGGAATCCTCACCGGCCTGCGAAGCCGGTCCAGATCCTCCGCCAGACGCTCCATCCGCTCCAGTTCAAATAATATGCTCATCTTCTTCCTCCTTATCCCGGCCCAAATCATCTGTGTCCTTATGTTACCACGGGAAAAGCCGGGGCCGGCGGACAAATTTGATATCTGTCCGCCGGCCCCGGCCGGTTCCTATGCAGGACAGCACGCTTAACCTTTAACCGAACCCGCCGTAAGCCCTTCTATCATATATTTCTGGGCAAAGGCAAATAGACACATGGTAGGTACCAGGGACATGATGGTTCCTGCTGCCATCTCGCCCCATTTAATATCATATTTAAGAATCAGGCCGTTAAGTCCCACCGGTATGGTCTTGAACTTATCCACATCTATAAACATGACAGCCATAAAAAGTTCATTCCAAGAGTTGATAAACGCAAATATAAATGTTGCCGCTATACCGGGCATGATAACCGGCACCACCACCTTAAACAATGCCTTAAAATAGCCGCATCCGTCTATCCAGGCAGCCTCCTCCAGGGATTTTGGCACGCTGTCAAAAAAGCCGCACAATGTCACCACGGAGAAGGGAATCATCATATTCGTGTAGAGCATGGCCAGGCTGCGCAGGTCGTTGAGCATCTTCGCCTTTGCCAGAAGCTGGTATAAGGGCGCCAGCATGATAAACATGGGAATCATCTGGGTGACCAGGAAAAACAGCAGAAGTACGTTCTTAAACCGGAAATGGAACCTGCTTATGACATAACTGGCCAGTATGGCAATAAACACCGCGCAGGTGGCTGCCACTGCCGAGGAGAAAAAGGAGTTAAGCATATACCGGCCGAAATTCCCCTTCCACAGCATGGCCACATAGTTGACCGCGGACGCGGGATTGGGCAGATACCGTACCGGAAACGCATAGATTTCCCCCTGGGACCCTTTTAAGGATGTGAGAAGCATCCACACAAAGGGAAACATGGTCAGCACAAGGAAACATGCCAGTACCAAATATTTTAACAGGCTTTTAAGCCTTCTCTTAGTTTTCATTGTCATGATATCATGCCTCCTCGTCCGTATACTTGGTGGCAACCAGATAAATGGCTGCAAATACAATGAGGAACAGGATACACAGCACGCCCACCGCTGACGCCAGGCCGTAATCCAGACTCTGGACCAGCTGCATCATGTAGGACGTAATGATGTTGGAGGACCCCGCAGGCCCGCCCTGGGTCATGGAGTAAATCAAATCCGGGAAATTGAAGATCCAGATAACCCGCAGCAGAACCGTCAAAAGCAGCACGGAACGAATACAGGGCACCGTGATGTTGGTAAACTTCTGGTACGGGCTGGCGCCGTCCACATCCGCTGCTTCATACAGGTCTTCCGACACGCCTCTTAAGGCTGCCGTAATCATAATAGTAAAAAATGGAATCCCGTACCATATATTGGCTATGATACAGGAGTAAAGGGCCGTGTTCTTGCTGGCCAGCCATCCCACCGGCTGGCTGATTAAATGTATCCTCATGAGCAGGTCATTGATAACCCCTGAGGTTCCGTTGAACATCCAGCGCCACATGATGCCGATAATAAATCCCGAAACAGCCCATGGAAAGAAAATCAGCCCCTGATAAAGGCTGGAACCCTTAAATTTCTTCTTCAGAAGCAATGCCATGGCAAATCCCACCGTAAACTGGACAAACAGGGAGATTCCCACCCATTTAACCGTGTTGAGCATGGTGGAATAGAAGGTATTGCTGGTGTTGTGGGCAAACAGCTTACTGAAATTTTCCAGACCCACCCACTTGATATTCTTGACATTCATCAGATTGTAGCTCTGGAATGCCATCAGGGACCCCTTTATCATCGGATAGTAGGTAAATATCATGGGAAACAGTATGGCAGGAAGAACCATGATAAAGATAAACCGGGCTCTCCTCATTTTTAATTTCGACGTTTGTTTCATGCCATCCCCTCCTTGCCGGCTGCGTGTGCCGGCTTCCCCGGCACGGCGCGCACAGCTCTGTATCCGGAAGTGCCGGGAGCAGGTCCCCCGCTCCCGGCACCCTCCGGTTCTTACTGCTTGTGTTTCATTCGTTCTCTGGTCAATCCGGCCTTACCACTTCTGGCCCTCATCCTTGTAAGCCTGGGTCCAGAACTCATCTAACCACTGCAGCAGCTCATCATCCGTGATTTCATCCGTCAGGTATTTCTGGTACATGGTATCAACCTCTGTCTTGTAGGTTGCAAATGCCTCGTACATCTGCGGATATGCAGCATGACGGTATACATCCGGCTCCTTTGCCATATCCATATACATTGCAAAACGTCCCTCGGAGAAATAAGGATCCTTTTCAGCAGCGTTGTTGTGAATCGGGATTGTGGAGTAGTTCTTGGCAAAGTATGTGTTATTCTCGGAATTAGATAAGTACAGCAGGAAATCCGCGGTCTCATCCGGATGTTCTGTAAAGGATGTCATTCCCCAGCCTGCGAAGCCGTTGGGGAATACTGCCTGGCCGGACGGTCCCTTGGGGAATGGAACCAGCGCCCACTGGTCATCCTGCATGTCTGCGGAACAGGTAGCGATTACTTCCGGATCCTGAATCAGCATGGCTGTGGTACCGCCCACAAAGCCCTGAACCATCTCTGAGAATCCCCACGCAATGGAGTCCGTGGGACAGGTGTTCTTAAACAGGTCTTTGTAAAAATGCAGCGCCTCCTTTACCTCGGGCAGTGTAAAGATAGTAGCTCCGTCCCCCTCCTTTAAGAAGTAAGCCGCATTGGGATCTGCCACCTTATCCGTACCAATCCAGCTCCAGTAAATGGTATCCGCATACTGATAGCCGCTGGGGCCGCCGCGGAAGGAGTAGCCGAATCTGCTGTTAGCCGGGTCTGTGATGGCAAGGCCTGCATCATAGATGTCCTGCCATGTCTCCGGCTGGTCAAGCCCTTTCTCCTCAAACCAGTCCGCGCGGTAGAACAGACCTCTCTGATAGAATCCGTAAGGAATCAGGTAAGCGCCTCCCTTGAGATAATGAATTACCTCGTCAGCCGATTCAGTCAGGGTGCCCTTCTCATCCCACGCGTCAATGTACTTCTGAAGATCGGCAATCCATTCATTGGTGGCATACTGGGTCACAGTGGAATCACGCACCTCCACGATGTCTGCGCCGCTGCCGTTCATAAGCATCTGGGTAATCTTGGCATCTGCATTCTCCAGCGGCGGGGAAATGATGTCAATGGTAATATTTGAGTGCTCAGCCTGATACTTGTCCGCAATCTCCCTCAGGACAGCTGTCCTCTCAGGGCTGGTAAGGGACTCCACCAGGGTGATGGTGACGGCTTCACCGGATTCTGCCTTCTGGCTGTCCGCCTCTTTTTTGCCTGCGTCTGCCGCCGTGGTCGCCCCGCCGTCTGCTGCTTTTGTGGCATCCGGAGCAGCACTGCCGCCTCCGCATCCTGTCAGCATCACTGCCGCCAATGCCATTGCCGCTAATTGTTTCTTCTTCATCTGTTCTCCTCCTTTTTACTGCTTGATTTTCACTGCTTCTTGTTGCTGTTCCTCTATGCTTCTATATCTTAGCAAGAGCTGATTCCAAATCTGAAATCAAGGCCTCTGTACCTTCCAGTCCGCAGTGGATGCGGATAACATTCTGACCTGCCCCCAGTACCCGGCATGTCTCCTCATCCAGTCTGGAGTGAGGCAGGAACACAAGACTCTCAAACCCGCCCCATGATACGCCTATCTTAAATATCTTAAGGCTCTCTGCCACCTTGATTGCATCCTCTGTGGTTCCGTGAATCTCAAAGCTCATAAGCCCGGTGTTGCCAGTCTGCTGCTGCTTCATCAGATCATACTGGGGATGAGAGGGGAGTCCGGGGTAATTCACCCGGCGTACCTTTGGATGGGCCTCCAGGAATTTTGCCACCTCCATGGCTGCGGCCTGGTGCGCCGCCAGCCTGACCTCCATGGTCCGCAGGCCCCTTATCATGAGCCATGCCTCCATAGGGCCCACGATTCCGCCCAAAAGCTCCCTGTTGGCAGTCAGCTTCTTCATGAGCTCCTGGTCCTTTACTGCCAGCATACCTCCGATGATATCGCTGTGTCCGCCAATGTACTTGGATGTGGTGTGCATCACGATATCCGCCCCCATATCCAGGGGCTGCTGGTAGATCGGGGTACAGAACGTATTGTCTATGTATACCAGCGCCTGGTGTTTCCTGGCAATGCGGGACACGGCCCGTATGTCCTGAAGGGAAAACAGCACAGAGGACGGGCTCTCCAACACAATCAGGTCCGTGGCATCTGTCACAGCCTCCTCAAATTCCTCCACCCTGTCGCCGGTCACATACGTAAGGGTAATGTCCAAGTGCTCCGTACAGTATTTGCTGAGGAAGTCCTTTAAAGGCCCGTATGCATTGTGAAGGCATACCACATGGCTGCCTGCCTTGCAGGCTGTAAGAACTGCCGTGGTGGCAGCCGCCATACCGGACGCAAAAGCCAGGGCTCCCACGCCGTGCTCCAGAGCCGCTATCTTGTCCTCCAGTATGCGCACCGTAGGATTCTGCACCCTCCCATAGCAATATTTGTGCTTGTCTGTCCGGTCAAAGTCATAATAATCCTCAAGCGTCTCAAATACATTGAGTGAATTCATGAATACCGGGGGAACGATAGCATTGTAATAATGCTCATACTCTTCCCCATAGTGGGCCGTGATTAGCTTTGTACTTTTTAGGTACTCATTCTGATTTGTCATACTGTTACCTCTCTCCTCCCTGGCTATTTGTAAAAAATATACAATCCTATATGCTATATGCTATATGCTATAATATAGGTTGGGATATACTTATAAAATATCAGCGTTGATTCCGAATATCCCTGTACACAGCATCCAATAGTTTTTCATTGATCGCCTGTGCCTTTTTGACATTCTTTTCGCAGATTGCATTATAAAGCTCCTCATGAAGAGGAAGGCTTTCTAAAAACGGGTCTTCCATATTCAAAGGAAATTCCCAGAACTTATCCATGACACCGCTGATGGACAGAATCAGCTGATACATAACCTGGTTATGGGACAAACGGTAGATGGTATAGTGAAACTTCTTATCCTCTGCTGTCTGCTGCTCTCCCCGGCGGAACTTTGCCATCAGCACCCTTGTTATGGCTCCCAGTTCTTCTAACTCCTCCCGGGTAGCGGAGTGGATCACCATGCGCAGTATCTCCCGCTCTAATATCTTGCGTACCTCCAGGGTGTCCAGAAGAAGTTCCTTCTCCTTGGCAAAATCAATCAGTCTCAAAAGGTCATTGACCTCCTGGCTTCCCACATAGATACCCTTGCCGTTCTTTGCTTCCAGCACATTCCTGGCTTCCAGCGTCTTCATGGCTTCCCTGAGGGATGTCCTGCTGACCCCCATCATCTCTATCAGTTTTTCCTGTGAAGGGAGGCGGTCGCCGGGTTTTAAACCATTTTCCTGGATGTAATTCTGTATATATCGGATTATCTCTGACTGAAGAGATGTACGCTGTATTTTACTGTTCATTCTGCTCACTCTCATGATGTTTTTTGTTCAAGTTTATTATATTAACCTTACCACGTATGGCATTCATTGTCAATAATGGATTATATTTTCGTGTTGTTTCCTCATTATATATGCACATTATACAATCTCCTTTTCCTGTCCGTTTTAAAACACTGTCAGAATTTTGCATGATGGGCCGGCGGCCCGTGATGAGCCGGCCCAAAAAGAACCCCCTTTACAGGTTAACAGTGCTTGTGCTATAATTTACAGCAATTAGTTCTTTTATAAACTCATGAATCGCAGCTTCTATAGGGATATGCCATTATTATACTTGGAGTGAATGGAGATGCAGTTGGATAATTCTAGTTTTACTCTGCCAAATAAAAGAAACGCGGTATTAGAACGGCTCATTGAATGTCATGGAGAAACATGTGTATATCCTGCAAGAAAGATATTTCTGACGCCAGGCCAAAAACTTCAAGGGGTATATTATATCATCACAGGCAGAACACGCCATTACATGATTGGAACAGACGGAACCGAGAAGATACTGTATACGCTTTCTGACGGGTGGTTTTACGGCGAAACACCGCTGTCGCTTCGGGAGTCAACCGGATTATTTTCTCAGGCAGAAGTGGAAACCCGTGTCCGTATTATTCCTTATCAGGATTATGAGATACTGCTTGATACTAATAAGGTTTTCCGTGAAGCCATTCTTGAGAGTTATTCAAAAAAAATGTTAATTATGCGCCATGAAATTGAGAGCCTGGCTTTTAATTCCTGTAAAGATCGCTTAAAACGCTTATTCTGTTCCACAGCCGATACGTCCTGTCTGTTAGAAAACAAGTGGTATAATCTGAAGGTACATTACACGCAGCAGGAGTTGAGCGCAATTATCGGCAGCTCCAGAATCACAATCAGCAAAACCATAAAGGAATTATGCAACGAGGATTTTATTCGTATTTTGAACCGGAATACACAGATTAATGCTGCTGCATATAATAAGGTGATGCAGT
>ENA-OWZK01000338-OWZK01000338.1-human-gut-metagenome-genome-assembly--contig:-NODE-338-length-14293-cov-9.69511_pt1 | contig 14293 bp, 10 predicted proteins | sample MGYA00249764_ERZ652114 | MGnify/ENA primary metagenome ERZ652114 (study PRJEB26925, sample SAMN05827163) | human gut metagenome | biome: ENVO:2100002; feature: ENVO:00000062; material: ENVO:00002003... | reverse complement strand
AACTTAAACAGTTCTTCTGCGTTGGCATCCATCGGCTCAAAGTGAACCTTACAATGTCCGTACTGTCCACGTCCACCGGACTGCTTCGCATACTTGCTGTCTACGTCAACAGCCTTAGTAAATGTCTCCTTGTAAGCAACCTGAGGAGCGCCTACGTTGGCTTCTACGTTGAACTCACGCAGCAGACGGTCTACGATGATCTCCAGATGAAGCTCGCCCATACCGGAAATAATAACCTGACCGGTCTCCTGGTTTGTCTTCGCTCTGAAGGTCGGATCTTCTTCTGCAAGCTTTGCAAGCGCCTCGCCCATCTTGCCCTGACCAGCTTTGGTCTTCGGCTCGATCGCGATATCGATAACAGGCTCCGGGAACTCCATGGATTCCAGGATTACCGGATGCTGGTCGTCACAGATAGTATCGCCAGTTGTTGTGGTCTTGAAACCTACAGCAGCAGCAATATCTCCTGCATAAACCTTATCTAACTCCTGTCTCTTGTTGGCATGCATCTGAAGGATACGTCCAACACGCTCTTTTTTGCCTTTTGTAGCATTGAGAACGTAAGAACCGGAGTTCATACTTCCGGAGTATACACGGAAGAATGCTAACTTACCCACAAATGGGTCTGTCATAATCTTAAATGCCAGCGCTGAGAATGGCTCGTCGTCGGAGGAATGTCTCTCAACTTCGTTGCCATCCATATCGACACCTTTAATAGATGGGATATCGATCGGTGAAGGCATATATTCTACAACTGCATCAAGAAGTTTCTGAACGCCTTTGTTTCTGTAAGCGGTACCGCAGCATACCGGAATCGCAGTACATTCACATGTTGCTTTTCTCAGTGCTTTCTTCAGTTCCTCTACAGAAGGCTCTTCTCCCTCTAAATACTGCATCATCAGATCATCATCAAGTTCGCAGATTTTCTCTACTAATTCGGTGTGGTAAAGCTCGGCATCGACTTGCATATCCTCAGGGATCTCAACGATGGAAATATCCTCACCCTTCTCGTCATTGTAGATATAAGCCTGCATCTCGAACAGATCGATAATACCTTTAAATTCATCTTCTGCGCCGATTGGCAGCTGAAGACAGATTGCGTTTTTGCCAAGTCTGGTTCTGATCTGATCAACGGCACCGTAGAAGTTCGCACCCATGATATCCATCTTGTTGATGAATGCCATACGCGGTACATTGTAGGTATCCGCCTGACGCCATACGTTCTCAGACTGCGGCTCAACTCCACCCTTTGCACAGAACACGCCTACGGCGCCGTCCAGTACACGAAGGGAACGCTCAACCTCTACTGTAAAGTCAACGTGGCCTGGAGTATCAATAATATTGATACGGTGTTCCTGGGCACCCGGCTTTACCTTGCAGTGTTCCTGCTGGGTCCAGTGGCAGGTTGTAGCAGCTGAAGTGATTGTGATTCCTCTTTCCTGCTCCTGCTCCATCCAGTCCATGGTAGCAGTACCTTCATGAGTATCACCGATTTTATAGTTTACACCAGTATAATAGAGGATACGCTCTGTCAATGTTGTTTTACCAGCATCGATATGGGCCATAATACCAATATTTCTGGTTCTTTCCAATGGATATTCTCTTCCAGCCAAAGCTTTTTCCTCCTATTAGAATCTGTAATGAGCAAATGCCTTGTTTGCCTCTGCCATCTTGTGCATGTCTTCTTTCTTCTTTACAGAAGCACCAGTGTTGTTGGCAGCATCCATAATCTCATTAGCAAGTCTTTCTTCCTGGGTCTTCTCGCCTCTCTTACGGGAGTACAGAGTGATCCATCTGAGTGCTAATGCCTGTCTTCTCTCAGCCTTAACTTCGATCGGCACCTGATAGGTAGCACCACCGATACGTTTTGCCTTTACTTCCAGTACAGGCATGATGTTGTTCATCGCTTCTTCGAATACTTCGACAGCCGGTTTGCCCATCTTTTCTTCTACTCGGCCGAATGCACCGTATACAATCTTCTGAGCAACGCCCTTTTTACCATCTAACATGATGTTGTTGATTAACTTGGTAACAACCTTGTTATTGTAAAGCGGGTCTGCTAATACGTCTCTCTTCTGAGTATGTCCTTTACGTGGCACGTTACTTCCCTCCTTAATATCGCCGCCCGAGCCTGCAAGATGCAGGTTCCACAGCTTTTCATTAGATCTTAGGTACTCACAAACATTGAAGTTGCGTTCGCGCTCGGTTCTCTTATATATAATCCTGCAACCTACAGGTTCAATATCATCAATCCGGCACTAGAAATTCAATCATGTGGTTCTAATTATTATTTTTTGTCTTTTGGTCTCTTAGCACCGTATTTGGAACGAGCCTGCTTTCTGTTGGCTACGCCTGCGGTATCCAGTGTACCTCTAACGATATGATATCTGGTACCTGGTAAGTCTTTTACTCTTCCGCCACGGATTAAAACAACACTATGCTCCTGTAAGTTGTGACCCTCACCTGGAATGTAGCTTGTTACTTCGATCCCGTTAGACAGACGTACTCTGGCGATCTTTCTGAGCGCTGAGTTAGGCTTCTTAGGTGTAGCAGTCTTAACTGCTGTGCAGACACCTCTCTTCTGAGGAGCGGAAACATCTGTAGCTCTCTTCTGTAAAGAGTTGTAACCCTTCTGCAGAGCCGGAGCTGTGGATTTCTTTACGGATGTCTGTCTTCCCTTTCTAACTAACTGGTTAAATGTTGGCATTCTTTTCACCTCCTGTGATATTGTCTGTGGTTGCTGTATTTCTTTCAGCCTGATTGCTTGCACAAAAACATGACGCGTTTATGCACGCCTAATTATTATATACACTTTGCATTTTTCTGTCAAGGAAATTCTTTAAAACATTCTAAAAAATGAAAAAAGGCAGCTCCGGCCGGCCCGGACTTTGCCTTTTTTCTCAATTTATACCATTCGTCCTATTGAACGAGTCTCGGTTTATCCACTTTTCCTTCCACTACAGTCTGCAATTCCCGGATGGCGGCGTAATTATCGATAATCTTATCGTAATTGTATACAGTCTGCTTCTTTACAATATCCATATCCTTCCGAAGTTCACAGATATCATCGCGTACATCGGCCATCTCGTTCTTCAGACCATGTACCTCTCCATATAAAGTCAGTATGTCGGTACGGATCGGCTTTAATTTCAATTCTAACTTTTCTTCTAACTTTTCGTCCAGCTTCTGGTACAGCCGCGTCTCCAGCCCGTCAAGCATGACGGCAATCGCATCTAATGTTTCCTGATCTGCCATTCTATCCCTCCCCTTTCACTAATTGTCAGGCAAGTCTTCGTTTTTATCATAACATGAAAAACAGGCAAAGTCCATCGATATGCAGTTATCATAGTACAGGTTTATTCTGGAACTTCTGTCGAAATGACCGGACCTGGCAAGTCAGCGGAACCGCTGTTTCTTAAACCGTATTATAAAGATATCATATTTTCAGGAAAGACGCAATCTCTGTTTTGACGTTCTTTTATGGATATGGCAGTCAGTTACTGTTCCCCGCCTCCTCATTCCCATCGTCTTTTCTTTGATGGCACTTCATCCCACAGCTGCCGCAGCAGCCTCCGCAGCCGGATTTCCCCATTTTTTTATCCCGTCTCTTCTTCCAGATCACCGCGCCCACCGCTGCTATCAGAATGATTCCTATCATAATATCTGCCATGAACTCCACCTCCTGTGATTGCAGTTGATTCATTACTTCTGCCTGTTCTGCTTATTCTACCCCTCCGAAACATTCTTCTATGTGCCGGAAGGCTCCGCCTGGTTCGTGGCCCGCAGAAATAAGAATCCCGGCGGGCCGGACGGCTGGGCATATGCCCAACCGGCTCCGTCCGCCGGGACTTATATTATTCTCAGACTGCTTTATACGTCCTCTTCATCAATATCATCGATGTCCAGAACTTCCTCAGCCTCTAAATACTCTTCTGTAACGGGAATCGCAAGATCGTCGCCAAGGATGATCTCATCTTCATTCATCTCTTCCCCGTCCGTGCTCAGCTTAACGGTACGGTAACGCTTCATTCCAGTACCTGCCGGAATTGGTTTACCGATAATTACGTTCTCCTTTAAGCCGATTAAGTGGTCTACCTTGCCGTTGATCGCCGCCTCGGTCAGAACCTTGGTGGTCTCCTGGAAGGAAGCCGCTGATAAGAAGGAATCTGTAGCCAGAGATGCCTTGGTGATACCCAGCATAACCTGCTTTCCATCTGCCGGCTCCTTGCCTTCTGCAAGAAGTGCCTCGTTCATATCGTTGTAATCAAGGACGTCCATGGAGGTACCCGGAAGCACATCGCTGTCTCCGCTCTCCTCGATCTTGATCTTCTTAAGCATCTGTCTGACGATCATCTCAACGTGCTTATCATTGATCTCAACACCCTGCAGACGGTAAACACGCTGAACTTCCTGGATCATGTAATCCTGTACCGCGCGGACACCCTTGATCTTTAAGATATCATGGGGGTTGATACTACCTTCTGTCAGCTCGTCGCCGGCCTCTAAATAGACGCCATCCTGGATCTTGATTCTGGAACCGTAAGGAATTAAATACGTCTTGGAGTTGCCGGTCTCATTATCTGTAATGATGATCTCACGTTTCTTCTTCGTATCCTTGATCGTGGCTACGCCGCCGAACTCCGCGATGATCGCAAGTCCCTTTGGCTTACGCGCCTCAAAAAGCTCCTCGACACGGGGAAGACCCTGTGTGATATCGCCGCCGGCAACACCGCCGGTATGGAACGTACGCATGGTCAGCTGTGTACCAGGCTCACCGATGGACTGAGCGGCAATAATACCGACTGCCTCACCAACCTGTACCGGCTGTCCGGTAGCCATGTTGGCACCGTAGCATTTCGCGCAGACACCCAGATGGGATTTGCAGGTAAGGACGGTACGGATCTTGACGGAATCGCGTCCCATCTTCTGTAATGTCTTCATAACCGCAGCCGCACGCTTCGGTGTACACATATGGTTTGCCTTCACAATTACTTCTCCGGTATCCGGATCGGTAATGGTTTCAGCGATATATCTGCCTGTCAGTCTCTCCTCGAGACCCTCGATCGTCTCCTGACCATCCATGAAAGCCTTGATCTCCATGGCAGGAATTGTCTTTCCTTCGCAGCAGTCTACCTCGCGGATAATCATATCCTGGGAAACGTCTACAAGTCGTCTCGTCAGATAACCGGAGTCGGCTGTTCGCAGAGCCGTATCGGAAAGTCCTTTACGGGCACCGTGAGCGGAGATGAAGTACTCCAGTACGTCCAGACCTTCACGGAAGTTGGACTTAATAGGAAGCTCAATGGTATGACCGGTTGTATCGGCCATAAGTCCACGCATACCAGCCAGCTGTTTGATCTGTTTATCAGAACCTCGGGCTCCGGAGTCCGCCATCATGTAGATGTTGTTATACTTGTCAAGACCGGTAAGCAGATCGTGAGTCAGCTGATCATCCGTCTCTTTCCAGGTATCGATAACTTCTTTATAACGCTCTTCCTCCGTGATCAGACCACGTCTGAAGTTCTTGGCAATCTGGTCAACGGTCGCCTGAGCGTCCGCAATCAGCTTCGGTTTGCTCTCCGGCACGGTCATATCTGAAATGGATACGGTCATGGCCGCTCTCGTCGAATACTTGTAACCGATTGCCTTGATATCGTCTAACGTCTCAGCGGTCTGAACTGCACCGTGAACGTTGATAACCTTTTCCAGTATCTGCTTTAACTGCTTCTTACCGACGTGGAAATCCACCTCCATCAGAAGCTCGTTGCCCGGAATGCTTCTGTCTACGAAGCCCAGGTCCTGAGGAACGATCTCATTGAAAATGAAACGTCCCACTGTGGATTCTACGGAACCGGTCTTCATGGTGCCATCCGGCATTTTCTTTGTCACTCTCGCCTTGATTCTGGAGTGTAAGGTTACGGCTCCGTTCTCATAGGCAAGAATCGCTTCATTTACATTATGGAATACCATGCCCTCGCCCTTGGCGCCAGGTCTTTCCTGGGTCAGGTAATAGATTCCGAGGACCATATCCTGAGACGGAACGGCCACAGGGCCACCGTCGGAAGGTTTCAGTAAGTTGTTCGGTGAGAGGAGTAAGAACCGGCACTCCGCCTGTGCTTCTACGGACAGAGGCAGATGAACGGCCATCTGGTCACCATCGAAGTCCGCGTTGAATGCGGTACAAACCAGCGGATGCAGCTTGATCGCCTTACCTTCCACCAGAATCGGTTCGAATGCCTGGATACCAAGTCTGTGCAGTGTAGGCGCACGGTTTAACATAACCGGATGCTCCTTGATTACGTCCTCCAGCACATCCCAAACCTCGGTCTGAAGTCTCTCCACCATCTTCTTGGCATTCTTTATATTGTGAGCGGTGCCGTTGGCAACCAGCTCCTTCATAACAAACGGCTTAAATAACTCGATCGCCATCTCTTTCGGAAGGCCGCACTGGTAAATCTTCAGCTCCGGTCCTACAACGATAACAGAACGTCCGGAATAGTCAACACGCTTTCCTAACAGGTTCTGACGGAAACGTCCCTGCTTACCCTTTAACATATCAGAAAGAGATTTAAGAGCACGGTTACCAGGTCCGGTAACAGGTCTGCCTCTTCGGCCGTTATCGATCAGGGCGTCAACGGCTTCCTGCAGCATACGCTTCTCGTTGCGGACAATAATATCCGGCGCGCCCAGCTCTAAAAGACGGGCCAGACGGTTATTTCTATTGATAATTCTTCTGTATAAATCATTTAAATCGGAGGTGGCAAAACGTCCGCCATCCAGCTGTACCATCGGCCGGATATCCGGAGGGATAACCGGGATCGCGGTCATGATCATCCATTCCGGCTTGTTGCCGGAGTTACGGAATGCCTCTACGACTTCCAGTCTCTTGATGATTCTGGCACGCTTCTGACCGGTGGCATCCTTCAGTCCCTTTCTTAACTCTTCGGAATCTTTCTCTAAATCGATCGCCTGTAAGAGTTCCAGGATTGCTTCTGCACCCATTCCTACACGGAATGCGCCGTAACCGTATTTGTCAACCTCTTCGCGGTATTCCTTCTCAGATAACACCTGCTTATACTGAAGTCCTGTATCCGCCGCATCCAGTACGATATAGGATGCGAAGTACAGTACTTTCTCAAGGGTTCTCGGTGAGATATCGAGAATCAGGCCCATACGGCTCGGGATTCCCTTAAAATACCAGATATGGGAAACCGGAGCTGCAAGCGCAATATGGCCCATACGCTCTCTACGAACGCTGGCCTTCGTGACTTCGACACCGCATCGGTCACAGATAACGCCTTTGTATCTGATCTTTTTGTATTTACCGCAATGACACTCCCAGTCCTTGCTCGGTCCGAAGATTCTCTCGCAAAAAAGACCGTCTTTTTCCGGCTTTAAGGTTCTGTAATTGATCGTCTCTGGCTTTTTAACTTCGCCATGGGACCAATCGAGAATCTTTTCCGGAGACGCTAACCCAATTTTGATAGCGTCGAACGTCATTGGGTGATAAGTTTCATTATTCTCAGGCATGAGCGGTTCTCCTTCCTAACATACACAACTATTCTTCGTCTGAATCGTCTAATTCGGCGTCATCGAAATCCTCGTAAGAATCGTCGATACCGTCTGCATCCTCTTCTTCATCAATACTAACCAGTTCATCATCCTGGAATTCCTGCTTCTGGAAACCATAGTCAGCAAGAGGTTCCTCTTCCCTGAATTTTCTGTCACCTTCGATGATGGATCGTAAATCTGTCTCCTCGTAATCCATTGCCTCTGCAATCTGTACCTCGGTATTATCATCTCGCAGTACACGTACATCGAGAGCCAGTGACTGAAGCTCTTTAAGCAGTACCTTGAAGGATTCCGGAATACCCGGCTCAGGAATGTTCTCGCCCTTGATAATCGCTTCATACGTCTTCACACGGCCTACCACATCATCCGACTTCACCGTCATGATTTCCTGCAGTGTGTAGGATGCGCCGTACGCCTCGAGAGCCCAAACCTCCATCTCTCCGAAACGCTGACCGCCGAACTGGGCTTTACCACCCAGAGGCTGCTGTGTAACCAGGGAGTATGGTCCTGTAGAACGGGCATGAATCTTATCGTCAACCAGATGATGCAGCTTCAGATAATGCATGTGTCCGATCGTAACCGCACTGTCGAAATACTCACCGGTACGTCCATCGCGGAGTCTTACTTTACCGTCACGGCTGAGCGGTACACCCTTCCACAGTTCTCTGTGATCCAGATGCTCACCCAGATACTCGATCACATCGGGTTTCAAAGTATCATTATATTTATCCTGGAATTCTTCCCAGGTCATGTTGACGTAGTCATTGGCAACATCGAGGGTATCCATGATATCGATCTCGTTTGCACCGTCGAATACAGGTGTTGCAATGTTAAATCCAAGGGCCCTGGCCGCAAGACTTAAGTGAATCTCCAGAACCTGCCCGATATTCATACGGGAAGGTACGCCCAGAGGGTTCAAAACGATATCCAGCGGACGGCCATTCGGCAGGAACGGCATATCCTCAACCGGAAGTACACGGGAAACAACACCCTTGTTGCCATGACGGCCGGCCATCTTATCACCAACAGAGATCTTTCTCTTCTGGGCAATGTAGATACGGACTGTCTGGTTCACACCTGGGGACAGCTCGTCACCATTCTCCCTGGTAAATACCTTGGCATCCACGATAATACCGTAGGCGCCGTGCGGTACCTTTAAGGAAGTGTCACGGACTTCTCTCGCCTTCTCACCGAAGATTGCACGAAGCAGTCTCTCCTCGGCTGTCAGCTCGGTCTCTCCCTTCGGAGTAACCTTTCCGACCAGGATATCTCCGGCACGGACTTCCGCACCGATTCGGATAATACCTCTCTCATCCAGATCCTTTAACGCATCTTCACCGACACCAGGAACGTCACGGGTGATCTCTTCCGGTCCCAGCTTGGTATCACGGGCTTCCGCCTCGTATTCCTCAATATGAACGGAGGTGTAAACATCCTCCTGAACGAGTCTTTCACTGAGCAGAACGGCATCCTCGTAGTTGTAGCCTTCCCAGGTCATGAATCCGATGAGCGGGTTCTTGCCAAGGGCAATTTCGCCATTCTGTGTGGACGGGCCGTCAGCGATGACCTCTCCCTTTTCCACATGATTATTCTTATATACAATCGGCTTCTGGTTGTAGCAGTTGCTCTGGTTGCTTCTCTTGAATTTGGTCAGATGGTAAACGTCTCTTCCGCCGTCAGCATCTCTCTTGATGATGATCTCGTTGGAAGCGGAACGCTCTACCACACCAGCATTTCTCGCCACAACGCAGACACCCGAGTCAACGGCTGCCTTGGCTTCCATACCGGTTCCAACTACAGGCGCTTCCGTTGTCAGCAGCGGCACGGCCTGACGCTGCATGTTGGATCCCATCAGCGCACGGTTGGCATCATCGTTCTCCAGGAAAGGAATCATGGCTGTCGCCACGGAGAATACCATCTTCGGGGAAACGTCCATCAAATCGATGCTCTTTCTCTGGAATTCGGATGTCTCCTCGCGGAAACGTCCGGAAATATTCTTATGAATAAAGTGGCCTTCTTCATCCAGCGGTTCGTTCGCCTGTGCGACAACGAAGTTATCTTCTTCATCGGCAGTCAGATAAACGACCTCGTCGGTAACAATCGGATTGGCCGGATCGGTCTTGTCTACAAGACGGTAAGGCGCTTCCACAAATCCATACTGATTTACCCTCGCATACGTAGCCAGGGAGTTGATCAGACCGATGTTAGGACCTTCAGGGGTCTCGATCGGGCACATACGTCCGTAATGGGTGTAGTGTACGTCTCGAACCTCGAATCCGGCACGGTCTCTTGACAGACCGCCAGGTCCCAATGCGGATAAACGTCTCTTATGAGTCAGCTCAGCCAGCGGGTTGTTCTGATCCATGAACTGGGACAGCTGGGAACTTCCAAAGAATTCCTTCACAGCCGCAGTTACCGGTTTAATGTTGATTAAGGACTGGGGAGTAATACCCTCCATATCCTGTGTTGTCATTCTCTCACGAACCACACGTTCCATTCTGGAAAGACCGATCCGGTACTGGTTCTGCAGCAGCTCGCCGACCGCACGGATTCTACGGTTTCCTAAATGGTCGATATCGTCGGCATTACCTACCTGCTGCTCTAAATGCATGTTGTAGTTGATGGATGCCAGAATATCTTCTTTTGTGACATGCTTCGGAATGAGTTCGCCCAAACTTCTGTGAATCGCGCTCTTTAATACTTCTTCGTCTTCTGTGCCAACATCTTCCAGAATTTTTTCAAGTACCGGATAGAATACTAACTCCGTAACACCTGCGTCCTTCGGATCGAAGGATACGTAAGCGCCTAAATCTACCATTAAGTTGGATAAGACTTTCTGCTTGCGTTCCAGGCCTTCCACCCATACGTAAGGTACGGCTGCGTTCTGGATATCTACGGCAAGCTGCTTGTCTACAGTCGTGCCGGCAGTCGCCAGAATCTCGCCGGTTGTGGTATCCACCACATCCTCTGAAAGCACATGGCCCACGATACGGTTCTTGAAATGAAGTTTCTTATTAAATTTATATCTTCCGACCTTTGCAAGATCATATCTTCTCGGGTCAAAGAACATACTGTTTAATAAACTTTCTGCACTATCAACAGATAAAGGTTCACCTGGGCGGATCTTCTTATATAACTCTAATAAGCCATCCTGGTAATTATCGGACGTATCCTTACCGAAGCTGGCTAAAAGCTTTGGCTCCTCGCCAAACAGTTCTAATATCTCGGCATTCGTTCCGAAACCAAGGGCACGGATCAGCACGGTAACCGGTACCTTTCTGGTCCTGTCTACACGTACGTAGAAAATATCGTTGGAGTCTGTCTCATACTCCAGCCACGCACCTCGGTTAGGAATTACTGTACAGGTATAGAGCTCCTTACCTACCTTGTCATGTCCGATACCATAATATATACCTGGGGAACGTACTAACTGGCTGACAATAACACGTTCGGCACCGTTAATGACGAAGGAACCGGTATCTGTCATAAGCGGAAGATCACCCATGAAGATCTCATGTTCATTAATCTCATCTTTATCTTTATTGCAAAGCCTTACCTTGACTTTTAAAGGAGCTGCGTAAGTTGCATCTCTTTCCTTGCATTCTTCTATGGTATACTTGATGTCGTCTTTACATAATGTAAAGTCAACAAATTCCAGACTCAAGTGACCCGCAAAGTCTGCGATCGGAGAGATATCTTCGAAGACTTCCTTCAATCCCTCATCAAGGAACCACTGATAGGAATTCTTCTGAATCTCGATCAGGTTAGGCATCTCAAGGACTTCTTTCTGTCTCGAGAAGCTCATTCTCAGGCTTTTACCGGCTGGGACCGGACGCATTCTGCTTTTTTCCATTGACGTTTCACCCCTGTTTTCTTTCTATTGGTTCTGTTTTTGGGCATAAATGTCCCTCAAGGCACATGATGCCACAATAGTGCACATTCCATAATATCATAGCCCTGTCAAGGTGTCAAGCATTTTTTGCTTGCACTTTCCATAATATAATGCTATACTATTACAGATAGACTTTATTTACAAAATGAACTATTGGAGGTATTCCCCGTGAGCACATTTTTAAACGTATTACTGGTGATTCTTCTCATCTTAGTGGTAGTACTGGCTGTTCTCTATTTTCTCGGAAGAAAGCTGGAAAAACGCCAGGTTGAACAGCAGCAGGCTCTGGAAGCGGCAGCACAGACCGTATCCATGCTGGTCATCGACAAGAAAAAGATGAAGCTGAAGGACGCCGGACTTCCAAAGATCGTTTACGAGCAGACGCCGAAGTACATGAGGCGTGCGAAGGTACCGATCGTAAAGGCCAAGATTGGTCCGAAGGTCATGACGCTGATCGCAGATGCGAAGGTATTCGATGTTCTTCCAGTCAAGACGGAGGCTAAGGTCATAGTGAGCGGTATCTACATAACCGAGATCAAGAGCATTCGCGGCGGTGCGGTTCCGGTTGCACCGAAGAAGAAGAAATTTATGGACAGGTTCAAAAAAGGGAAAAAAGAAAAGAACGACAAAAAGTAAATTGGAGACCGCTTCATTGGCCTTGGGCTGATGGGGCGGTTTTTTTATTGTGGGAGTTACCCCCCAGTACTTGCGGAGAGGCGGAGTCTGGCAGGGGAGGAATCGCGATCGGTTTCTTGTTTCTTCGGTGGCAGGAACTAAAGCGGGAAGAGACGAAAATGAGGGGGATCGCGAAAACTCCGCCGAACTCCTGAAGGACTTCGCCTCCGTGTTCACTTGAAAGCTGGCTTGGAGGCCAGCTTTCACCCCCTCATTTTCGTCTCTTCCCACTTAAGTTCCTGCGAACCTCAGAAAAGGAAACCGTTCACGATTCCTCCCCTGCCAGACTCCGCCTCTCCACAAGTACTGGGGCTGTGTATTGGCTCCGCTAAGGGATATGAATGCAACGCGGCATCATCTGTGAATAGTATGAATTAAATTTGGTAAATCTACAGTAATATTCAGGCAGCGGTTGCTTTCTAATTGGACTTAGAAAGCAAATTTTTGCTTTTTGCTTTTCTTACCCAGCCAGTACACAGCCCCATGCCAGCCGGGCGGTCCGGGGAATTGGGCGTAGCATATCACAAATGAATATTCGCAGTAGACTTTGAGTGAATGTCCAGATTGATATTGCACTCCGATACATGCTGATAGTTGATGTCCAGGGAATAGGATACGCGGACCTTTAAGCTGTCCTCGTCCTCGGCGATGAGGATGTCGTTGGTGTTGATGCCGATCATCATTTCTCCGAAGGGCGTCGCATAACAGGAAAGGTTTTTCTTGTCCTTTTCAAATGTCATGTGGACACTGGAGCTTCCGCGTTTTATGATGTCAAGACCCTCGGGACGGATCTTGATTGTGTTTTTGATAATATCATTCTGGCCTTCCATTACCTCGTCGTACAGAATGTAATGGCTGCCGTTTTTCTGGAAATAATCGCCGGCGGTGATCATCTCAACTTCATTGCTGTCACCGTCCGCCAGCTGAATGCCGCTTATGGTAATCAGTACATCTCTTGTCATCTCAAAACTCCTCTATGTTTATCTGTCTCGTTTCCTTCACCTCTCCGGGAAGAATCGACGCCGCAAAGCTGGTGAATTTTTCTGCCAGATCACTGACATAAAAACGATACTGCTCCTGGCCTTCCTGGGAGCCGCCGCATAATAAATCTGCCTCCTCCAGAACCTGTTTCAGTTCCAGGGCAGTCTCATACGCCGGATTCACCAGTGTCACCTCGGGTCCCATCAGACGCCCTACCGTCGAACGCAGCAGCGGATAATGGGTGCAGCCCAGAACCAGAGTGTCTATATATTTGCCCTTCAGTTCGCTTAAGTAACGGGACGCAATCTCATCTGTCACGGAATCGTGAAGCAGCCCTTCCTCCACCAGCGGAACCAGGAGGGGACAGGACTTGCCGGTCACCTCGATGTCGGAGCGCATCCCCTTCATCACCTTTGTGTAGACGCCGCTGCGGATCGTTCCTTCCGTGCCGATGATGCCGATCTTTCCATTTTTCGTGGCCTGGGTCGCCGTCCTGGCGCCGGCGTGAATTACGCCGATGATGGGAATATCCAGCTCCCCCTCCACCGCTTCCAGCGCATAGGCTGTCGCGGTGTTGCATGCGATAACGATGGCCTTTACATCCTGAGTCAGAAGAAAGCGGATAATCTGTCTCGTGAAACGGATTACCGTATTGCCGGACTTGTTGCCGTATGGAACTCTGGCGGTATCGCCGAAATAGACGATCCGTTCTGTCGGCATCTGTCTCATAATCTCCCGCGCAACGGTCAGACCACCGACGCCGGAGTCAAATACCCCTATGGGTGAATTCCTGTCTGCCATAGTGTCTCTCCTTAAGTTTTGATCCGTTTTCTAAAGCCGGAAGCGGTCAAATGCGTGCTCCATCAGGCGGTCTACCAGCTGATCCTTGGTGACTCCTGCGGCTTCCCAGAGCATGGGATACATGCTGATGGCCGTGAAGCCCGGCAGTGTGTTGATCTCATTAAATACCACGGTTCCGTCATCCTTAACGAAGAAGTCCACTCGGGCGAGGCCGTAGCCGTCCACCGCCTGGAAGATGGCCTTTGCCGCCTCCCGAACCTGATTCACTGCATCTCCCGGAAGGTCCGGATTCACAACCGTTCTGGAATCGGAATTGTAATATTTCGCGTCAAAATCGTAGAACTCCGCGGCCGCCAGGATCTCTCCTGTCTCTTA
>ENA-OWZK01000337-OWZK01000337.1-human-gut-metagenome-genome-assembly--contig:-NODE-337-length-14313-cov-6.78082_pt1 | contig 14313 bp, 13 predicted proteins | sample MGYA00249764_ERZ652114 | MGnify/ENA primary metagenome ERZ652114 (study PRJEB26925, sample SAMN05827163) | human gut metagenome | biome: ENVO:2100002; feature: ENVO:00000062; material: ENVO:00002003... | reverse complement strand
CGTGGGCTCGGAGATGTGTATAAGAGACAGATTACGTGGTAAAGCAGGATCTGAGGGGACGTCTGCAGGGACCAAGCCTGGCTCACCCCTTTGGGCTGGATGAGTTCGGCAGGGACATGCTGCTGCGCATGCTTTGGGCGGTCCGGTACTCCCTGTTTATGGGAACCGTGGCCATCATCATTTCATGTATCTTCGGCGGTCTCCTGGGAGCTTTCGCAGGGTATTACGGCAAGACCGCTGACAATATCATCATGAGAATTATGGACATTCTTCTGGCTATTCCGTCCATGCTTCTGGCTATCGCCATCGTGGCGGCCCTGGGGACCAGCATCACCAATGTGCTGATTGCCATTGCCATCTCCTATGTGCCCACCTTTGCCAGAACGGTCCGGGCATCGGTGCTTACGGTGAAGGACCAGGAGTTTATTGAAGCGGCCCGCTCCATTGGGTGCAGCGACTGGCGCATCATCATCAAGTACGTGATTCCCAATTCCATGGCGCCCATTATCGTGCAGGTGACCCTGGGAATCGCAGGAGCCATCCTTTCCATCGCAGGACTTTCCTTCCTGGGACTCGGCATCCAGCCGCCCACCCCTGAGTGGGGCGCAATGCTGTCCAATGCCCGAAGCTATATCCGCGACGCATGGCATGTCACCATCATCCCGGGCATGGGAATCATGCTCACCATCCTGGCCCTTAACCTGGTGGGAGACGGACTGAGAGATGCCCTTGACCCGCGTTTGAAGAGCTGACGGATGAACACTAAGAAAGGACGAGTATGACATGGCAGATAAACCATTATTGGAAGTAAAAGATCTGGTCATCCACTATGAAACGGATGACGGAGTGGTAAAGGCGCTAAACGGCGTCAATATACATATCGGCGTGGGAGAGACCCTTGGACTGGTGGGAGAGACCGGTGCGGGAAAGACCACGCTGGCAAAAGGAATTATGAGGCTGATTCCCAATCCTCCGGGCAAGATTCTGGGCGGAGAGGTGATTTTTGAGGGACAGGACCTGTTGAAGCTTTCCACCAATGGAATGGAGGCCATTCGCGGCAGGGACATTTCCATGATATTCCAGGATCCTATGACCTCCCTGAACCCGGTGCTCACGGTAGGCGAGCAGATCATGGAGGTAATCGAGAACCACAACACCAACCTGTCCAGGCAGGAGGCCAGAAAATGGGCTGAAAACATGCTGGAAAGGGTGGGAATCCCGGCAGAGCGTTTTGGAGAGTATCCCCACCAGTTTTCAGGCGGTATGAAGCAAAGGGTGGTCATTGCAATCGCCCTGGCCTGCAACCCCAAGCTGCTCATTGCGGATGAGCCCACCACGGCTCTGGACGTTACCATACAGGCCCAGGTGCTGGAGATGATATACAAGCTTAAATCTGAAAATAACACATCCATGATCCTCATTACCCACGACCTGGGGGTGGTTGCCCAGAACTGTGATTACGTGGCAATCATCTATGCGGGGGAAGTGGTGGAATACGGAACCCTGCGGGAAATATACAAGGACACAAAACATCCGTACACGGAGGGACTCTTTGGTTCCATTCCCAGCCTGACAAGCGATGTGAAGCGGCTTCAGGCCATTGACGGCATGATGCCCGACCCCACCAAGCTGCCTGAGGGCTGCGTTTTCTGCGAGAGGTGCAAGTATGCGGTTCCTGAATGTTCCAAGAACCATCCGGGGATGGTGACTGTAGGCGGAACCCACCAGGTCCGCTGCATCCGCTACCGCTAAGAAAAGGAGATTGACATATGCAGGAACAGAAAACAGAGATATTACGTGTGGAACATCTGAAAAAATATTTTACAACCCCCAAGGGCACTCTCCATGCGGTGGACGATGTAAACTTTTCCATCCGTACCGGGGAGACACTGGGAGTGGTAGGGGAGTCCGGATGCGGAAAATCCACCATGGGAAGGGCTATCCTGAGGCTTCACGAACCCACAAGCGGCAAGGTTTATTTTGAGGGCAGGGATATCCTGGGCTACAACAAGAAGCAGCTAAAGGATTTGAGGAAGGATATGCAGATTATATTCCAGGACCCCTTTGCTTCCCTGAATCCCAGGATGACGGTCAGCGAGGCAATCATTGAACCGCTGCTGGTGCAGGGTATTTACAAGCCCAATGAAAAGGCCGCCATCACACAGCAGGTGGAGAAGATCATGAACCTGGTGGGACTGGCCAAGCGTCTGGTAAACACATATCCCCATGAGCTGGACGGCGGCAGGCGCCAGAGAATCGGAATCGCCAGAGCGCTGGCGGTCAATCCAAAGTTCATTGTATGCGACGAGCCTGTATCGGCCCTGGACGTATCCATCCAGGCCCAGATCCTTAACCTGATGCAGGATCTGCAGGAGGAGCTGAACCTTACCTATATGTTTATTACACACGATTTGTCGGTGGTAAGGCACTTTTCCAATGACATCGTGGTCATGTACCTGGGACAGATGGTGGAGTCAGCACCTGCCAAGGCACTGTTTAAGAATCCCATGCATCCGTACACAAAGGCGCTGCTGTCAGCCATACCGGTTCCAGATCCGGACTTTAAGATGGAGCGCATTCCGCTAAAGGGCGAGCTCACATCGCCTATTAACCCGGAGCCGGGATGCAGGTTCGCAAAGCGCTGTCCTTATGCAACGGAAGGCTGTACCAGCAATGAAATGACTTTAAAGGAAATGGAGCCGGGGCACTTTGTGAGCTGCCGTATGGTTCAGGAGCAGGGTTAAATTCCGGAGAAATCCAGGGCAGGAGCCTGTGGTCCGGTATTTATAGAGAGCAATATTGACAGAGAGAAATGTAAGAAAGAGAGGAGCTAGTATGAGAAAAACATGGAAGAAAGTCATTGCATTATCTTTAGTGGCGGCAATGGCAGTAAGTGCAGCCGGCTGTTCCAAGTCCGGACAGACCTCCACGGAAGGCGGCAGCGCTCAGACAGAGGCAGGTTCCAAGGGAGCAGAGGCAGGAGGAAGCGCCGGCGGTTCAGGGGAGTACAAGGATACGCTGGTATGGGCGCAGGGAGCGGATGTTACTTCCTTAGATCCCCATCAGGGAAAGGAGACGCCGGCTGTAGAGGTTACGGACCAGATTTTCGACACGCTGACTGTTGTTGACGCTGCGACCGGAGAGCTGCAGCCCCAGATTGCAGAGAGCTGGGATCAGAATTCCGATACATCCTACACATTCCACATCCGCCAGGGCGTGAAATTCCACGACGGTTCTGAGGTGAAGGCAGAGGATGTAAAGTTCTCCCTGGACAGGGCCATTAATTCCGCCGCTGTTTCCTACATTGTTGACTTTATCGACAAGGTGGACGTGGTAGACGATTATACAGTTAATGTAGAGCTGAAGGCGCCTTATGCACCGGCTCTGAGAAACCTTTCCGTACCATTTGCAGCCATTGTTCCAAAAGCAGTGGTGGAGGCAGACGAGGAAGCCTTCAAGCTTCATCCAATCGGTACCGGCCCATATAAGTTTGTAGAGTGGAAGCAGGGCGATTCCGTTACCCTGGAGCGCTTTGACGATTACTATGCAGGACCGGCAGAGACACAGAAGCTGGTTATGAAGGTTATCCCTGAGGCATCCCAGAGAACCATCGCCCTGGAGACAGGAGAAGTGGACCTGGCTTACGACCTGCTTCCAAATGACCTGGAGAAGGTAAGGAGCAATTCCGACCTCCAGCTGTTTGAGGCTCCGTCCCTGACCTGCTACTACATTTCCATGAACATGAACAAGGCGCCATATGATGACCAGAAGGTAAGGGATGCCGTTAACTACGCCATTGACCGCCAGCTGATTATCGACACCATTGCCAGCGGCTCCGGAGAGCCGGCTGACGCCATCATTGCACCGGCCGTATTCGGATACTTCAGCCCTGGCGCTTATGAGTATGACCCTGAGAAGGCAAAATCCCTTCTGGCCGAGGCCGGATATCCAAATGGATTCGAGACCAGCATCTGGGTAAATGACAACCAGACACGTGTAGAGGTATGCCAGGCTGTACAGGCCATGCTTCAGGATGTGGGAATCACCTGCAACATCGAGGTAATGGAATTCGGCAGCTTTATTTCCAGGACTTCCGCAGGGGAGCATGACATGGGATACTTTGGCTGGGTGACCTCAACCACAGACGCAGACTACACCTACTATTCACTGGAACACTCCTCACAGCAGGGAGCAGCCGGAAACCGCAGCTTCATCGGAGATCCTGAGGTAGACAAGCTCATTGAGACAGGAAGGACCAGCGCAGATGAGTCCGTGAGACTGAAAGCATATGAGGACCTGGCTGTGAAGTTAAAAGAAGTGAACAACAACGCACCTATCTACTACAGCACCATCACCGCAGGCGCCAACGCCAAGGTGGAAGGTTTCGTGATGGATCCAATCGGCTACCACAAGCTGGAGCATGTAAAGGTTGCAAAATAAGAGAAGTAAAAGGAGAGATGCATCATGAGATTATCAAAGATTACATGGCCAACAGCGGAACGGTATTTTAAGGAAAATGACATGGTCATTCTTCCAATCGGCAGTACGGAGTGCCATGGACGCCATATGCCGCTGGGAACCGACACCCTGATACCTGACAAAATCCTGGATCTGATTGAGGAGAAAAATGACAACATCCTCATCGCGCCCATGATTCCCTATGGAGCATGCCAGTCACTGGCTGATTATCCGGGAACCATCAACATTGATTCCGACGTACTGTACCAGTATGTATACCAGATTGTGGACGGGCTGTACAAGCACGGCGCGCGGAAAATTCTGGTGCTCAACGGACACGGAGGGAATATCAAGACCATCGAGCGCATCGGCCTGGAATTTGACAAGAAGGGCGCCATGGTCGTGATGCTGAACTGGTGGCTGATGGCCTGGGATATGAAGCCTGAGTGGAAGGGCGGACACGGCGGCGGCGAGGAGACAGCTGGCATCATGGCAGTTGACCCCTCACTGGTAGATATGAGCAAGATTGACCTCCCTCTGGAAATGACCAATCTCACCGAAAACCTGGTGGCTACCGGCTTCCGTACCGTGCGCTTCAAGGGTGTTGAGATTGAAATTCTCAGGAACACACCAAAGGTGACAGACAATGGATGGATTGGACCGGATCATCCAAACACCGCCACCGTGGAGTGGGGCCAGGAGATGGTACAGACCACAGCCGACTATATTCTGGATTTGATTGAGGAGCTTAAGAAGGTTTCACTGTAAGGCTTTTCCTGCGGAGACAGGGGAGGTTGGACAGAGATAGGTGAGGCAGAAATAAGTTAGGCAGAAATAAATAGAGTAGAAATCAATAAAGCAGAAATAAGTTTAGAAGAAATAAGTTAAGCAGAAATAAGTTAAGCAGATGCAGTGCCGCAGGCATGGTATGGCAGGAGCGGTACCATGTGATGCGGCACTTTGCGTCTCATACCTGGAGGAAATCATGGCAAACATAAAAGAAATCGAAGCGTTGACCAATGCCTTTGGTCCCAGTGGATTTGAGGACGAGGTCATCCGGGAAGTAAAGAACTGGTGCGGGGGTTTGGACGTGGCAAATGATGCTATGTACAATGTTTACGCCACCATGAAGAAGAAAAAGGCCGGGCGCCCCGTGCTCATGCTGGACGCCCATCTGGACGAGTGCGGATTCATGGTACAGTCCATACTGGAAAACGGACTTTTAAGTATTCTGATGCTGGGAGGATTCCATCTCACCAGCCTGCCCGCCCACTCTGTCATCGTAAGGACAAGGGACGGGAAAAAGCACAGGGGAATCACCACATCCAAACCAGTTCATTTTCTGACAGCGGCTCAGAAAAACGACAACTCCCTGGCAATCGAGGATATCCTGGTGGATGTGGGTGCCAGCAGCCGGGAGGAAGTGACGGAGGTCTATGGAATCCGCCCGGGCGACCCTATTATGCCGGATGTAAGCTTTGAGTATCATAAGGAAAATGGAATTCTGTACGGCAAGGCTTTTGACAACCGTCTGGGCTGTGTGAGCATTATTGACACCATGCAGGCGCTTCGGGATGAGGCGGACCAGCTGGCAGTGGAAGTGGTAGGCGCATTTGCGGCCCAGGAGGAAGTGGGTACCAGGGGGGCCACGGTGACGGCACAGCAGGTTCAGCCTGATTTGGCCATTGTGTTTGAGGGCTCACCGGCGGATGATTTCTATTTCCGTGCCGGTATTGCCCAGGGATGCTTAAGGAGCGGTGTGCAGATTCGCCACATGGACAACAGCTACATTTCCAACGTGGAATTCATACGTTTTGCCCAGGAGACAGGAGATAAGCTGGGAATCAAGTACCAGGATGCGGTGCGCCGGGGCGGCAGCACAAATGCCGGAAAAATCAGCCTCACGGGAAAGGCGGTCCCGGTACTGGTGTTAGGCATTCCGTCCAGGTATGTACACAGCCACTATAATTTCTGCGCGGAAGAAGACGTGGACGCCACTGTCAGAATGGCCGTGGAGGTAATACGCGGACTGGATGAGGAGAGGATTGCGAGGATTCTGCGGAAGGAAGTTATCTGATTAAAGGGTTTGCGGCAGAGCAGAAGATGGAGCGGAGCAGAAGATGAGGCAGTGCGGAAGATGGGGCGGAGGATGAGAGTCTGTTAAAAAGCTCCGATAAGGAGTTCCGGCAAAAAAATCTTGGCAAAAAATCATAATATAAATGCTCGTCAAATAGCCAGTAAAAAATTCTGAAAAAAGTGTCAAAATAGCTTGATATTTGTCGTTCTCTGCTTTATAATGTATTTATACGAAAGATAAAAAAGAGATTGTACTATTCTGTACAATCTCTTTCAATTTTATAGGGAATAAATATTTTTCGGTAAATTGGGTCAAGGTATATAATAAGGGCGGGTTTGGAAATGGTTTGTATCTGGTTAGACCTTTGGCACTGGCAGCAGCGGAAGCAGGCGGGTTACGCACAGCTTTCATCAGACAGGCTGCTGTGGGGCGTCGGATACAGGGTATTTTCAAACCCGTTCTGGGATACAGTTTTACTATAATTGTTTTGGTGGGAAAATCCGTAAAATAATGGAGGAACGAATCTCATGAACAGAGAGATGATTATTGTATTGGACTTTGGCGGCCAGTACAACCAGCTGATTGCACGCCGTGTCCGCGAATGCAGCGTATACTGTGAAGTGCATCCTTATGATATGAGCCTGGAGAAAATCAAGGAAATGAATCCAAAGGGAATCATTTTCACAGGCGGACCTGACGTTGTGTTTGAAGATGGGGCACCCCGCTGCTCAACGGAGATATTTGAGCTGGGAATACCGGTTCTTGGAATCTGCTACGGTGCCCAGCTTATGAGCTACCTGCTGGACGGCGTTGTAAAGAAGGCTGTGGTCAGCGAATACGGACACACAGAAGTGAATGTGGATACTTCCTCCAAGCTGTTTGAGGGCGTTTCTTCTAAGACCGTATGCTGGATGAGCCACGGCGTGTACATTGCAGAGGTGCCGGCGGGCTTCCGCATCACTGCACATACAGACTCCTGCCCGGTAGCCGGCATGGAGTGTCCGGAGAAGAATTTTTATGCGGTGCAGTTCCATCCTGAGGTGGTTCACACCAAGGAAGGCACCAGAATGCTCTCCAATTTTGTATATAATGTCTGCGGATGCTCCGGCGACTGGAAGATGGATTCCTTTGTGGATACCACCATCAAGGCTCTGAGGGAGAAGATTGGCAACGGTAAGGTGTTGTGCGCTCTGTCCGGCGGTGTGGATTCCTCTGTGGCTGCCGTCATGCTGTCCAAGGCCATTGGCAAACAGCTTACCTGCGTGTTCGTGGACCACGGTCTGCTGCGTAAGAATGAGGGAGACGAGGTAGAGGCTGTATTTGGACCAGAAGGTGCGTATGACCTGAACTTCATCCGTGTCAATGCCCAGGAACGTTTCTACGCCAGGCTGAAGGGCGTGGAAGAGCCTGAGGCAAAGCGTAAGATCATCGGCGAGGAGTTCATCCGTGTATTCGAGGAAGAGGCAAAGAAGATTGGCGCAGTGGATTACCTGGTACAGGGAACCATTTACCCGGATGTGATTGAGTCCGGCCTGGGTAAATCTGCTGTCATCAAGTCTCATCACAATGTGGGCGGACTGCCGGAGCATGTAGATTTTAAGGAACTGGTAGAGCCTTTAAGGCTGCTTTTCAAGGATGAGGTGAGAAAGGCCGGACTGGAGCTGGGTATACCTGAGTATCTGGTATTCAGACAGCCATTCCCGGGACCTGGTCTGGGCGTCAGGATTATCGGCGAGGTGACAGCTGATAAGGTCCGCATTGTACAGGACGCTGATGCGATTTACAGGGAAGAGATTGCAAAGGCCGGGGCGGACAAGAATCTGGGCCAGTATTTTGCAGCTCTGACTAATATGCGGTCTGTTGGCTGCATGGGCGATGAGAGAACCTATGATTATGCTGTTGCCCTGAGGGCCGTGCTTACATCTGATTTCATGACCGCAGAGTCAGCTCAGATTCCATGGGAAGTGCTGGGAAAGGTGACCAGCCGGATTGTGAATGAGGTTAAGGGGGTTAACCGGGTGCTGTATGATTGCACGGGGAAGCCGCCGGCTACGATTGAATTCGAATAACGTCCTAAGTTCCGGGAACCACGTATTTATGCGTGTTCCCGGGCTTTTTTATGCCTCCGTGACATTGCTGTGACATTATAACGTGTAGAGCCATTGTAGAACCAGCCTGGGAACCGCCGGTTGATTATCTGGAAATTTCCTGCTATAATGCTTTCATGAGCACCGTGTACAGGGTGGCAGCCTCCCATCTTACAAGAGAGGGGAGGTGGTGTGTTATGGGAACATATGAAATTTTAAGTCTGCTCTTTTTGGGCGGCTCGTTCCTTATCGCATTACTGACCTAGATAGACAGGCATAACAAGAAATAAAAAAATGCCTACCCTGTCAGCCAACAGGATAGGCGCGTCCTCATGTAGGACGTAAATTGACTCGTAGGCTTCCACCTTGTGGGCGGTTGCTCTTTTATATGCTTATTATACATTATATTTTTAGATTTTGCAAGGCTCAGAGAAATTTCATCGGCAGGCCGCGGCTGGCGAGACAATAAACCATACCGCAAATTTCCAGGTACCCGGCCTGGAAGCATTGTTATAGTATGGAATGGAGGACTACCCAATGAATATACAAATCTTCGGAACAAAAAAATGCTTTGACACAAAGAAAGCCGAACGCTACTTCAAAGAGCGGAACATCAAATACCAATTAATCGACTTAAAAGAAAAAGGCATGAGTAAGGGGGAATACACAAGTGTGAAGCAGGCCGTGGGCGGTCTGGATGTTATGTTGAATGATGATTGCAAAGATAAGGACGCACTGGCATTAATCAAGTACATTGCTGCTGAAGACCGGGATGAGAAAGTCCTGGAAAACCAGAAAGTCCTGAAGTCGCCCATTGTCAGAAATGGTAAGAAGGCTACAATTGGTTATCAGCCCGAAGTATGGAAGACATGGGATTAAACCGGATTAAATTATATGGGTCTAACTCGACTTGACTTATCCCATTGCAACTTACTCAATGCAACTTACCCATCGCAACTTACTCAATGCAACTTACTCAATACAATTTACCCCAATGCTGCGAAACTCACCCAAACCAAGCTCAACTCAACCAAGCCCAACTCAACCAAACCCAACCCAACTAACCCCAACCCAACCACAAGCACCACCTGCCCACAATCATAAGAATAAAAAGGGGGACAATCCCATGGAAACACTTCGTGTGGCTGTCTGCGATGATGACAGGGTATACCTGGAGCAGATCAAAGAGGAAATAAAAGAGTATATCGGCAGTATGCCGGGAACCGTGGACATGCAGGTAAGCCTTTTTACCGATGGACGCAGGTTATATGAAGCAGGTCAGCAGCAGCCCTTTGACCTGGTGTTTCTGGATATTGAGATGCCGGAGAGGGATGGGTTCTGGCTGGCAGAGCAGCTGGGCATTAGCTGTCCGGAGACCCGGCTTATATTTGTTTCCAGTCATGAGAGCTGGGTGTTTGATGCCCACGAATATATGCCCCTGTGGTTTGTGAGGAAGGGACTTTTAAAACGGGATATGGGCCGGGCACTGCAGAAGTATTTTCAGGTGACGGCCCGCAGGAAAATCAGTTATAAAATTCAGGGGGGCTTTGGCGCAGGCGAGGTGCTTCTGCGGGATATCATGTACATAGAGTGTAATGGCCATACACTGACCTACAAAATGTCCGGCGGAGCGGAGTACTCTGTTTACGGGAGCTTAAAGCCTGTGGCGGAGGAACTGAGGGATTATGGTTTTTTACGTATTCACCGGAATTATCTGGTGAATCAGGCGTATATTTCCCAGATAGAAAAACAGGATGCTGTTCTTAAAACCGGGGCAGTTATTCCTATGGGAAGGGACAGAAAAAAAGGCGTAAGGGAGATGATGATGGAGTATGGGAGAAAGCACGGCAGCCGCTTATGTGATTGATGTATTGTCCACCCTCGTGGCAATGGAATATATGGACCATGGTTTTGATAAGAAATGTTCCGGTGCTGCCCGAATCATGCTTTTTACAGGCGGATGCCTTGCCTATTATGGAATCATGGTCCTGCTCAACCGTTATATTGTCTTTGAAGGATTCCTGGGAATCAGCTATGGCGTGGTATTGACAGCATATGGCTTGATTGCGCTGAATGGGAAGGCGCAAAAGGTCATTGTTCACAGTCTTTTGTGGATTCTGATAGCCATCAGCAGTTCTTATATGATCTATGGGACATTGGGGATTATTACAGGCAGAAGTCTTAATACACTGATGATCATGGACCGGGACGCGGTGGTATTTCCCTTACTGGCAGGATGTGCTCTTAAATTTTCCATGGGCCGGGCAGCTCTGGCACTGTACGGACGGAAAAAGGGACCGGTCCAGGCTGAGGATGGAATGCTGGCAGGAACATTTTTCTGCATGTTTATTCTGATTATGGGAATGTTTCTTATGGAGGAAGGCAGACTGGACCAGAGAGGGAGATATGTTCTGGCTCTTTGTATGTTAATGGGAATTTTTGGGGTGATTGTTTTTATAGGAGGCTTTTACCACAGGCTGGAGCGGTACCGGAGGGAAGAACGCGAGGCGGAATTCAGAAGAGAAACCAAGTGCCAGCAGGAGGAACAGATTCGGGATTTATACAGAATGGGCCGGGAGGTAAACCGTCTGCGTCATGATATGAAGGGGCGCCTTAATGTGTTGTACCGCCTGGTGGCAAAGGAACGGTACGCAGAGGCGGCCGAATATATTGAACGCATGGGAGCAGACCTGGGAAACTATCCTGAACTGCCCCAGGATACAGGCAATGAGGGATTAAATGCAGCCCTGATTAAAGCGGTTCAGGAGTGCAGGGAAAAGGAAATCAGGTTCCGGTATGTGGTAATGGGAAGGCCGGACAGGATTGACAGCATGGACATGGGCACCCTTTTGTATAATCTGCTTTCTAATGGAATCGAAGCCTGCATGGCGGTTGAGACAGAACGTGAACTGGAGCTGGTGGTGAGGGAAGAGGACGGAACAACCGAGATTTTCATGGAAAATACCATATCAGGGTCTGTGCTGAAGAACAATCCCAATCTTGAAAGCAGAAAACAGGATAAGAGGTATCATGGGTTTGGAATGGAGAGCATACGGGGGATTATTGGAAAATATCAAGGACATTACAGTTACAGGGAAGAATCAGGACGGTTCATTCAGGAAATTGATTTGCGAGATGGCTGAATGATACCGTCTTGCTTTTTGTGCCGAAATAGTACGGCTTATGCTGTACCAATTGTTTTTTTTACGATTCATACGTATAATAAAACTGGAAAGAATGACTGAAACATTTCTGCATTCTATCACGGAAATGCCATTGTTACAAAAGAGGAGGAAACAGTATATGACAGCCCAGAACAAAGAAACATACTTAGAGAGTATGAACGAGGAGTACAAGCAAAAGCATTATCCGGAAGGATCTGTGTTTAAGGCTCATAAAAAGGCCATGAAGGGAGTCAATGCGGGCCTGGGCCTGTTTTTTATGGGAGCCTTTCTGGCGGGCAGCATAGCCGGCCTGGTCTGGTCCATAAACAGAACCCTGGAAATCATCCGGGATAAAGAGGAAAATATGCTGGGAGTGGGAATCGGGATTTCGGTTTTCTTTCTTTTGCTGGTGGCGGTATTCGGAGTAGCTGTTTTTTTTATAACCAAAGATATTAGAAAGACTGTGGATGATTGGATTCGCGTTGCTGCCAAGGCCGGCGGATTAGAGGAACAGGAGATACGGGAATTTGACAAACAGGCCATGGGTTCGGACAGCCTGATCCTGAATCACCTTGGAAAGCTGAAATCCTTTACCACCGGACAGAAGAGGGGAATTCTGACCAGGGATTATATCTGTCTTTACGGCGGCAACATGCCATGCGTATTGAAACTCAGCCGGCTTACACAAGCGTACATCAAGGATAATACATACTATGTGAAAGTCGGAAAAACCAGAAAGCAGGCTCATTGCCTGACCATCCATCTGATGACTGAGGATAAAAAAACCGCATGGGCCGAGACATCACGGGAAGCTGCCAGGGCGCTTCAGGAGGAATTGGAGAGCCGGTGTCCCGGAATTGACACTGCCGGAGGATCGGTACTGCCGGGATAACAATGAGGGGGATATATGGTATGGGAAGCGATAATACAAACAGGAGAACGGTGGAAACAGAATTCAAAAAGGCCATGGTGCGCGTCAATGTGCCTGTAGGTCTGCTGGTAACTGCCTTTGGGATTGGCCTGATGGTACTGGTAGGCAGCTATCTGATAAAGTATTTTCGGGGTGCAGTTCCGCTCCGTGAAGTATACGGGACAGAACAGGCCGGGGATGAATATGTAAGCTTTGATATAAACTATGTGCTGGATGCCTTCATGGAAAGCTACCGTACCCGCAGCGGGGTGCGCACCAAGAGCAGTATATATTATCTGGTGCTGGATGAGGAGGCGGGAGCTGTTCCTGTGCGTATTTCCGGTAAAATGGAGGCGGAAATGGACCGGATTATGGACGAAACCTGGGATTATTTAAAGGGTGTGCGTTCCGATCCGCCTCAGGGGTTGCATGTGGAAGGCACCCTGAAGAAACTGAAGGGTGATGGCAAAAAATACTATGACAGGGCGGTCCGGAGTTTTGACCTGGAGACGGAAACGGAGAGTTATTATTTTTGGGCAGGCATGCTGGATAACCAGACACCCTCCAGTGCCATGGGAACCACCGGCCTCGGGGCCGTTATCGCGCTCCTTGGGCTATTTATCCTGTCCTCCATGCTGAAAAAACATCATGTCGCAGCAGTACGGACGTTTCTGGACAGCCATAAAACCATAAACAGGGAAAGGCTGGATGAAGATTTCCGGAATGCCCGGAAGATAAGCGGCACATTCTGGATTGGTGAGGATCTAACATATGGAATCGTGGGTAAGCCAGTGATTCTGGTGAACCAGGAACTTAAAAAGGTTCGGTTCCAGGTAAAGAAGGTTGGGCGCGGCACCAGTACGGAGCTGGTGTGCGTGATGGCGGATGGAAAGGAATACGAATTTACGATGAACCGGAAAGACGCGGACGAGGCCATAGCTCTTTATCACGCAAAATTTCCAGCCCTTAAAATGGCTTCCAGCCTCAAGGGAAAGCTTATGGTGCCAGAGGATGGGGATACAGAAAGCAATTAAAGTCAATGAAATAAAATAGAAAAGCAGGGTATAAAAATCCTGCATAAGAAGTAAATTATGAGAACAAACACCGGGAGGTACGGACTTGGAGCCGTTATTTCCCGGTGTTTGTTTGTATTTTGCCTGTTCTGCCAAAACCGCAGGCACAGGCTTATGGGCCGGTTAATCTGCCGGTCCGCATCATCTCAAGTTCAACAATATTCCCAAATCCGGTATCCTGCGTAAATGTATTACCGGTAAGCATAAACCCCATATGCTCATAAAAACCAATTGCGGGGTTATTGCCCCGGAGGACATATAATACGGCTTCTTTATGGGGCATCATACTCAGGGATTTTTCCATAAGAGCTCTGCCTATGCCGTGGCCTTGATACTTTTTTAATACATAAAGGGCATTTATTTCAGACATGCCTGTTTTTCGTGTATATTCCCTTGCATCCGGTGAATACCATATGAAGCCCGCCACTGTTTCGTCCACAAGGGCCACATAGGTGTCCTGAGGATGCTTCAGCGTGGACTCATAACAAGACTCAAGTTTTCTGTTATCAAGAAATTCATCCGGCATTAATCCCCTGTATGTTTC
>ENA-OWZK01000335-OWZK01000335.1-human-gut-metagenome-genome-assembly--contig:-NODE-335-length-14350-cov-5.80553_pt1 | contig 14350 bp, 9 predicted proteins | sample MGYA00249764_ERZ652114 | MGnify/ENA primary metagenome ERZ652114 (study PRJEB26925, sample SAMN05827163) | human gut metagenome | biome: ENVO:2100002; feature: ENVO:00000062; material: ENVO:00002003... | reverse complement strand
TCGTGGGCTCGGAGATGTGTATAAGAGACAGCCGCCCAACTGCTCACGCTTCCATGGGCGGAACGGTTCGAGGGAATGCGCGGTGATGACCAGCGGCGTTCCGTGCAGCATCTTGGCGAGGTAGCCGGCTAGGCACACGTACCATGTGTGGGCGTGGATGATGTCGGCGTCCACGTCGTTGGCGATCTGCAAGTCGACGCCGAATGTTTTCAACGCGCCATTCGCCTCTTGGAGTTCCTTGGGAACGTCGTACCCGATGACCTTAAGCGACCCTTTAGGATCGTCACCCGGAATCTTGGGGATCTCATCCTCGGCACGCGGCCCATCAAACGCACGGACCGTCACATCCACGCGTTCCGCCAGAACTTTGGAAAGCTCCTCCGCGTGCACGCCTGCGCCGCCGTACACTTTGGGCGGATATTCACGGGAAAGAATCTCAACCTTCATATCTGTGCTCTCCTCTTCGAGTCAGGCAGTTGTTCCACCACTACTGTAAGGCAAATTTCCAAGGAAACGCCTGATTGTTTCGTTCGTGTCACAAAGTTCTGCATCTTTTCTGAAATATCACTAAAAGTGAGTGTCTTAGAGTTGAATAGGAATACTGAAAGCAGCCTCGCTTCGTGATAATGAGTATTCTACAACCCAAAAGCTAATTTGTTTGATTTTTCAAGTCCTTTTTATAACTTTCTCAATATAGCAGTAGATACATCAATACAATTTTCTGCGGGAATACCCATTTTCACAATATTGGTTTTATATTTCTCGGAAGCCTCTGCTTTTAGGTATTCAACAATTTCAATGCTATTCATCTGCTAATGCTTTTCCTAAATCACGCACATAAGTTGATTGCTGCTTTTTCAAGTAGGTCTTAACAAAGGGCTTTAATAAAAACTTTTTTGCAGAAACATTTTCTGTAAAATCAATTTCTACATATCCATTTTTAGGCTTGAATATTCCTACCCAGTGTCCTTTCATGTTTTTATTTTCCATATCAAATTCCCACCGTTCAAGCGGCTTACATACGGTTATTGTAAATGTGGTGGCAATACCTGTTTTAGAATATTCTATGAACGTAGTATCATTAACGACCTCTATTTTGTCAATGTCGCTGCGCCATGAATAATCAGTAAGAGAAGTTACTATTGCCCATACATTTTCAATGGTTGTTGGAAAAGTTGCTTTGATGTTAGAAATCGCCATATTATTCCTCCTTTTTAGGCTGTATTGATAGCTAATATTCATTTTCTGCATTATTTAGATTAGCCTGCATGTAATGTTTTATATCCAGTGCATTTCCATATTCAAAACCAGAAAAAGGAAGCCATTCTGTAATGATACGTCGTTCTAAGTATTGCAAGGAAATATTCGTACCACTTCCTGTAAACCAAGAACGAATAGTACTATCATTTGTGACTCGCATGTAAAAGCGGGGCTGCATCCGATGGAAAGATGCAGCCCCGCTTTATGTTCATCGCCTTACTATCAGACGGCCGTACCATTCTGATCGAGGTTCGGATTATGCTTCGGGTTACCCGCCGTGAAGAACAGGCTAAGCACACCGACGGCAAAGACAGTGGAAACAGTTGCGATGAGCCACATCGGATGCGATGGCAGCCACATGACTACAAGGAATGCGATTGCGGACAATGCGATCAACGCCCAGCTGGCCACGCGGAACCACTGGCGCACGGAATGCGGCGCCTTGAACATCTTGGGATTTGTGTAATCCGGATTGGTGGTCAGCAGGCTTTCGTTTTCCACGACGCTACCGCCGGTCGGTTTCCATGGACCATCGGTGCCGTCCTGCAGGCGACGGGACTTCTCCTGAAGCTGGTATTCGTCAAGCATGCCGGAACGACCACGGCCTCTGGTCTGGTCGTACTGTTGGGGCACTCCCCTGCGGCTCTGCTTGGCTTGGGCACGTCGTTCGGCGCGATTTGGCATTGGTGCACTCCTTTGTTACTTGTTGCTGCATGCCACTTTAGCGCATGCCGGACCCGTACGCCGGCTGTTTTCCACGCTTCAGTCATATCAATTCAAGGAAAACGTTGCCTATAGGAAAAGTGGTCTTCATCCGCATGCCGATGGATGCGGATGAAGACCACTTGGATCCTGGTGTCGTCGTCGAATCAGCGCGGCAGCATCATCGGCCTTTTGGAAGCCACGATGGGCGCCGGAAGTTCAGTGGCACCGGTGAGGTATTCATCCACGGCAGCCGCGCAGGAGCGGCCTTCGGAAATGGCCCATACCACGAGGCTCTGGCCGCGGCCGGCGTCGCCGCAGGCGAATACGCCATCCTGGCTGGTGGCGAACTTATCGTTGCGAGCCACATTGCCGCGTCCGTCGAGGTCGACGGGCAGCTGATCCACGAGCGTGGTGGTGTCCGGATGCAGGAAGCCGACGGAGATGAGCACCAGATCGGCCGGAATCACGCGTTCGGTGCCCGGCTGGCGGGTGAATGGACCGTTTTCGCCGGGTGCCACGTTCACGACCTTGAGACCGGTCACATGTCCGTTCTCGTCGGCCACGAAGCCTTCGGTGGCGGTGGAGTGCTCCACCTTCACCTTGGCCTGTTCCTCTTCGATGCCGACGAAGTTCACGGAATCCGTGCTGTACACGTATTCGGCACGCTGAGTTTCAAAACCTTCCTCCATGGAGGAGGTCTTCTGGTACAGGCGTGCGAAAGTCGGCCACGGTTGGTTGGCCGGGCGTTCGCTTGGTTCCTGCGGCATGATCTGCAGCACGGTGACGTCTTTGGCGCCTTGGCGAATGGACGTGCCCAAGCAGTCGGATCCGGTATCGCCGCCGCCGATGATCACGACGTGCTTGCCTTCGGCGGTGATGTCATTGACTGGCTTAACGCCGTAGACGCGGCGGGTCGCGTCAGGCAGGAACTCCATGGCGAAGTGGATGCCTTTGAGTTCGCGGCCCGGAATCTTCATGTCGCGTGGCACGGTGGAGCCGATGGCGACGACCACGGCATCGTAGCGGGAGCGCAGGTCGTCCCAGGAGATGTCTTTGCCGATCTCCACGCCGGTACGGAACACGGTGCCTTCGGCCTCCATCTGTTCCACACGGCGGTCGATGAGTCGCTTGTCGAGTTTGAAGTTCGGAATGCCGTAGCGCATCAGACCGCCGATGGCGTCATCACGCTCGTATACGACCACGGTGTGGCCGGCGCGGGTAAGCTGCTGGGCGCATGCTAGACCGGACGGGCCGGAGCCGACCACGGCGACGGTCTGGTCGGTCAGACGCTGTGGAGGCAACGGCTTGACGTAGTCAAGCTCCCATGCCTGATCGATGATCGTGCACTCGTCGTTCTTGATCATGGTCGGCGGCTGGTGGATGCCTAGCACGCAGGCGGCCTCGCACAGCGCGGGGCAGATGCGGCCGGTGACCTCAGGGAAGTTGTTCGTCTCGGACAGGCGGTTGTACGCGTCCTCCCACTTCTCCTGGCGAACCAGATCGTTGAATTCTGGAATGATGTTGCCCAACGGGCAGCCGTTCATACAGAACGGCGTGCCGCAATCCATGCATCGGGCCGCCTGCTCGGTGGTCCAAGGTTGCAGGCCGGATTCGGCGTGGACGTCGAACCAATCCTTGATTCGCTCCTCGACGGGGCGTTCGGCCAGTTCGCGACGGGTACGGACCTTCAGGAATCCACGTGGATCTCCCATGTCAGCGCGCTCCTTCCATAACCTGCTCGTACACCTGTTCCCAGACGCCGGGCGTATTGAAATCGATATTGTTCTCTTCGGCGTTCTTCATCGCCTTCTGCATGGCGAGGAAGTGCTTCGGCACGATGTGCGTGAATCGCCTGGATGCATTCTTCCAGTCGGCGAGCAGTCCGGCTGCGAATGCAGAGCCGGTCTCTTCCGCGTGCTGCTTGACCAGGCCATACACGATTTCGTCCGACTCACTGTCGAGCGGTTCGAACAACAGTGCGCCGTTGGTGGCGGCTGCCGGATTGACCTGCTTCATGTCGAGATCGAGCACGTACACGTGTCCGCCGGAGAAGCCTGCGCCGAGGTTACGGCCCGTGGTGCCGAGAATCACGACGGTGCCGCCGGTCATGTATTCGCATCCGTGGTCGCCGACGCCTTCCACCACGAAGGTGGCACCGCCGTTGCGCACGCCGAAACGTTCGCCGGCGCGTCCCGCCACAAACATCTGGCCGGAGGTGGCACCGAAACCGGTGACATTGCCTGCGATCACGTTCTCATGCGGATCAAAGGTGATGCACGCTTCCGGACGCACGACCATGCGTCCGCCGGACAGTCCCTTACCCGCATAGTCGTTGACTTCGCCGTATATGCGGATGGTTTCGCCGCGCGGAATGAACGCGCCGATGGACTGGCCGCCTGCACCGTGGAAGGTCATGTCGATGGTGTCATCCGGCAGACCTTCCTCACCGTAGCGCTTGGTGATCTCGTAGCCGACCATGGTGCCGAGCGTACGGTACACATTGCGGATCGGCATCTCAATGCGCACCGGCTCCTTCTTCTCGAGGGCCGGCTGCGCAAGCTCGATGAGCTTGTTGTCGAGCGCTTTGTCGAGTTCGTGGTTCTGCTCGATGGTCTGATGCAGGATGGTTCCCGGAACCGGTCCCGGCTGCATGAGCACGTTGCTCAAATCGATGCCGTCGGACTTCCAACGCTTGATCGCTTCGTTCTGGTCGAGGCATTCGACATGGCCAACGGCCTCCTCCAAGGTGCGGAAGCCAAGCTGTGCGAGTAGCTCGCGTACTTCCTCGGCGATGAACATGAAGAAGTTGATGACGTGCTCCGGCTTGCCTTTGAAGCGTGCGCGCAGTTCGGGGTCCTGGGTGGCGATGCCCTGCGGGCAGGTATTCTTCTGGCAGGCACGCATCATGACACAGCCTTCGACGATCAACGCCGCGGTGGCGAAGCCGAACTCCTCGGCACCAAGCAGGGCTGCAATCACCACGTCACGTCCGGTCTTGAGCTCGCCATCGCATTGCACGGTGATACGCGAACGCAGGCCATTGAGTACGAGCGTCTGCTGGGTTTCGGACAGGCCGATCTCCCATGGGGTACCAGCGTGTTTGATAGCGTTGAGCGGAGCCGCACCGGTGCCACCGTCGTAACCGGAAATCAGCACCACGTCGGCATGGCACTTGGCAACGCCGGCCGCGATGGTGCCGACGCCGAATTCGGAGACGAGCTTGACGTGGACGCGGGCCTTTGGATTCGCCATCTTCGCATCGTTGATCAGTTGCTTCAGATCCTCGATGGAATAGATGTCATGGTGCGGCGGCGGAGAGATGAGCTCGACGCCCGGGGTCGCGTGACGGACCTTGGCGATCCACGGCGGGACCTTGGCTCCCGGAAGGTGGCCGCCTTCGCCCGGCTTGGCACCTTGGGCGAGCTTGATCTGCAGATCGGTGGCATGCACCAGATAGTCGCTGGTCACGCCGAAGCGCGCCGATGCGATCTGCTTGATCTTGCTGTAACGCAGCGGATCGTTGATGCGGTCTTCGGATTCTCCGCCTTCGCCGGAGTTAGAACGTGCACCGATGGTGTTCATCGCGATAGCGAGGGTCTCATGCGCTTCCTGGGAGATGGATCCGTAGCTCATGGCGCCGGTGGAGAAACGCTTGACGATCTCGCTGGCCGGCTCGACCTCGCTGATGTCGATCGGCTTGCGGTCGGACTTGAACTTCATCAGTCCGCGCAGCGTCATCAGACGGTTGGAGGTGTCGTTGATGTGCGCCGAATACTTCTTGAACATGTCGTAATCGCCGCGCTGGGTGGACTGCTGCAGCAGGAAGATGGCCTCAGGATCATTGAGGTGATCCTCGCCGGTGCGGCGCCACTTGTACTCGCCGCCGGTGCGCAGGTTGCGGTGCGGACGGGCGGTCCACTGCGACGGGTAGGCCACACGGTGACGAATGGCAACCTCTTCGGCCAGTTCGTCGAGTCCGACGCCGCCGACGCGGGAGGTGGTACCGGTGAAGTATTCGTTGATGACGTCCTTATTCAGGCCGATGGCTTCGAACAGCTGCGCGCCACGGTAGCTCATGATGGTGGAGACGCCCATCTTGGCCATGATCTTGAGCACGCCGGTGGACAGCGCGTTGGTCAGGTTCTTCACCGCAGTTTCGGCATCGACGTTGAGATAGCCCTTGCGTGACAAGTCTTCAACGGATTCGAACGCCAGATACGGGTTGACGGCCGCCGCACCGTAGGCAATCAGCAGAGCGACATGGTGGATCTCACGCACATCTCCGGCCTCGACGACCATGGAGATCTGGGTGCGCGTGTGCCTGCGCAGCAGATGGTGCTGCACCGCGGAGGTGAGCAGCAGCGACGGGATCGGCCCCCACGTGTAGTTGGAGTCGCGATCGGAGAGCACGAGGAAGTTGGATCCGTTTTCGATGGCTTCGTCGACTTCCTGGAAGATCTCGTCGAGACGTTCCTTCAGAGCCTTGCCGCCGCCTGCGACCTGATAGAGGCCCTTGACGACGAACGGCTTGTAGTAGCTGCCGAGGATCTTGGCTCGGTCAAGGCGCTTGAGCTGCGCCATTTCGTCGGAGTTGAGCACCGGCAACGGAATGAGGATCTTCTTGGCGTGCAGTTCGGAATCGGCCAGCAGGTTCGGCTCGGGACCGATGGCAGATTCGAGGCAGGTCACGATCTTTTCGCGTTCCCAGTCGAGCGGCGGGTTGGTGACCTGCGCGAACTTTTGGGTGAAGTAGTCGAACAGCATGCGGCTGCGGGAAGAGAGAGCGGCCATAGGCGCGTCGTTGCCCATGGATCCGAGTGGTTCCTTGCCGGTGTTGGCCATAGGGGCGAGCAGCAGCTTCAGATCCTCTTCAGTGTAGCCGAATGCGCGCTGGCGGCGCTGCACAGACTGGCCGGAGTGGTTGACATGCTCTCGCTTGGGCAGCTGGCTCATCTCGACGGTGTTGCCTTCGACCCACTGGCGGTACGGATGCTGGGATGCGAGGGACTTCTTGATTTCTTCGTCGGGAATGATGCGGCCTTCGTTGGTGTCGACGAGGAACATCTTGCCCGGCTCCAGGCGGCCCTTGGATACGATGTGCTCTTCGGCGTTCTCCGGAAGTACGCCGGTTTCGGATGCGAGCACGATGTAGCCGTCGTCGGTGAGCTGCCAGCGACCGGGGCGGAAGCCGTTGCGGTCGAGCAGCGCACCGACCTGGGTGCCGTCGGTGAAGATGATGTGCGCCGGACCGTCCCACGGTTCGATCAGCGTGTTGTTGTACTCGTAGAACGCCCTGACGTCGGGGTCAAGCTGGTCGTTCTTCTCCCATGCCGGCGGCAGCATCATGGAGATGGCATGTGGCATGGAACGGCCGGACAGGTGCAACAGTTCGAGGCATTCGTCAAACGTGCCGGAATCGGAGTAGCCTGGGGTCGCGATCGGCAGTAGCGGCTTGAATTCGCCGAGCAGCTCGGAGCTCAGGCGGCCTTCACGTGCGGACAGCCAGTTGCGGTTGCCTTGGATGGTGTTAATCTCGCCGTTGTGGGCCAGCTGGCGGAACGGCTGTGCGAGCGGCCAGCTCGGGAACGTGTTGGTGGAGAAGCGGGAGTGCACGATGGCGATCTTCGCCTTCATGCGCTCATCGGAAAGGTCCAGAAAGAAGGGCTTGAGCTGCATGGTGGTGAGCATGCCCTTGTAGGTGATGGTACGTGCGGACAGGGACGCGAAGTAGATGCCCACCTCATGTTCCACGCGCTTGCGGATGCGGAACGTCTTGCGGTCCAGTTCGATGCCGGCGAGCTGTCCTTCAGGGTCGGCCACGACCAGCGTCTTGAACGCGGGCATGCTGGCGAGCGCCTGTAGTCCGAGTCCGTCCGGGTTGGTGGGTACGACGCGCCATGCGAGTACTTCAAGGCCTTCTTCGCGCACGATCTTGGCGATAGCCTGCTCTTGCTGGCCGGAGGTGGCGATGTCACGGTCGAGGAACGCGATGCCGGCCGCGTAATGGCCTTCTTCGGGCAATTCCACGCCTGCGGTGGCGCGCATGAACTCGTCTGGCATGCTCATGAGGATGCCTGCGCCGTCACCGGTGTTTTCCTCGGCGCCGACCGCACCACGGTGATTGAGATTGACGAGCACTTCGATGGCATCGTCAATGATCTTGCGTTCCGGGCGCTTGTTGAGGGTGGTGACCATACCCACGCCGCAGGCGTCGTGCTCGGCGCCGGGATCGTACATACCTTGGGAATCATGGATCGTGAGATCTAACGGGGCGTGGAAAGTCACCGAAACCACCTTCAATGTTTTTGGGCAAGAAAAGTCTTGCGGTTCTTTAATGCGTGGTTTAGAATACCGCGCCCCTGTATCAAACACGTTTCATGTGTCCATATAACGAATACCCAAAAAAGTCAAGACCCTTTCGTGAGAGAAAAATCAGACGATCATACGGGGCTCTGTACCCTCTCATGCAAGCAATGACAACCAATTGCGCGTTCTTTCCGTTGCGCGGGGTGAGGAAGTCCCGTTCGTCGAAACGCACGCTTCCTACCATCATAGGCGAGCTAGGTGGAATGAATCACATGCTGTGGGTCACCACCGTGCATGTGCTCGCCAGCACTGTCACAATACCGCATGATGCCAGCCAATCGGGAAAATCTTATTGAAAAAACAGATGATTAATCGCGATTATCGGCATTGTGGATTATCGCTATCGCAATCTGTTGTCGAAAACTTTCTTACAAAGAGCATGCGTCGAAGAAACGCTCGATGACGGTGTCGTTGAGCAGGCGTCCGGTTCGGGTTGGAATCACACGTCCGTCACGGATCACGATAAGACCTTCGTCTTCCATGGGTTGGATGCGAGCCATATCAACCGTGTTTCCAAGAAGGCTCAAATCAAGGCCCTCACGTATGCGCAGACCAAGCATGATGATTTCTTCGAGGTTTTCCTCGTTGGAGATTCGTTCGCTTCCCGACCATGGCATATCGCCGGCGTTGATAGCCTGGCCCCACATGCGCGGATGTGCGATATCCCAGCTGCGCAAGCCCGAAGTTTTGACTGTTTCGGTTTTTTCCTTCGGCGTGGACTGTTCGACATCCAGCACATTGCCATAGTGGCTGTGCGCACCCGGTCCAAGTCCGGCCCAGTCGATATTGCGCCAGTAGCCGAGATTATGCTGCGATTCATAACCAGGCCGTGCCCAATTGCTGATTTCGTACCATTCAAGACCAGCCGCAGACAGCAAATCATCGGCGAGCTCATATTTGGTCGCCTCATCGTCATCATCGGGCGTAGGCAATGTTCCTGCCGCGATCTGACGTCCCATTTTCGTGTTCGGCGCAACGGTCAACGCATATGCCGAAATATGGTTGACGCCCAAATCGATCGCCGTGCGTACGGAAGCACGCCAATCATCAAGGCTCTCCCCCGGCGCACCGTAAATCAAATCCACGCTGGAACGCATGCCGACAGCATTTGCCACGGCGATTCCTGCCGCCACATTGGCCGGAGTGTGCGTACGATCCAATACTTTCAGCACGCTTGGCACGGCCGACTGCATGCCGAAAGAGATGCGGTTGAATCCGCCGTTCGCCAATTCTTTCACATAATCGGCGTTCACCGTGTCCGGATTCGCTTCGGTGGTGATTTCCGCGTTCTCGGCAATGCCCCACGTATCGCGCACGGCATTCAGCATGGCCACCAGATCTGAGGCTTTCAGAATCGTGGGCGTGCCACCACCGAAGAAGACGGTAGCCGCTTCCGGTTCGTCAATGCCGTGCGCGATCTGCCAATCGCGAACGATCGACATCTCGCGAATCACCATGTTGGCGTAGTTGCCGCGCGATGCGCCCGCCCCCATGTCGACGGCGGTATACGTGTTGAAATCACAATAACCGCAGCGACGCATGCAGAATGGCACATGAATGTAGACTTCGAACATCAGCCTTCGGTCTTCTGAGCCGCACGAATCTTGTCTTTGGTGTCACGGTCATTGCCGGTCTCTCCGGTCGACAATGCGGCGATGAACGCCTCCTGCGGCACCTCGACATGGCCGAGCATCTTCATGCGCTTCTTGCCGGCCTTCTGCTTTTCGAGCAGCTTGCGCTTACGGGAAATGTCGCCGCCATAACACTTAGCAAGCACGTCCTTGCGCAAGGCGCGAATGTTCTCGCGTGCGATGATGCGGGAACCGATGGCGGCCTGAATCGGGATTTCGAACTGCTGGCGAGGAATGAGCTCACGCAGCTTCTTCGTCATCATCACACCGTAGGAATACGCCTTATCCTTATGCACGATGGCGCTGAACGCATCGACCTTCTCACCCTGGATGAGAATGTCAACCTTCACCAGATCGGCGGACTGTTCGCCGTCCTCATGGTAGTCAAGCGACGCGTAACCCTTGGTGCGGCTCTTCAACTGGTCGAAGAAGTCGAACACGATTTCGGCCAACGGAATACGATAATGCATTTCCACACGGTCAGCGGAAATGTACTCCATGGTGCCCATTTGGCCACGATGGTCCTGGCACAAGTCCATGACGGCGCCGATGAATTCCTTCGGAGTGATGATGTCGGCGGCAACCATCGGTTCGACGATCTGCTTGATCTTGCCGTCGGGGAATTCACTCGGATTAGTCACACGATACACGGAATTGTCTTCCGCAGTGACCTCGTACGGCACGTTCGGCGCGGTGGAGATCAGATCAAGATTGAATTCGCGGCTCAGTCGTTCGGTCACGATCTCCATATGCAGCAGGCCAAGGAAGCCGCAGCGGAAGCCAAAGCCTAGCGCCACAGACGTTTCCGGCTCATAAATCAGGGCCGCATCGTTGAGCTTGAGCTTATCGAGCGCCTCACGGAGTTCCGGATACTGCGCGTTGTCGATCGGGAACAGACCCGCGTAGACCATGGGCTGTGGGTCACGGTAGCCTTCGAGCGGATCGGCTGCGGGCTTGAGCGCAGACGTGATGGTGTCGCCCACTTTGGACTGGCTGACATCCTTCGCGCCGGTGATCACATAGCCGACTTCGCCCGCGCCAAGCGCCTTCGTAGGCATCATGTCTGGACTGATCACGCCGATTTCAATCGGATCATGGGTCATGCCGATACCCATCATGTGCAGTTTCTCACGGGAACGCAGCTCGCCATCGACCATACGAATGTAGGTGACGATACCGCGGTAAGAGTCGTAGACGGAATCGAAGATCAACGCACGTGCGGGTGCATCCGGATCTCCAGTCGGCGCCGGAACGTCAGCAACGATACGGTCAAGCAGTTCGGACACGCCTTCACCGGTTTTACCGGACACACGCAGCACTTCGGAAGGATCGCAGCCAATCAGGCCTGCGATTTCTTCGGCATGCTTGTCTGGTTCCGCGCTGGGAAGATCTATTTTGTTCAGTACAGGAATGATGGCCAGATCGTGGTCAATGGCCATATACAGGTTCGACAGGGTCTGCGCTTCGATGCCCTGCGTCGCGTCAACAAGCAGCACGGCACCCTCACATGCGGCGAGTGCGCGGGAAACCTCGTAGGTGAAGTCGACGTGACCTGGAGTGTCGATCATGCCGAGGGTGTATTCGGTGCCGTCGAACGTCCACGGCACGCGCACGGCCTGCGATTTGATGGTGATGCCACGCTCCTGCTCAATATCCATGCGGTCCAGAAAACGATCACGCATCTCACGTTCGGGCACGATGCCGCTGAGCTGCAGAATACGGTCTGCTACCGTAGACTTGCCGTGATCGATATGCGCGATGATGCAGAAATTGCGAATCAACGACTGATCGGTGAAACCGGGCTGGTTATGCTGCTGGCCCACGCCATCCTCCTCTTGAAATATTCGACGCAAACGATTCTAACTGCTAGTATCGGCATGGTGAGTCGCGACACTCCTGAGCCCGTTGGCGATTTATCCGCGCGCCATGTTATCATCATCGTTTGTATGTCCTTATAGAAAACGTCGTTTGGAGAAATAGTGGCAAACATCAAGTCGCAGAAGAAGCGCGTTCTCACCAACGAGAAGGCCCACAAGCGCAACGTGGCCGTGAAGTCCAGCCTGAAGACTGCCGTTCGCGCCACCCGCGAAGCTATCGCCGCCGGCGATAAGTCCGCAGCAGAAGCCGCCTACAAGGTCGCAGCTCAGAAGCTCGACAAGGCTGCTGGCGCTGGCGTAATCCACAAGAACCAGGCTGCTAACCGCAAGTCCGGTCTTGCCGTGGCCATTAACGCTCTCTGAGTTTTAGAAGCTCACAGCTAACAAAAAACCCGCAGGTTCTTTCCTGCGGGTTTTTTGTTACGCAATCTTTTACGTTTAATTACTATCTCACTGCCGCTACTTGCGCTTATCACACTTGCGTTTTTCGGAATCCTTATCAGAATGAATGACCGGCCGTTTCAAATATATCGCTTCACTTGGCAGATATGTATTATGACGCACCAGCGCTCCCGGAAGCTGAATGTCGAAAATCACCGATACCAATCGCATGCCGACCATCAATGCGACAATCAGCAGATCAAGCACCACTTCGGCTGGAAAACTGACGATTCCAGCGTCCACGCCTTTGCAGACAAGCACCGTCAGTACGCATCCCACGGCGGATGGAACCGCATACCAATGTTTGTCACGAATCACCATCGGCACTTCGTTGATGAGCATGTCTCGAATCAGCCCACCGCCAAGCGCGGTGAACATGCCCAGAAAAACCGCGGTCATGCCTGAAGTGTGGTACATCATGGCTTTGCTGGTACCGTTGACTGCATACAATCCCAATGCCAGAGCATCCAACGAAAGCATGGACCATTTGAGCTTATTGATTTCGGGATGGCACACCGCTACAGCCACAGAAGCGAGCAACGCGACGATCACTAAACCCTTGTCTGACACGCCGACTGGTGGCGAAATACCTAACAGCAAGTCACGGATGATGCCTCCCCCCAGTGCGGTAAGCCATGTGGTGACAAGAATCGCGAAAATGTCGTAGCCTTTGCGCACGGCGGCAAGTCCGCCGCACATGCCGCAGCAGAACGTCGCCAAATATTCAATCCCCCAAAAGAAGGCATTACTCTCCAACGCCACCGGCATGCTTCCCTTCCCTCGCTCTCGGATTTCGTGACTTCCCATCGTACACAAGCAAAGCGTGAGGGCGGAACATGTGTTGCCCGACCGTAGGCTTGGCCGAACGACCTTGAGCGTGTCGAGCAACATATGTTCCGCCCTCACGCAGGATCAGAACCCATGAAAGTCAGTCGAGAAAAATCAGCAGACCTTCCACATCCAGTTGTGCGGATCTTCGATCTCGCCAAGCTGGATGCCCAGCAGCTGGTTGCGCAGGTTCACGGTGAATTCGCCGGAGTTGCCGTCGGCAACGGTCACATCGAACTTCTCGGACTTGAAACGACCGATTGGGGTGATGATGGCTGCGGTACCGCAAGCGAACACCTCAGTGACTTCGCCGGACTTGATGTCTTCGAGCAGCTGATCCAGGGCGATCATGGTTTCGACCACGTCGTGGCCGTTGTCCTGAATGAGCTGAATCAGGGAGCGGCGGGTCACGCCCGGCAGAATGTTGCCGGTCAGAGACGGGGTCTCCACATGGCCGTCCTTGTGCACGACCATCATGTTCATGCCGCCAAGCTCCTCAAGGTAGGTCTTGGTGGCGGCGTCGACGAAGCAGACCTGCTCGCAGCCGTGGTCGATGCCGGTGTATTCGCCCAGCAGAGATGCGGCATAGTTGCCACCGCACTTGGCGAAGCCAGTACCGCCAGGACCGGTGCGGAACCACTTGTCTTCAACCCAGATGCTAACCGGCTTCACGCCGCCCGGGAAGTACGGGCCGGACGGGGACGCGATCACGCAGTAGTCCACTTCCTGCGGAGCACGCACACCGAGGAACGGCTCGGAAGCGAACATGAACGGACGCATATACAGGGTGTACTCGCGGCGGGTCGGAACCCAGTTCACGTCACGCTTGACAAGAGCGGCCACGGAGCCGATGAAATCGTCGATCGGCAGTTCCGGCAGGTACAGACGCTTGGCAGAGTTCTGGAAACGCTCGGCGTTCGCATCCGGGCGGAACAGCCAAGTGGAGCCGTCGGCGTGACGGTAGGCCTTCAGGCCTTCGAAGCATTCCTGAGCGTAGTGCAGAACGGATGCGCCCGGGTCCATCTTCAGCGGCGCATACGGCTCGATGCGGCGGTCTCCCCAGCCTTCGCCCTTGGTCCAAGTCATGTGGGCCATATTGTCGGAGAAGACCTGACCGAATGCCGGCTTGTCGATGAGTTCGGCACGCTTGGCGTCGGAGGCCGGGTTTTCGTTCGGGAGCACGGTGAACTTCTCGGTGAGCTTGTCGAGCTCTGCCGGATCGAGCTCGACAAGCTCACCGAG
>ENA-OWZK01000329-OWZK01000329.1-human-gut-metagenome-genome-assembly--contig:-NODE-329-length-14491-cov-7.59933_pt1 | contig 14491 bp, 17 predicted proteins | sample MGYA00249764_ERZ652114 | MGnify/ENA primary metagenome ERZ652114 (study PRJEB26925, sample SAMN05827163) | human gut metagenome | biome: ENVO:2100002; feature: ENVO:00000062; material: ENVO:00002003... | reverse complement strand
AATGTTTGAAAGTATAGTGTTTATGCGGATAATCGAAAATTAGATATAAAATTTATTTTAAATTCGACACACGTTCCTTTTTCAGCGCACGGGCATATTGGTACATACGCTGTATCGTATGGCAGATATCGTCCTCCGTTGTCTCCGGGTGGATCAGGCAGATCCGCAGAACGGTCCGGCCTTTCAGCTGGATGGTCAGCACGCAGGCAAAGCCTTCCTCCATCATGCGCCGAGAAATAGTTCGTCCTGCTGCTGGGGTGTGAGCCCCTGAGGCGCATAGCAAAATTTCACAATGGCCAGCTGCGTAGGCGTTACAACTTCCCATTCCGGCTGGTTCCGAAGCATGGACTCCGTCTGTTGGGCTAGGTCTATGCCGAAGTGCCGCCGAAAGTAGAGTATTCTCTGACGGAACTGGGCAAGAGCCTGAAGCCCCCGAAAGTGTGAAACTTCCGGGGGCTTCATCATGCTTTCCGCCTTCTAGGCTCAAGCCAGATCACACCCCTCAAGGTGTCGAACGCCTCGTCGCTACTTACCTCTTTACGTACGGTGTCAGGTTTCCATTAGTTCCGTGTTTTTCGTAGGCATTATGACGTTTTCGAGCGCCACTACCTTTGCCATGTTGGGGCCGGACAAGGCCAAGCCATGTCAGGAAAGCTAAGAACCATCGTGGCTTGACATAGCGGCATCCACAGAATGACTACGATCCTGTGCAAACGTAGAATGTCCTTCCTCCGTTTTTGTGGAGGAAGGACATTTCCATACCGTTTTCAATATTATTTGCGGATTATCTCTAACAATCCTTGCTAGGCCAGCATGTTGGTCCACATGTTTGCGAAATCGGGAAGCGTTTTCGCAGTGGTGGCGATGTTCTTGATTAGAATGCCGTTGATTTTCAGCCCCAGCATCGCGGCGAACGTCGCCATGCGATGGTCCGCATAGGTTTCCATTTCAGCCGGCTTGAGATTCATTGCCGGCACTGGCGCGATCTCCAGCCCGTCGGGAAGCTCACGGGCATCTCCCCCGACTCTGGTGATCTCGTTGACCAATGCTTCCAAGCGGTTCGTCTCATGGCCACGCAGATGACCGATGCCCAGCATGCGCGTAGGAGCATCGGCGAAGACCAGGATTGCGGCCAATGATGGCGCGATCTCACCTGCCACCGTCAGGTCGAAATCACCTAGGCCGCTGATACGACCGTCGCCGGCCACTTCGCAATACCGGACGCCGTCAATCACCGGGAAGTTGATTTCGGCTCCCATACGTTCCAAATATCCCGGAAGCAGGCCTCCGGGTTGCGTGGTGGATTCCGGCCAATGAGGCACGCGCACGGTTCCTCCGGCGATGAGCGCTGCGCCAAGGAACGGGGCGGCATTCGACAGGTCAGGCTCGACCGTCACGGTTTCGGGCAACTGCACGGCTCCCGGCTGCACGGTCCACACGCGGGCGTGTTCGTCGGCGTTGGCACGCACACCGGAACCATGCAGATCGGCCACTGTCATGCGAATATGAGGCAAACTCGGCGTCTTCTCCCCCGTGTGATGCAGTTCCAAACCGCCTGGCACTCGAGAGCCGATGAGCAATAGTCCTGAAATGAACTGCGAGGATCCCGAAGAATCAATGCTAACTACGCTCGTCTCGGCGCACTGGCTCACCGTTTGTGGTGGAGTGATTGTAAATGGCAGGCGACCTTCCTCGCCGTGGTATTCGATACATGCCCCCAACTGTTCAAGACCGTCCAACACGGGCTTCATCGGACGTGCGTACGCCTGCTCGTCACCGTCGAAATCCACAGGACCGTCTGCGAACATGGCAAGACCGGGCACAAAGCGCATCACCGTTCCTGCAAGACCGCAGAACACCTTCGTACCACCGTGGAACCGGCCGTCGGACGGCGGCACCACCGTAACCGTGGTGTCAACCTGCTCATCGATTTCGCAGCGCACTCCCAACGAACGCAGCGCGTCCATCATCAGCTCGGTATCACGCGAGCGCAACAGACCGACCAATCGCACAGGACGATGCCCGAGAGCCGCAAGAATGAGATAACGGTTCGACAGGGATTTGCTGCCCGGCACCACAACGGTGGCGTCGAGCGGCTTGCCAGCAAACGGCGCCGGCCAAAGATTCTCTTGAGATGCGTTCATAGGGTTTATCGTATCCAAAACCCGTGGAAAACAACGCTTCAATCTCGCCATGTAGCGTGCGCGTATCTTGCTCGATCTCGGCAATTGGACTCCGTCCATACCATTTCCGTTTGAAAACCCAGACGGACGAAACCATGTGAACATCGCAAAAGGTCACGAGGTTTTTCTGCGTTGCCATGTTTATACCGTTTTGTACCGAAATCGGAAACAGGTTTTTTCAAACCAATTGAAACGCCTTTGTTTCTAACGGTTTTCGTCGGGCTGACAGGATTTGAACCTGCGACATCCTGTTTTCGCGGGGTGTTTCTTGTTGAATTGAATGGCTTTTTGCTGAGCCTAACATTGTTGGAAAATGGCGGTTTCCGGTTATTGGTTGTCTTTGTTGAACCGACTGCGATTGGCTCACCGTGACGGTCATTGTTACTAGTTTTTTTACTGGAATCGACCATCACGATGGCAGTGGCGCTCGGCGTGTCGAAACAATGTCTCGAACTTGAATCACAGCGGGTAAAAATCGTCAACGCAAGACAGTTGCAACGACCTAGAAGCTACGCTCAGAAATCCCCTAACAGGTCTTCCAGATCATGCCCGTCGTTCGGCTTCAGGCCAAGCCGATTCACCTTCTCGCGCAACTTATCGAAGTAGTACGGGGCGCCGAGCTCTTCCAGAGTGGAAGTATCGTTGGTCAGCTTGATAAGCTCTTCGGCATCCTCTGGCCAAAGCATGCGTGCATCCATAAACCCTTCAAGGCAGAATGCATTCTCTGGATCCAAGTTTGGATCGTCGGGATCAAGATAGTTGGGGATAGATAGGTCGTTTATATCGTTTTCCTTACTGGACATATAGTTGATTCAGTGACGCTCAAGACGGAACTATCTAGCCCAACTCCTGCGTAAGAGTTCCTTCGGGGAAAAGTATGTCTTCAGGAAGCACACGATCCCCTATGTCGAAGACTCTCCACCCCTGCTCTTGAGAAAAAGTCAAGGTAACCGCTGCGGCCGCATTAATTGTCATTCCTCTGCCTTCGGCTTTCTTGCCCTGAAGCGATTCATCGGCGACAAGTAAAATGACCGCAACATGAGGAGCTGGAAAGCGAACATTGGAAGTCGGCACACAGTTCCCGTAATCGCGCTTGAGTTCATCCCAATCTACCTTTTCCCAGCCAGTTGCCTGGGGAGAAATCAATGCTCGCATAGCTTCTCCATGCGGATCTTTGTTAAGCGTGTTAAGAAACATTAGGCAAACAGCCATAGAATTGAACGGAGTGAAGTCTTCTCCTTTTACAGGTAACTCATCATCTTGCTGGTCTACCCAATGAGGTTTTTCCTTACTGCAATCCCTTAACTTCCCATCAATATTGCGTTCCCATACCCTACCGTTGGGATCGACAAAGGTGCAAGCGACTTGCGGCGTATCCATATGCCGATAGCCAAGCATCGGAATCGTGATGTCGAAGTGCAATTCTCGGCGGGCAGGGAGAACCGGTATCAGGTCAGGTGCCGAGAGCGGTCCAAGCCAGTGTTTTCCATTGTCAAGCGTTGTATTCACCGTAACGTCGTAGACTGGTTCGTCGCTCTCGTTATTTACATGGATAGTGGCTGTGCGAACATATGCGGTGCCATCCGCGTTCGGTTTGCTGTCTTCTGAGATCCAGGAAGATACCATCTTGGCTACTGCCCATCGCTTCTCCCTAGCCTCTTTAAGGTTTAGACCGAATAGGGCAACGATAGTAGCGCCGATAGTGCCAATTGCTTCCAGACAAGTCCAAAAGTTCCATTCCCAATCTAAAGAAATTGGAAAATGCTTGACAGAGATGATTCCTTCGTGCATAAGAATGGCGAAGATGCCAATGCACATGAGTGCAGCAGCCACAAGAATTCCAACGACAATCAGGCATACGGTTAAAGCGATTGACTTGTGACAATTCTTATCTTCCATCTCTTCGCCTTACTTGAAGCGTGTACGGTGACCCTTGCTGATGCACTATACTAGCGAAGAGCTAGAGACGAACACCACGCACTATCACCGCAGGGTTGTAGATTGACATCGAAAACCGATCAGACATCCCCATAGATTAGAAAGATGAGAATGCCGAACCAGCAGCAAGAACAAACATGGAAGCCCACTGTGCCGCCCAGTCATGCCGATCCAGAGAATCAGGTGCATATTGTGCAGCATTCCATGGATCCGAGTCATTTCCACACCGTGTAAGGCAATTTCGGCATGTCCAATAATGTGGTATCATCCGACTCGGCGGAAGATCCGAATTCCAAAGATACTGATCAGCCAAGAGACGAGGCGGAAGTCGTTGCGTCTCTGGAGTATGTGCTAGCTGAGGCCAATCGCCAACAAGATTATCGTCGCCATCAAGTCGATACATCGGTACAACTCAGCATGCAACTGATAGGATTCGCTTCCCTTACCTCTCCATTCACTGCTCTGGCGACCGTACATGTAGAGTGCTTAAGGTACATCGCGCTGGTTTTCTTATTCGGTGCCGTGACAATCGGTTTAATTGATATATTCAATCCAAATCGTGGTGAAGACGAGCTTCCATTAGAGAAGATGCGCAATGAAGCCTGTGTAAAAAGCTTGCAATCAGTGCTTCTCTATCAAATTGACAACAAAATCAAAAACGAGAGCATAGCCCGCGCTGACGAAAACAAACGCATACGCTGGATTAAACACGGATACATGCTTCTAGGTGCAGCCGTGCTATGTACTGGGTTCTCCGTTGTCGATTACAATTCAGTCGTCAACTGGATTCAACAAATAATGTATTGATTGTCTCTGGTGTGATTCTACGCATCATCAACAAATGATCTTTCCGATCAATTAGATTGCGGCTTAAGTCCATTCCACTCTCGACTATAAGGAAAGAACCTATTATCGAAGTAGATGACTGGCATTTGTTTGAAGGATGCCGTTTTAATCACAGCTGTCTTACCTGAATCCCCTTCGGTGTTACTGATTTGAAAATCGTTTTTACTGAGATTCCCTACTCGAACTTCCCAAATCCATGCAGTATCACCCCTATTCTCTTTGCCGCGTTTGTACTCTCCCGTGGATGATGCAAGTACATAGCGAAACGTTATATATGTTCCCTCTTTGGGAAGATGTCCTTTTGCGGAATTCTTTTCGAGTGCTGTCTTAAGCTCTAAATCAGGAAGATCCGGCCTCTGGGGAACTAGATCAGGATATGTATGCGGCTTATTTCTTGTATATAGGCCATCTGAGGCTTCTGCCAAGCTGGCACCTAAAATGTTCCCAAGCATAGATGATAAATTGGCATACTCGACAAGGTGGCTTATTGGTTCAGAGCCAGAGCCCTTAAGTTCGCTATCAATCATATCGAAAGTTCGATAGGTTCGCTCAATAGCATATTTTATTGCGCTCGGAGGCAGCTTAATTAAATTAAACAGTTCTTCTTCGTTGCGTAAACAGGTATCGGGAGCGATTCTTTGTCGAAGAACGAACTTCCCCTCGGAATCTTCCTTCCTCCCCTCAGCAGCTCGCAGGAGTTCACTGAGAGGGCATCGCAGTCCATTGGCGATTTTCTCAGCTACTGCAATAGAGATTCCGCGTTTGCCTCTTTCGATAAGACCCAAGGTGGTTCGATGGATTTCGGATCTTTCGGCTAAGTCCTCCAGGGTTAAGCCTCTGTCGTTGCGACGAACAATGATTTCCTTGGCAAGAAACTGGGTGAGGACAGAGTCATCGACGTTTTGAACCACTGCTTCAGTCATGTCGCCCATTATCCTTGTCTAGTTGTATCTTGTCTACGAGACAGTTGTCTCCACTGGAGGTGAGCATGTATACGGTAATGGACTTATTCTGCGGTACCGGCGGCTTCTCAAAGGGATTTGAGAATGCTGGCGGCTTCCGCGTCGTTTACGGGATTGACATACTACCCATCGCTATCAAGACATTTCAAGCCAACCATCCGTCTGCTTACAGCCTATGCGGAGATATAAGAGAGATCCGAAGGTCTCAGGTATCTGAAGCAACTGGTCTTAAGGCCGGCGATATAGACGTCATCATTGGGGGGCCGCCATGCCAAGGCTTTTCTTCAATCCGACCTTTCAGATCATCTACTGACGATGATCCAAGAAACTCCCTATTTGAAGAATTCGCTTCTTATGTGAATTACTTCAGGCCCAAAGTTCTTGTTTTTGAAAATGTCGTTGGTTTAGCGACGTATCATAATGGCGATACAATCGCAACGATTTTGCATACTTTCGATTCTTTGGGTTATGACTGCGATTGGCGTATATTGAATGCAGCTAATTATGGGGTTCCGCAAAAACGTGAACGTCTTATTCTGCTGGGTGTCCAAAAAGGTGGTAATATTAGATTCCCTAGTGTTACTCATTATGCCAGCGGAAATACTATTGGCTATCGTGACCATTCTAGAATGATGCAATCATATGCAGATGATGTGTTAAGTCAAATAGAATCTATGCGAAGGCCTTTTTTACCTGCGGTTACCGTGCGTCAGGCTATTGACGATCTTCCGCCAATTAAAAGTGGCGAAGTGACGACTCACTATTCTTCTCGCCCAAAGAATGCATATCAGCGAGACCGAAGAAAAGATGTACCTGACGATCAATTGACATTGCATAATGCAACCAAACATTCCAAAAAAATGCTGGAAATAATCCGCTATTCAGGCGATAACATTAAGTGCATTCCTGAGGGTATGGTAACTAGTGGCTTTTCGTCCAGCTATTCTCGTTTACGTGGCGACGAACCTGCGGTAACTCTCACTGTTAATTTTGTGCATCCTGCGTCCAATAAGTGTATTCATCCTGATCTTGACCGTGCTTTGACGCCGAGAGAAGGTGCAAGGATTCAGTCTTTTGATGATGACTTCATTTTTGCAGGTAACAGAACTCAGATAGTGAAGCAAATAGGCAATGCTGTTCCGCCACTACTCGGAAAAGCGCTTGCCAAAAGTGTCCTTGAGGCCTTGGAAGGCAGTGTTCCAGAAGAAAAGTCAATCACCCAGCTTCCAAAACAATTGAGCCTTGGCGTTTGAAATCATTTAGTTTACTATTACTAGTCCTCATTTAGAAGTGGGCTTATGTATTTACGTAAGCCCACCATTCTGTCTATCGTAAATAGCTCTTGCATTTATTCAATTACTTGGTCTTGGCATTGCTTGATAGTTTTCCGCCAAATGCTTGGTTGACAAGCGTATAGATGGTTTGGGCAACACCCACCACTCCAGCAAGTACGATGCCCCATGTGTAGGTGCCGTCGAATCCGCCGGTGGCAGCGATGGCGATGGTGCCGAACAGGATGGACGCTGCGAGGGACGTAAGTCCGACATATCCGCTGGGGATGTATTTCTTGAACGCCTTGCACGGATGCTGGCACGATCAGGGCCACGAGTCCGGATGCGAGCGTGGCCGCGGTGGAAATATCCATAGGTTTCTCCTTGAGAATAATGAAGGTGGCCTCCGGCATGGTGTCGAAGGCCACGATGGTTGCGGTCAGTAGCGGAGCCGCTGACTGGGGTAAATGAGGTTGGGGTTGGCGAGGTTGTTCAACTGGGCGACGCGCTGCCATCCGTCGGCCCCGAAGATGCCGCTGAGGGTTTCTCCACGCTTGACGACATGCACACGCGACCACCCGTGGCTGTGGATCCGCTGGCAGCGGTTGACGTGCCTCAATAGGTGACGATGTTGCCCGGATAGATCAGGTTGATGTTGCCGGATGGCGCACTCTATGCGGACAGCGGCCACAGGCCGGTTCGTCTGGCGATACCGGACATGGTGTCGCCGTTGCGCACGGTCATGCTCACGCTTCGGGCGGAAACGGCAGGCGCGTATGCTGCCGAATCAGATTGTAGGGATAGCAGTCCCGCCATACCTTGCACAATGCGCCAATCATCGGCATGTCCTCGTCGGCCACGCCGTCGATGCCGGCCACGTTCAGACTGTTCACGTCCAATGGTCGTTTGACGGCAGCGCTCCAGATGCCTTCGTCTGTCATAAGTCTTTTCCTCTTCTAGTGCATGACATGCTGCCGCCGGTTCGGGTTGCGGCGCGTGGTCCACGCTCCCTGCAATGCCATCGTGCAGGCGACCAACGGCGAGATGTCGATGTCGGATCCGGCCTTGTTCCAGCCGAAAGCGCCACTTTTGCCGATCGGCCTCGTGGTCGCGTTCGCCACCGCCGTGGCCAATTGGGGCTGGGCTTCGTCGGGCAGGTGCTTCAACGTGCCGGCAGTCAGCATGTCCAATACGCGGCCGCAGGCCTGGCCCATGCCGTTGATGGTGTTCACCATGACCTTCATGCCGCGTGACTTCAGTTCGGACAGCAGCACCATCGCGGGGCTTTGCGCGTCGATGACCACTGCTGCGATCCGGGGACATGTCGATACAGAACGAGATGACGCCTCCATCGGCACGCGTTTCCACGGTGCCGTTCGCCCATAGTCGAGGATCGATGGAGCTGGAGACAGTGGTCTCGTCCCATATGCCAAGGCCTTCGCGACGTAACGAGTCATCGCCCAGGTTCTTCTTCATGCGCAGGATTGCGGACTCGCCGGTGCGATGCGGATACGACGGATTCGCCACGGCCCATTGTCTGCGGTCGTCGGAGTTGGCGTCCTTGTCGACGCTGAACTCCACGTACAGCATGTCGGCGCTGCCACCCTTCAACGCCTCGTCTCGGCGCGTGGAGAGCACCTCGGACGGATCCGAGGGCTTCGGCGGCGTTCCCATTTAGACGATCAGCGGATCATGCGCCGCGTTTGTCGTCGGGATCATGTCGCCCAACGCGCGTTCGGTCAGAATCTGCGCCTCATTGAACACCTCGATGTCCACGCTGTCGAAACCACGACCGAAGCCGTTCTTGCGCGCGCCGAACATGATGCAGGATCCGTTGATGAACACGATTTCCTGTTGTCCGTTCGCCCTTCTCGGCTCACCGTCCGCGAACCGGCTTATCACCTTGCGTCGCACCAGAGCGCGCATGAACTTGAAGGTCTCGTCGCTCGTGCGCGTCCTATGCGCGGTCCACAGCACCTTCAGCAAGTAGTCGCTCAGGATGCACAGCATCACAATCATCGTGCCGATCAAAAACGTCTTGCCACCTGTCGGCAAATGCTGATGACCACGCCGCCGATACCTGCGACATACACTCCATCAGAGGTCTTGCCGAGGATACAGCGGACCAATTGGCGCTGACAGCCATCGTATTCGATGCCGCACAACCTCGCCTAGGCTTCCACCTTCGGCCAGCCGGTCGTCGCAATATCCTTGGGCAACACCACATGCCTCGCCACATCGGGCAGCCTGCGCCGGTCGACCCTGACGCTAGATCTCGCTCGGATCGAACGGTTCATCCTCTACCTCCGTCGCGGTCGGCGCATTGGCCCCGCCATTCTCGGATTCAAGACGCTCAATCTCCCGACTCACCTCAAGCAGTCGCCGAGTCAACGACGCCAAATCGCGCGGCGGCGTATCTACATCGAATACCGTTTTTTCAAGCCTATGAAGAGTTCGTTGAAGCAGCACGAGGTAATCATTTGCTTCAGCCATAATGTCTCTCCGGGAAAAGAAAACGCCCACCATCAGGTGGGCGGAAAATCGATGCTTCAGATGTCTGAATGCCCTCGTATCGCTTTGAGGCTTGCGGAGAACCATAACCACTATTTGAAAGGAGTTATCATGAAATTCAGGATTTAGCCAAGGCTAATTACTCGTCTTCGTTCTTTTTTAGATGTGCTTCCACCCCAGCGGAATTTGCCTTGAAATCGAGCTCATAGCCTTTATCCATGACCATTTCTGCAAGACGTAGGGCAAATAAACTGACCAGAGAAACAAGAAGTACCGCTGAGTCAGCATTCTTCGGAAGAGGCAGCATATCCTTGAGTCCAGAAGACCGTTCGATCATCATGTTTGCCATAATGACCTCCTTCATTTCAGATTACTTTGTGGTTCACATCGTCAGCATCTCCTTTCGCATACAAGTCTACATTCAAATCCATGCAGCTGATTGGAAAAATAGTGGGGAAGGATTTGGCCAATACTCCGGGGTAACCGAACGCCGGCCCGGGAGGATACCATCCCCAGACCAGTTACCAAGCCGAAGTGCTGAACGGCATGGCGGTGGGCTTGAGAGCCGTAGCGCCTTTGGCCTTTTATCTTGCCCGTGCAAGGCTCTTGTCGCTTTTGAGTTGGTTGCAGCAGCAATGCACCTTCTCAAGATGGTGCAGATCCGTCGCGCTTCCACCGCGACTCACCGGAATGATTTCGTCCACTTCGACGCTCATTGGATCAGACCAAGCAATCGCGTCGTTTATAGGCTTATCGCAGATGGCATAGAGTAGTTGCTGTGCGAGCACTCGCTGTCTGGCGAGGTTACGGGCCTGACGGTTGATGCTCCGTGGAATCCCTGTAGTGTTTGCCGCGGGATCATACTGGTTGACCTAGGTGTTTGGTGAGCGCCGTGATGCCTGTTTCGCCAGCGGAATCTTTGATTATGTTTGAGGCTTGGTGGGCTTCGCGGCACCCGTGGGTATGAATATGCCCCGCTTGAGAAAGGAGTAAAGCCGGCGGGGCGGAGGAAAGTCTTAGAAGGTTGCCTTGGTGTTCCTTGCATTGAACGGCAACACTATCATTTTCGCCGCGTTGCACTTCCCGCGCAAGTTCCACAGGGCCTTGCGTCTACTAGATATTCGATATGACGGGATCCGTTACCGGCGGTAACGGCACTGTTGGTTTGCCTGTTACAGACAGTAATCGTTGTCGGCCTTGGCTTCTCTACACTTTATATGTCCCGCCGTAACAGGCGTAACGGGTGTAACAGGTGAACTATAAGAGTTGTGTGGTGAATGAGGGTGGATGGGGTGGGTTGCATCGGTTACATGTGTTACAGCCTTCATCAATCGGCGGTATTCCAATGGTTCTCTTGTAACGGTCAACAGTTACGCGCGGTGCTGCCTGATGCGACTGTGACATGCGCGTTCAAGGTCTGTAAAGTATTGGTTAGCTCCGAGATAGAGTCAGCGTAGCTGCCTTGACACCTCATTTATCCGTCAACGGTTCAGGTGACATTGCAGGACTGCGCGTAGGTTGCGATTGAGATTAAGGCAGTCCGGCCACCATGGAGGAGCCGGTGGTATGGCGGACGGCCCTCAAAGCGAAGCGCCCTCAGGTTCATTCTTGAGGGCGCTTACTATATGCGGTTCCGTCCGGCCTACTCCACGGCGGTGAATTCGGTCGGCTTGTCTGTGTCGATGGCCTTGAGCCGCATCTGGTCCACGGCGTCGGAGACCTCGTTGAGTCGTTCGGTGTTTTGCTTCAATTTTTCTTAAGCGATTGGGACTGGTGACGTTTTGTTGGACTCGTCATTGATTCCATCACCACCGATCATGCCGCAAGACCGAGCGCACCTCGACGAGCCATGATGCTCATGCCGAACTCCGTCTTGATCCTCCTGTCACGCTGCTCCTTGCTGTACTCCGCCATAAGAGGGCTCTCCTCCCGGTCAGGAAGTCCAAGAAAACATCACCACCTCGAAAAGCGGATGGATGGCATGGGCGATGACGACTGGCTGTTTCGCGCCGAGAGGGGCGGGAACCTGTGTACGAACACGTGGCGGACGCGATCGGAGAGCTGCGCGCCGAGCGGCTGAAGGGCGTCTAGGCGGGGAGGTTCCGCGGCATTTGCAGCATTTGTATGCGGATTGTTTTCGACGAAAAAATAAGCCCTCGAAAACCTAATGTTTCCAAGGGCTCCGGTCGGGCTGACAGGATTTGAACCTGCGACATTCTGCTCCCAAAGCAGACGCGCTACCAAACTGCGCTACAGCCCGTTCCTGCTCGCTTTCAGCGAATCCGCGTCGCGGAATCGCATCATGTGAACACGAGTTTCTATTATAGCGTATGGTTGGACAATGACAGGCTTACCATAGCGTTTCGGAGGGGAGAGTGGCATGGGACGTCATCAGCAGGCTGAATCATCGGGCATTATCTCCTTTGTAATATGCGCCATCATCGCTTGGTTTGTCATGAACGCTTACATGCAGTTCGCTCCCGCCATTTGGCGTGTCACGCAACGACTGTTCACCGTCTGCTCGGGAATCGTGGCAGGATGCGGCGTTATATCATTCAGTCTGGGTTATGCACGAAAATCACGATCGCTGACGCTCAAACATGGTTGGACTATTCCGGTCCGTCGTATTTTCGAGATTCTCGCGCTTTCCGTGGTGTATGCCTCGACCATTTTCGTCATGTCGTTCATGATGTTGTCCATCATCAACAACATGATGGGCATCCGCACGCTGAAAGGCTATCTGCCAATCCTATGCGCGGCCATCGCAGGCGTTGTAGGCTATATAACTTTCGTACAGGCGGAACTTATGAACGCCAAAACGATCGCTTCCCTACTGCCGTTTTTCGTGGTGTCTGGCGTGAGCATCGCAGGATTGACGTCCGACGATCCATACTGGTACAACAATAATTTCTCCCAACTGGGCGACCGTACGACGTTCGCCGCACGTATGTTCAATTCGACGCTGATGCTCGCGGGCATCTGCATTGTGATCATCAGCTATTTCGCCGTTTCCGAGCTCATCACCACGTATCGTCTGCAATTGCAGTATCTGGATTCCAACTCCATCAATGAAACGCCGAAGCATTTCCGTACGAGGATTCTGCTGCTGTCGATCATGTTGGCGTTGGCCGGCGTCGCCTTCGTAGGCATCGGCACGTTCCGTTACACGCCGCATCCGATTTTGCACAACGTGTTCGCCCGCGGCCTGCCATGTTTGATGAGCGTGCTGATGATTGCCCTGCCTTGGCTTGCCCCGCAACTTTCAAAGATCGTATACGTGGTTTCCGATCTTGCGATTGTGATTGGCGCTTATGCCGGATTCCAATGGCTGAGCGGGCATAACACGCTGACGAACGTGGAGGCGTTGGCCGGCATGATGTTCCTTGGTTGGTTCATCATTTTCTCGCGTCAGATTGCCGCCATCGAAGCGGACCGCGTGCAGACGCAGCTGGTACTGGCACAATCCGAGAGGCCCCGCTCCGTCGAGGATCTTGCGGAAGTCAGTGAAACCGTTCCCGACACTGTTTCCCGGCTTGCTTCGGAAGTCTAAAAAACGTAGCTGGAAAACAGCGTCGAAAAAACAATCAGAAATTGTAACGTCCGTTGGACGGCTTCTTGTCGCTCATCAACAGCAGGAAGCTTCTTGATTGCGCAGTAATCGCAAAACCGGCCTCATAATTGAGTTCTGGCCCCTTTGGATTATGCGTGTCGACAATTAGACGCCATTTCTTGCCATATTGCTCATCGGGCAGGGTGAACATGATCGGCTCGTAATGCGCGTTGAAAATCAGAATGAAATCATTGTCGACCATCTGATTGCCGTACCAGTCGGTTTCCGGAATATCGGAACCGTTCAGATAGATCATCACGGTGAAAGCGTGTGTGTTCGACCAGTCGTCCATATCCATAATGGAGCCGGTGTGATCCATCCATTCGACCTGCGGAATCGCAGTGCTGTCGTCTCCCTGCTCGCGACCGGAGAAGAAGCGGCGGCGATGCAGCACAGGATGCTCAAGCCTCAAATGAATCAGCTTCGATACGAATTCGAGCAGGTCCTTCTGATCCTCGTCCAAATCCCAGTTCGTCCAGGAGATCGCATTGTCCTGGCAGTAGGCGTTGTTATTGCCCTGCTGGGTGCGCGCCACTTCGTCGCCGCCGCAGATCATCGGAATGCCTTGGCTGAGCAGCAGTGTGGCAAACATGTTGCGCATCTGCTGCTGTCGCAGCTCGTTAACATCCTTGATGGTCGTAGGACCTTCGACACCGCAGTTCCAAGAACGGTTGTTGCTTTCGCCATCACGATTGCCTTCGCCGTTGGCCTCATTATGCTTCTCGTTGTAGCTCACCAGATCGTTCATGGTGAAGCCGTCATGCGCGGTGATGAAGTTCACGGATGCGACCGGTCGGCGGCCGTTGACCTGATACAGGTCGGAACTGCCCATAAGTCGGCTGGCGAATTCCGGCAAGGTAGACGGCTGCGAACGCCAGAAGTCGCGCACGCAATCACGATAGCGGCCATTCCATTCGGACCAGCTGGATGGGAAGCCGCCCACCTGGTATCCGCCGGAACCCAAATCCCATGGCTCGGCGATCAGTTTGACGCGGGAGATGACCGGATCCTGCTCGACGATGTCGAAGAATGCCGACAATTTGTCGACTTCCTGGAACTGACGCGCCAATGTGGCCGCAAGATCGAATCGGAATCCGTCGATGTGCATTTCAGTGACCCAATCTGTCTCTTATACACATCTCCGAGCCCACGAGACTAGCGCTCATCTCG
>ENA-OWZK01000328-OWZK01000328.1-human-gut-metagenome-genome-assembly--contig:-NODE-328-length-14497-cov-82.1347_pt1 | contig 14497 bp, 16 predicted proteins | sample MGYA00249764_ERZ652114 | MGnify/ENA primary metagenome ERZ652114 (study PRJEB26925, sample SAMN05827163) | human gut metagenome | biome: ENVO:2100002; feature: ENVO:00000062; material: ENVO:00002003... | reverse complement strand
GCGTCGTGGACACAGCTTCTGCCGCTACGCAGACGACTGCAACATCTACCTAAGCAGCCGGAAAGCGGGCGAGCATCTGCTGAAGAACATCAGGGCGTTCGTGGAGAACAAACTGAAACTGAAGGTGAATGAGAAGAAGAGCGCGGTGGCGCGCCCGTGGGAGCGGAAGTTCCTCGGGTACAGTGTGACATGGCACAAACAGGCGAAGCTGAAAATAGCCCTGACGAGCGTGAACAGGCTGAAGGAGAAAGTCCGCAGTCTGACCACGGGAAACCGGAGCAAATCAGTGAAAGCGACAATCAATGCCCTGATGCCAGTGCTGCGTGGATGGATAAGCTACTTCAGGCTGACGGAAGTCAGAGGAGTGCTGGAAGAGCTGGACGGCTGGATCAAACGGAAACTGCGGTGCCTGTTGTGGCGGCAGTGGAAGAGGCCGGGAACCCGGACGAAGAACCTGCAAAGAGCGGGGCTGAGTAAGGACAGTGCGATGATCTCAGCGTACAACAACCACGGGCCATGGTGGAACTCAGGGTCAAGCCATATGAATCAGGCGATAAAGAATGCGTGGTTCAGCAGGCAGGGTCTGATATCACTGCTGGAACAGCAGAGGCAGTTCCAGTGTTAACATGAACCGCCGTATGCGGAGCCGCATGTACGGTGGTGTGAGAGGACGGCGGGAGTGATCCCGCCTCCTACTCGATCAGTATGTACCACCTGACTAGACTTGACATAATTTCAATCAGTTCAGTTGAGAATATCCTGGAGCAACAAAGCAATTCAGTCCCCATTGTTTTTTGCTCTATTATTTCGCAAAACGATAGAACAAATTCGGTTCACTCACTATATACAAGTAACCATTATAATCTAGAGTTATCCCTTCGGCCTGCGGGACACTTTCTGTCAAACCGGACCAACCAGACTCCAGATACAATCTATCTGTAATTCTACCCTCATTATTAACCTCTATAATTTTTGGGGATTCATGAGAAAGAATTAAAAGCGAAGATGTTGGTGTATGATAATGCAATCCTGATACATCCTTTAAAGACTTGGCGACCGGATCGATGATTTTGTCAATTCCCATGTCATTACTTATCATATTAGCTCTGGTAATTGTGACATCTTTCATCTCCTTTGCTGCAAACAGATTCTGATTATTTCCATCCCATGTCAATCCTTCCAACCCCTTATTAACAGGATTTGTATACTCACTAAACATAATCTTAGATATTATATTATAAGCTCTCTTATATATATCTATACTTATCAGATTACAGAGCCATCGCCCTCGCTACCTATACCGAATGTGTTGTCCCCTAGCCACACAACAGCCTTAGGATCTGCAATCGAAGGTAATGCTATACTGTCAATCTTTTCACCCTCAGTGGTCATACTGTTTTTGCCTCAATTTGATCCCTAAACCCACTAAAGTAAGAGATGTTGGTACATCGTCATATTTTTCATAAATCTTTAAAAGATACCTGACGCCATCAAACATACAATACAAAAATATTACTGTAACTAATAACGTTACCAATATACCCCACAGCCCCGAAAAAGAGCCAGTCAGTTGCTTAACTGACTGGCATTACAGCCTGGCTGGGGGTTTTCTGTGCACAATAATGCCCCCGGCGCTATGCCGGGGACTAACTGTATTAGATAGAGTAAGTACCTACATTAAGAGTCATAGTATGTTTACCAGCTTTAGCATTCCACTGATCACGGTTAACGAATTCAACAGAAAGAGTGTCACCATCATTCAGGGAATTTTTGCTATAGAACACATTAAGTGTAGCGTCTTTAGTCACAAGAGTATTTAATGCATTGAATGATGGAATAATAGTTATTTTATTACCCTTAGGATCAGTGGCTTGAGGCAGTCCGTCTGAGTTTTTATCGTTCCCTTCGAAATAAACTTGGCTAGTGCAACCAGACAACGAAATACCAAGTACACCTACACGCCTAGTTGAGCTCTGATATACAGCAGCAGGGACTTGCTCACCAGTCCATGTTCCAGAGACAGTGCAACCACCGACAACCTCAAAGTCAGCTTTTACGGAAGATGTATTATCCAGAGTTGCAGCATTCGCCATGTTAGCCGTCATAAACAGAACTGCAGCTGCAATAAGTTTCTTTTTCATGTTAACACCTTTAAAGGATTAAAAACACAATATCAAACACATGTACAATAATGCAACATGTATTATTTCTTAACAAAGATTATTCTCTTTGTTTCCTAATACTCTAATTAGTTATAATTAGAGCATATAGAACTTGCTCTGATTGTGTAGATATCAGCTCTCACATGCTGACGACCATTAGCCACCACATAAAACTGATCTTGTTTATTAATCAGTTTTTTATAAATGCCATTCCCGACTTTATCTGAAGGACTCCATCCGTTACCTTCTATCCTAACAGTCAATTCATTTGAAGGCTTATTTCTTCCCTGTAGATGATATACATTACTCTGAGAACCATTTACAGGTTTTATATTTAAAAGGACCACTCTAGATACTTCGCCATCATTGCAAAATACACTTCCGGTAGCGATAATATCACCATCATATAAATAACTACCTGAAAATGCCCTTGTCTCAAGATTAATTTCGGTAGCGATAACCGTTGAAGAACAAACAAGAAAAAAAGAAAGTAAGCCTTTAAGTACCATATAATACTTTCCGTTTTATATACAAGTCAAGGATGCATTATATATATTAACAATGCTTTTATTATCAGAAAGCTTATAAACTGCCTTACAGCTTCCATGACTGTTCCATTTCACATCCAGTTGTCCTTTTTCAGACAGGCCTGACATATACACTTCACCTGACTCATTTACAATCCCTACAACGCGCTTATTATCATCTGCCGTTGCTGATGAAACCACAGCACCAAAAGGAACTTTTTTCCCATCGTGTCTTGTTAACTTAAACAACGCCTTTTTACCAATAGATGTTTTAAACCTTGCCGAAACCACCGCACCTTTTGTAGGTATAACTTTTGTATCTGTCTGCAATACTTCTGCATATTCAGGGAAAGAAGCGGGGTTCAATGAAACAGTGTTTTCCTGATATGGTGTAAGATGGCCCAATGCTGTATAACCTCTGAAGTCTGTTTTAACACCAGGCCATCCAATAACTTCCGCTCCATCTACCCCCTGCGCCTCAACAAGGGCAATAGTCCCACCCTGTTTCTGTCCAAACGTAACTCCATTACTGTGAACGATGGCGGTTCCTGATATTCCTGCGTTCATCTGTCTGAGAGAATCGCTGTAACCGTATCCGCCTCGAATCTGACCATAAGTACCATACCACTCAAGGTTTAATCTGCTGGCATCATTATAATTTTCGTTTCCTGGTGCCAATCGTTGACTAATGTCCCAGTACAACTGCCTGTTGAATGCACGACCATTCATACCAAATTCATACTGCATTTTTTGGTTATCATATTTCTGTATCTGTGTTGTTGCATTTATATTGTTAGACGTATTTCCAAGTAATCTGTATAGAGGAATACTCACCCAAAAGCTGAAGATATTTTCTTTCTTATCTTTCACTCTTCTCGAAGAGTCAGTTATCTTATTCTGACTCCAGTTAAGAGACAATGTTCCCCATTCCATACTATTGCTATATAACGCATTTATAGAATTCTGTGGCGATCTATTTCCTCTATATTCATCCCTAACCCCCCCAAAACTAAAGGTCCCCCATTCCCCCATTGACTGACTTATTGTCAGACTATTCCGCATAGAGCGATTAGCATAACCTCCGTAGGAGTAATTGCTATGGCCATAAGTATCAAGTACATCAGAAAGAGTCTGATAACCATCAGAAGAGTACTGATGACTAGCAGCAATAAAATTAGTTCCTGTTATATCAAATACCTTACTGTATCTTACTCTCCATGAATATCCATCTTCTTTATTCTGTTTTTCTTTCTGTCCTCGAGCATATATTCCATCAAGCGATACGGCCCCCATATCCCCCATAGACAATCCGACACCTGTTGCGACAGAATTGTAATGTTCAGAGCCTTGGAATCCTACAAATGTTGTCAGATTCCATGGCATACCATACATTGCTGTCATCTGAATCAAAGCAGTATTGTCCACACCAGAATAAGCCGAACGATACATACCGCCAACCAAGCTATATTTCAGATAGTTTTCCCGCAAAGCAATCACAGGTGTAGTGTAAGGGACGGTGAAAGACTGGTTTTTACCATTTGTTTCTATAACGGAAACTTGTAAATCACCACCTGAGCCTGTGACAGGTAGGTCAGAGATTTCAAAAGCCCCCGGAGCCACACTAACAGTATGAATGAGATAACCATTCTGCCGAACCTCAATCAAAGCCTGAGACTGTGCAATACCTCTGATTACAGGTGCAAAAGCATACTTGCTATAAGGAACCATACTCTCATCTGAATGGAGCATTATCCCCCTGAAAGATATGCTGTCAAATATATCAGAGTTAGTATAGGACTCACCTATCAGCAGATTGCTTTTTATGGATGTGAGACCACGTTCAGCATATGTGTAAACGCTTTCTCTTTTTTCAGAATTACCATTTTCTTTAGTAAAAGTTGTCAAGTTTCTTATGCGCCAAGAACCAATATTCATACCAGGCTCGATCCTGGCCCAATAAGAACTGACTTCTCGATTTTTTTTGTTACGATATTGGTTTATTTGTGCATTAGCTTGGTAATTCATCAGAAATGCATTAATTCCATTATCCCAAAGCTCTTCTGATGCAATGCCTTTATATTTTGGATATAGTGCTACATTCGGTATACTTAAATTCAGTTGTTGATTGTAAAAGTCAAAATATGAGAATGCACCAGGAATAACAGACAAATCACCACATACCTTACCATTAGAACTATTAACAAAAAGTTCTGGGTAGTCTCCTACCTTAACCCCATAACGATTCAACATACTCTGAGTAAGACATGAAGAAAGAACAAACTCTCCGTCTTTATTACGCTCACGAGAAAACTCCATTTCCTTTGTATCTACCAACTTACCATTAAGCATAATATCAACATAGTAAGTACCCGGTAATTGAGCGCCACTTTCAAATATAGAAAGATCAATATCATTCCCATCTACATTCAACATAGATGGCTCGAATGTGTAGCTTCTGGCCGCAACATCTGCACAAAAAAAGAAAGGCAATGATGAAAGAACAGCGATATACAGCGCAGACAGTTCGTATTTATTATTTCTTTCTTCCATTTCAACTCACTTACCATGCAGCAGAATCACTTTCCTTCTGATTGGTAGATCTTACTATCTCCACCATAATCAGTTACTATTCTCCACTGAATCTTACCAACTGAAGAACCTGGAATACTAAAGCTTTGTTTTCCAAAAGGAGGTATATAATTAGGCGATTTAATACTCCTTCCCCCAATATTTAACTCCTTAATGTTAAGGTAGAAGGGAGTTGGGTTATTTGCTTCCAGAACAGTAGTACCTTTTTTTGACCATGTCACTTTATCTGCAAAGTCTTCTGGGTGACCTTTAATTGTGTCTGGACGAACAAATACCTTGATACAATTATTCACAGAAAATTGTACAGTAAATGATGAATTTTTAGTGATTGTACCTTCTGCCCATTTATCCTCGCTCTGAGGTGGAATTCCTTTAACACATAACCACTGTAATTTTTCTCTGTCTTGAGGAAACTCTCCCCCTGTTCTTACAATACGAATCCTACTCGTCTGGCTCCCATCTAATCTGAAAAGAGGTGGAGTAGTAATAAATGGCGCTGATGACTTTTTATCCTCATCAAAAACCATTGATTGAACAAGCATAGGATATGCCTGATTATTTTTTACCGCTACATTTTCACCTAGTGAACCATGATAATAAACCACACGATTCAAATTCAAATCAACACTAAAAAGCTGCGCATCTACAACATCATTAGATGAAGCCGTTACCCCAATACCTTTTGCTACAACAATACAGGGTAAAAGAAGACTGCCAACAGTAAAAATAGCCTTAAACATTATTCTCCCTGCATCCGCAATACGAATATTTAACTTTTCTAACAGTTCTATATATCTTCAATACTAGAGCTTCATAAGATGCAAATTCAATAAAAAAACAACCGCATTTTATTTTTTTATCTATTTCCAATAACAATAAAATAACACTTCAATTATTCGATAATTAATTATCAAACAAAGAAAAATCATATGATAGAGACGTAAGCGTACAGCGAGGGCCGTATTGATGTCACGAACGGTGCAAAAAAGTGGTTCTTCCGCAACTTGGGTGGAAGAAAATGGATGAAACTTTCTGGTGAACAGTAAGCGTCGTCTCAGCACCGTCTGGCAGATCCTGAAATTCCTGAGAGAATAGTGGACACCAAATATGGTGGACGCAGTCCAGCGCGAACGTGACTCGCAGTTTTTCTCCGTTATCACAGCGGAACTCGAACCCGTCAGAGCACCATCGCTGATTACTTTCTTTCACAGCCACTCTGCCGGTATGTGCCCGTTTCGATGGCGGTACAGCGGTTTTTCGCTCAAGCAACAGCGCATTCTGGCGCATGATCCGGTAAACACGTTTGGCATTGATCGCAGGCATACCATCAAGTTCGGCCTGTCTGCGAAGCAGCGCCCATACCTGACGATAACCATACGTGGGCAGCTCTCCGATAACATGGTATAGGGACTGCCTAATAACTTTTTGCTGATTGGATTTATTGCTGGTGATTATTATCTTTTATTCGTATTTCCGACTAAGTTGCTTTACAACATTGAGCCAAGCATGAATCACTGCTGGAGTCACTTTACCCAAACCACTGCGGCCAGTAGTTGCGACAGTTGAAAAATTGATCTTACCCACGGAATGTGGACACAGTGCTAAGTGAGATTCTGGTTTTCAAATTGTTCCGGGCTGAGACCGCCGCACGCATTGTGGCGACGCCAGCGATTGTAATCACACTCGATATAATTAACACTGTCGTCCGCATTATTTCTCGGCTGGCAAAGCGTTCTCCGTGGATACAGTCCACTTTCAACGAGTAAAAGAATCTTTCCACACAGTCATTGTCATAGCAGCAGCCCTTTGCACTCATGCTCCCCCGCAGATTATTACGTTTCAGCAAGGTCTGATAATCCGCTGAACAGTACTGGCCACTACGTCCGGAGTGAACAATGACATCTTCCGGATGTTTACGCCGCCAGAGCGCCATTTGCAGTGCATCGCAGGCAAGTTGTGCCGTCATACGCGGCGACATCGACCAGCCAATGACGGCTCGCGACCACAGATCAAGCATCACCGCCAGATACAGCCAGCCTTCATCCGTACGTAAGTAGGTGATGTCACCTGTCCACTTCTGGTTTGGCCGCTGGCGTAAAAATCCTGTTTCTGCAGATTCTCTGACACGGGCAAGCCGTGCTCACGGTAACTGACCGGACAGAACTTGCGGGTCGCTTTCGCTCGTAGTCCCTGACGACGCAGGCTGGCAGCAATTGTTTTGATGTTGTATTCCGGCAATTCGTCAGCAAGACGAGGCGCACCATAACGTTGTTTTGCCTCAGTGAATGCTTTACGGACAGCAGCATCACAGATGAGCCGGAACTGCTGGCGCGGGCTTATTTGATGGCGACGCAGGAGCTCGGCATACCAGCGGCTGCGGGCAACCCGAAGTACACGGCACATGGCTTTGACGCTGAACTCAGCCCGATGTTTTTCGATAAAGACATACTTCATTTCAGGCGCTTCGCGAAGTATGTCGCGGCCTTTTGGAGGGAGGCCAATTCCTCGTCCCGTTCCGCCAGTTGTCGCTTAAGACGGGCAATTTCAACAGACATGTCTTGCTCACGTTTGCAAGAGGAATGTGAATTTTTCAGCTTGCTACGCCAGGCATAAAGCTGAGATTAATACAGGTTGAGCTCGCGTGCAGCGGCAGCAACACCGATGCGTTCTGCAAGCTTCAGGGCTTCATTGCGAAATTCAGGCGAGTGTTGCTTACGGGGCTTTTTGCTGGCTGATACTGGTTTAGTCATGAGTCACCTCTGATTGAAAGTGTACTCACTTAGTCCCGTGTCCACTATTGGCGGGTAGGATCATTGGTAGGAATCATAAGCGTAATGACACTGGCGGAAGCAGTTAACCAATCGAAGATAAAAATGAAAGCGAAAGCCACCTCGCATTGCTCAATGAATTGAATCATATCGTCAGGTGATCACCGATATTTCTTAACAAAAATATAATAAAATAGGAACATGAATATGACAAAAATTTCCTGATGTGATTTTTAAATTATCTATTATATAGATAATTTCTACACTAAAAATTGACTTTTAACAAAAAAAACTCACTTTCAATAATTGTTTTTATTAGTTTTATATTTTGTTTTTTTTGTTATTAAAGGTTATAAGGTTGTTTTTGTTGTTTTTTTTGGTTTTTTATGTTGTTTTTTTGGTTTTTATTGTGATTTTCCCTAGTGTTGGTGTTTTTGATTAATAGCAAAAATAAATTGATACAAATTAATACGTATTTATAATATAAATCAATAAACCACTAAATATTGACATTTTTAATGGTATGTTTATGAAACTCGATGAGCATATATTACGGCACACGCTCTCCTGTTATAGATGTAGTGTTAAATTAACTGCGGCTAATATTTGTAATGAGCACTTTTGGTTGCTAATAGAATTATCAGGTGTTCGCAGTGAAAAAATCATCATGTCTTTAAAAGACTATTTGGTTGATGGTTTTTCCAAAAAAGAAGCGTGCGAAAAGAACAGTGTGTCACTCAGCTATTTTTCTGTCACCTTAAAGAAACTATCTTATATAAATAATATCTCAGCATTACTTAGTGAATATTATCATGGTGATTTCTAGCGCAGTTCATTCTAGTAATTACGCTAACTATCTAGAGTGTTAACAAGAACATAAGAGATGAAAAATTTATTGTTCTCGTTGTTGTTACTTTCATGTTCAACAATTAGTGCACCGTTTTATTCTTTGGTTAGGGAGGCCGTAATGAATGATCCAGCTGTTATGGAGGCCCGAGCCGAGTTAAATTCTGCACAATCCCGCACAGAGCAGGCTCGTTCTGCACATTGGCCGGTTATCACTGCTACGGGAAGTAAACTCCTTTCACAGAGTCACCGTTATTCTTATGATTATGACTCTGAAGATATTTTGCCTGGTATTCGTGGTGAAGTGAATATTTTCGCTTCAGGAGCAATTGAGGCGGATGTACGTCGGAGTGAATCAGAAGCAGAGTATTATTATTATAAAGTGAAAGAAACAGGGGAAGAAAGAATTCGTTCCTTTGTATCTCTATATCTTGATGCACTCAGGGAAAAACAATCCATTGAGGTACTTAAACAGAGTCTTTCCCGACATAACTCGATACTTAATGATCTTAATACAATCAGTATTCACGATACAGGGCGGGAATCTGAATTTGTACAGGCAGATGCACGCAGATTAATGATCCGGCAGCAGCTTAATACTCGGAACAGAGTGCTTAAAAGTACACTGGGAAAACTTTCGACTTGGACAATAAATCCGGTAACCGAAGCCGATCTTGAAAATCCTTTTTCTCTGATGACAGAGTCCAGATTGTTAACTGATTTTACACAGGCACCTCAGACAGGAAATCCATCGTGGCTTGCTAGTCAGGCTGATGTTGAGAGTAAAAAGGCGGCGCTGAGAGCTCAGGAACTTGCCCGGTATCCCCGGATAGATTTAACGGGCTCTGTAACCCAAGATGACCGGCAGATAGGTGTCAATCTGTCTTGGGACCTTTTTAACCGTAATGCCAGTTACGGTGTCAGTGAAAAAGCTGCGCAGATAGCCGCAGCTACGGGCCGACGGGACTCTGTTGCCCGACTGATTGATGAAACCGGGCGATTATCTCTGATAACGGTCAGAGAAAGTCGGGTGGAAATGGAAACGCTCAGACGTCAGGAACAGGCCTCTGCCAAAGTTGTAGACTTTTATCGTCTTCAGTTTCGTGTGGCAAGAAAAACACTGATTGAATTACTTAATGCAGAAAATGAACTGTACAGTGTCGGGCTTTCCCGGGTTCAGACAGAGGATCAGATGCTCCACGGAATGCTGGATTATCTCTATTCCCAGGGAATGCTCCTGAAATGGAGCGGAGTGAATCTTTCTGATGCAAAAAATAACGGGGCTGAAGGGCAGGTAAATAAGTGAAGAGTATTTTTGAAGGATTATCACAGGTAACGGCATTACTGGGTACACCTGTATCTGCTGAGGCTTTGGCTGCCAGTACTGTCCGGACAGATGTATCGGGGATTGATTTTCGTTCTGTTGGCGAATTTCTCCGTAGCGAAGGGTTTGATAATCATCTTTCCAGGCGGGCTCTGGAGGATATTCCTTCACTTGCGGTTCCAGTGCTTCTTTTACTGAATGCTCAGGAAGCAATTGTTGTTGTACGTATTAGGGGTACAGGTCTGACTCGGGAGTATCATGTGCTTCAGCCCGGTGGGCTCCGTAATAAACTGTCTCATGAAGCGTTAATGGCTGTTTATTCTGGTTACTGCTGGTTTGTTCAGCCACAGGCAACACAGGATCGTCGTTCGGACCTGCCGGAGTATGACATGAGCGGGGGATGGTTCTGGCGGGTTCTGTGGCGCTTCAGGCCATATTACGGACAGGTTATTCTTGCAAGTTTTATCATTAATTTTCTTGCACTGGTTAGCTCCTTATATGTAATGAACGTTTATGACCGGGTCATACCTAATCGATCCTGGGAAACGTTATGGATGCTGAGTATCGGAGTGATTGCAGCCATTCTGTTTGAATGTGCTGCAAAATTAATTCGGAGCTATCTGACGGATATTGCGGGTAAGAAGGCAGACCTGATTATCAGCTCTGCCCTGCTACGCCGGGTGATGGCGGTGAAAATGTCGGACAGACCAGCATCCTCCGGTTCATACGCCAGCAATTTGCGGGAATATGAGTCTGTTAGGGAGTTTATGACCAGTGCCACGTTGCTGGCTTTTGTGGATTTGCCTTTTATCCTGCTTTTCATCGGTGTCATCGGACTTGTGGGGGGCTGGCTTGCTGTTGTTCCTCTTACACTGGTTCCACTGGTGATTCTGGCAGGGATATTACTGCAGCGACCGCTTTCCCGTCATATAAATGCCTCCATGCGGGAATCATCGCAGCGCCAGGGATTACTTGTGGAGGCACTGGACGGAATAGAAACTCTGAAGCTGAATAATGCGGTTAACTGGGTCCAGCGTCGCTGGGATGGATATACTGCCAGTGTCGCCCGCTCGTCCATCCGGGTAAAAAATACCAGTAATGTCATTATCTGTTTTTCCATAGCAGTTCAGCAACTGAATACTGTTCTGCTGGTTATTCTGGGAACTTATCTTATTCATAATGATGACCCACATAACCGAATCACCATGGGGGCACTGATTGCCGCGGTTATTCTTTCCGGTCGTGCGCTGGCACCACTTGGTCAGATTGCATCACTGGCCACCCGTTTTCAGCAGGCCCGCTTGGCCATGCAGGGGGTGAATGAAATTGTCCGCCGTCCGGTGGAGCGGGAACGTCAGACACATTATCTGACAGTGAAGGATATCCAGGGAGAGTTTCGTTTCAGTGATGTCTCCTTTTCTTATAAGTCCGGATTACCCGAGGCATTGTCCGGTCTGTCACTCAGTATCCGACCTGGAGAGCGGGTGGGTATTATTGGCGCAATAGGGTGTGGCAAATCGACGCTACTGAAAATGATGGTGGGACTGTACCGTCAGAACAGGGGACAAATTACTCTTGACGGTGTTGCCCTGCAGCAACTGGATCCCAGTTTTGTCCGAGACAAAGTATTTCTTCTTGAACAGAATCCCCGGCTTTTTCTGGGAACTCTGCGTGAAAATCTGCAGCTTTCGCGTCTACCGGGAAGCCTGTCGGATGTGGATATGATTAATGCAGCCGGACGTTTCGGGTTTGACCGTTTTATCCGACATCATCCTCGCGGACTTGATATGCAGATAGGGGAAGGTGGTCTGGGGCTGTCAGGAGGACAGAGGCAGATGGTTGCCCTGACGAGAATGGTACTGAGTTCTCCCCGGGTGGTACTGCTTGATGAGCCCACGACAGGCCTTGATCTGCAGACTGAGTCTGTTGTTCTGAAAGGTCTGAGCCACTGGACCCGGGGACGCACAATGGTGGTGGTGACACATCGTCTGCAGGTTCTGAATATTGTTGACCGTATTGTCGTGATGAATGAAGGGCGGGTAATGATGGACGGTTCCCGTGATGAAATACTGAAAAAACTGTCAGGGAAACAGCAGAATGATGGGAACAGACCGGCAGCTTCCTGAACCTCAACCGGATAAGAAAAAAGAGCAGATATGTTTAACAGTTTGTGGACCGCAGGGATATGACAGAAAAAATGGAACGGAATAAAGCGTCGTCAGAAGTGGTTAGGCAGTCAGACCTGGCGCTGTTGACAGATGTACAGGCAGCCCTTCAGCAGGAAAAACATCATGCCCTTTTCCTGATGGTGATTTTTCTGCTGGTACTGGTAGTGACGTTTATTATCTGGGCATGGAACAGCCCTCTGGATGAAGTGACCCGTGGTCAGGGAAGTATTATTCCCGGTAGTAGGGAGCAGGTTATACAGACTCTTGACCCGGGGATTCTGAAAACACTTGAGGTCAGGGAAGGCGATATTGTTGATAAAGGTCAGGTGCTGCTGACACTGGATGATACCCGAAGCTCAGCCATGTTGAGGGAAAGTGAAGCCCGGGTGAATAACCTGGAGGCCGTCAGGGCAAGACTCCGTGCAGAAGCTTATTCTGAATCACTGACATTTCCGGATAACGTTCCTGAGGATTTGCGGGAGCGGGAAAGTACGGTCTATTTTCTCCGGAAGACGGAGCTGGCGCAGAGCATCGCCGGCCTTAAGCAGAGTAAGGCTCTGCTGGACAGGGAAATAGCAATGACACGACCAATTGTACGTGAAGGGGCGATGTCAGAAGTCGAACTGTTACGTATGCAGCGCCAGTCAGCTGAACTGCAGTTGCAGATAGACGAGAAACAGAATAAATACCTGACGGAAGCCGGTTCTGAGCTGGTGAAGACAGAAACAGACCTTGCTCAGGCAAAAGAGAATATGGCTGGCAGAGCCGACCCGGTTGAGCGTTCACGTCTCAGGGCTCCTCTGAGAGGTATCGTAAAAAATATACGGGTAAACACACTGGGAGGGGTGGTTTCCGCAGGACAGGACATAATGGAAATTATTCCGCTGGAAGATCAGTTACTGATTGAAGCTTATATAAATCCACGGGATGTTGCCTATGTCAGAACAGGGATGCCAGCACTTGTAAAATTGACTGCTTATGACTATGCCATTTATGGTGGTCTTGACGGAGTGGTAACACTGGTAAGTCCGGATACTTTACGTGATCAGAAACGTCCGGGAGATTTAAAACTGGACCCTAATGAAGCTTATTATCGGGTATTGGTTACCACCAGTAATAATTATCTTACAGACAGGAATGGAAAAAAATTACCAGTTATTCCCGGAATGATAGCCAGCGTAGATATAAAAACCGGGCGTAAAACAGTATTCCAGTATCTGATTAAACCGATAACCAGAATGAAGCAGGCACTTCAGGAAAGATAATAAAAATCACTTACAGGGAAGGTGTTTTAAATGAGCGGAATAATTTCACTTTTATTCTGCTAGGGTTATTGCACATGCTGTATGTGAACTGTAGCTAAAGATAACACAAGATGTTTTCCTGTCAGGGGAAAATAAAACTGAAAAACATAATGATTGAGGAGGCTTAGAAAGCGTCAAATTAATTATGTGTAACTAGATCCGTTTTTATTTAATGACTCCCTTTAGCGGATAAAACATAAGAGCATACTGGTTTTATTAACCTGAGGATACTTATATGAAAATGATTTTCACTGGCAAGGTCAGTGGAGAAAAAACAGTACTGGCAGCCGGAGCCCGTCATACCGTAAAGGCACAGGCCGGGGAACAGTATGGACTGGTTGATGAGGTGACAGGTCTGGTTCCGGATGGGATGGAAGCTGACCGTTCAGGCGATGATTTAATTCTACGTAAAAAGGAAGATAGTACAGAAGTCCGGATTGAAGGATTCTGGGAAGAATGCCAGCCGGGTGAAACACAGTGTACAGCAGTATTTAATGTTGTGGGTGAAAATGGCCAGGTAACTGAAGCTGTCCTGACCCAGGATGGCCCTGTACTGGAGAATTTTACTGCAGGGCAAAGTGGCACATTAGCTGGAGGTATCAATAACGGGATTATCTGGGGGGGGATTGCTTTTGGTACAGGGCTGGCTGCTATTGCACTGGCTGCCGGAGGCGGTAGTGGAAGCAGTCGTCATAAGCGTACAGCTGAAGGTGAGCAGAAGCCGGTTCAGCCTGAAGGCGGTCAGGAGACTGGAGAGGTTGAAGCAAAAGTGGCTGCCGCAGAGTCTGCAGAGAAAGCCGCGGAAGATG
>ENA-OWZK01000314-OWZK01000314.1-human-gut-metagenome-genome-assembly--contig:-NODE-314-length-14839-cov-6.88312_pt1 | contig 14839 bp, 10 predicted proteins | sample MGYA00249764_ERZ652114 | MGnify/ENA primary metagenome ERZ652114 (study PRJEB26925, sample SAMN05827163) | human gut metagenome | biome: ENVO:2100002; feature: ENVO:00000062; material: ENVO:00002003... | reverse complement strand
TGGGCTCGGAGATGTGTATAAGAGACAGATCTCAAACTGCACCACCAGGTACTCTCCATCAAAAAATAATTCATCCAGCTCGCATTTTCCCATGGCCATGGCGCTCAGGCGTTCGGAGTCGGATATCGTTTCCCTGCTTTCTTCCGCTCCGGGCTGTCTACCGGCCTCGTCTTCACTCTCCCATTCCCCGCTCAGTCCTTCCAACATATTTTTCAGCAGTTCCCCGTTTAAGTCGGCCTTGAGCAGATAATCGCAGGCGCCGAGACGGAAGGCATCCCGAACCAGCTTGAAGTCATCGTATCCGCTGAGCACCAGAACCTTCGGCATAACCTCAAAACGGCTGACCGCCTCCAAAAGTCCGATTCCGTCGAGAACCGGCATCTTCATATCGCTGATGATTAAATCCACGGTGTGATCCTTTAAATATGCCAGCGCCGCCTCACCATGGATAGCGTCCGCCACAATCTGAAAGCCCATCTCCTCCCAGTTAATGAGAGAACGAAGGGTGATTCGGATGATGGTGTCATCGTCTACTATTAGTACCTTCCTCATATATGCTCCTCCTTCGTCTCCGCCGGCATACGCAGCACCGTCTCCGTATACTTTCCGACCTCACTCCGGATCTTCAACGCGCATTCTTCTCCGTAATTTAAAACGAGGCGTGTGTTGACATTGGTCACTCCGATGCTCACATAATCTTCATTTCCCGCAGATTCGTTTGAAAGAAGCCGGCGGATCTCCTTCTCCGTCATTCCCTTTCCGTTGTCACGGACCGTTACGTACAGATATGTGTCCTCGAGACGGGCCTTCACCGTAATCAGCCCCAGCTCCTCTTCCAGTCCGGAGAAGCCGTGAACGATGGAATTCTCCACAATCGGCTGGAGAATCAGCCTCGGAACCATGCACGCACCGCAATTCTCCCCGATCTCGTATTCGATCTCGAAGCCGTCGGAGTACCGGATCTTCATGAGGTAGATAAAGCCGTCCAGCACCTCCAGTTCCTCGTTTAAGGTATAGAAACCGACATTGCTCCGGAACGAGCAGGACAGAATCTTAATTAACGCCTCCGCCATCCTGGCGATCGCCTCATATCTGGAGACCTGCGCGATAAAGCGGATAGAATTTAACGAATTTACCAGGAAATGAGGGTTGATCTGCGACTGCAGCGCCCGGATCTCCGCCTCGTGCTTCTTCTGCTGTTCCTCCTCATTCTCCTGAATCAGCTGCTTCAGCCGCCTCGTCATGCGGTTGAAGGAATGGATCATGACACGCAGCTCAGCCTGTCCTACAGGCACCACATGGACATCCAGCCTGCCCTCTTCCACCAGCCTCATTCCTTCCACCGTGTTGTGGATAGGGTCAATAATATTCTTTAAAAAGTAACTGGAAAATATATAGAACAGTCCAAACAGAACGACCGTTACCGCCACGATCGCCGCGGCGGTCCGGTTGAAATCCCGTGTCAGCAGTTCGGAATCGACCACGCTGACAGCGAGGAGTCCCGTTACCGGCTCCTCTGAAATGACGTAAACGTAATTTTTTCCGTCCAGTTTATGGTGCAGCTCCGTCTCTCCTCCAGAAACAATCTCCGGAATAAAGAAGCGCATGCCGTCGTCCACATCAAAGACCGGCGTTCCGTCGGGATTTAAGAGCATGGTAATTCCCAGAAGCTTCTCTTTGTTGTATTCCTTAATTAAGTTCCCTGTCTGAGAGGAGACGAACAGGGCGGTCATCTCCACCACATTATCGCGGTCCACATCGATCCCGGGGGAAAGGCCAGCCACAATGGTCAGCGTATGGGCCTTTCTGGAGGTGGCCACGTTTCTGTCGTAGAAGCCGACCTTTACCATGTTCTTATCGTTCAAGGCCTGCTGATACCAGTCCGACGCTTTGATCTCCTCATCCGGAAGAATGATATCGTCCTTCATATAGGTAGATCCCCCATCCTTCATATAAAAGATGGCGGACAGAATATCCTGCACCGGAACCATGGCAAAATTAAAAGATTCCGACAGCATAAGCGTCGCGCTGTACCGCTTCGTAAAGTCCTGCGTATCGGTCATCGCCGCTATTTTCATGATTTCGTTGTCATTGACATAGACAAAATGGGACAGCCGCAGGGAGACGTCCTTCACCTCGCCGCCCAGTGTGGCAATGATATTGTCCTGGGCGCGCTTAATGCTGCGGGTCGCGGAATCGACCATCATCGTGCGGATGATGGCGCTGGAAATGATGATGATAAGCAGAATGGGGATGACAATGAGGGCCAGAAACGTGTGATAATAAGAAGCCTTTAAATTCTTCTTTTTATTCAGCCACATCATGTCCCGCCCTCCGGTTCTGCCATTTTTTGTAAATAGTATTTCATATTATACAATACGGAAATCATAAAATCAATAAAATGGTTCGTATTTATACGCCTTCTTCCGTATCATGTTATACTCGATTACCTCCGTGTCAACGTAGGTATGAGAATAGACAAACGGCGTATCCGTCTTATCATAATTAATGCCCTTCAGAAGAAGAAATGGGTGACACTCCTCCCCGCTTAAACCGGCCGGCCCGTTGATCTCCGGAAACTGCCGGTTGGTCACAGTCTGGATTCTCATGGTATCCCACATCGCCTTCCTTCCCTTGTACCGGTAAAGATAATCGAATATGGACAGCTCCGGGTTAAAGAAGCTCTGCATCTGCTCCCTGGTAAGCTGCTCCTTCGGGAAATGATCGATACAGTACATGGAAAACCTGTCCTCCGCGAAAAATGTCTTCTTTACGGCAACCATGGTCTCCCCCAAAGACACGCCAAGTGATGAGACGGCTTCTTCCCCGGCCGCCTCCGTGATGACGCCTTCCACCCGTACATCGGGCGTCCTTCCGCCCTTGCGTATGATGTTCTCATACAGCTCGGGAACGGCCAGGTTAAAGGCGATCCTTCTTGCCATGGGATTGACATACGTTCCGCTCCCATGCCTGGAAAATATACGCCCTTCCATCTCCAGCTCCTTAAGTGCCGACCGGATGGTGACCCGGCTCACCCCGAACATGGTGCTTAACTTTTCTTCAGAAGGAAGCCTGTTTCCCTTTTCCAGATCCATAGACTGGATGTACTCCATTAACTTCTTTTTTACCTGCTGCTTTAAACTGCTCTCCTGCCCCACTGTGCGCCTCCACTCTTCTCCTGCCGCCGTTCGTGGTATAGTATACCATAAACTGAAAATTCAGGAAAGACTTCCTAACATGTTTCACCATTTACGCCTCTATTTTTATGCATTCCGAAAAGTGGTAATACCATTTTTTCCGAAGTGGTAATACCACTTTTCTCTTTCTACAGTTTTTGCCTCCTTCCCCTTCTATTTTTTGTTATATTGTACAGAAAATAATGTTATTCTCTTTGTTTTATTGACTTTTTTGTGCATTCGTTCTATCCTGAAAGTAAATCAACAGAAATTTCGCGAATTTTCTGATTTTTTACACGTTACTTCACTCTTTTACAGTATCAGAAAGGATAAAATCATGAATCAACTAAACGAAGCTTTAGATTCCTTTTTTCATTTAAAAGAACGTGGAACCACGGTCCGGACGGAACTGGTGGCCGGAGCGACCTCCTTCATGACACTCGCTTTCTTAATTGCAGTCCATCCCTCCATCATGGCCAGCTGCGGAATGGACAAAGGGGCCATGGCCACGGTTACCATCGTCAGCGCCATGATATTCACCCTGATCTGCGGCTTATACTGCAACATCCCCTTCGTCCTCGCCACAGCTATGGGCAGTAACGCGCTGATCGCCTATTCCATCGTCGGTGCCGGCATTACCACCTGGCAGGTCGCGCTGGGAATGAATTTTATCTCCGGTGTCATTTTCGTCATCATCAGCGTATGCAACATCCGTGAAATGGTGGTAAAGGTCATACCGAAGGGACTTAAGATCACCATGGGCGCGGCGGTCGGTATGTTTATCACGGCCACCGGCATGTCCAACGTCAAGCTGATCCGCCTCAATGATTCCGGCTTTTTAAAGCTGGGAGATTTACACAGCCCGGAAATCATTCTGGCTGGAATCACCCTGCTGCTTATCCTGGCCTTCACCTCCAGAAAGATGAAATCCGGTCTCCTGCTGGCCATGGTCATCGGAACCGTAATCGGCATCCCCATGGGGCTTACCACCGTTCCCAACCATTTGATCAGTATGCCGCCTTCCATGGCTCCGGTTGCATTTAAGCTGGATATCCCGGGAGCGTTAAAACTCGTCTATGTGCCGTTTATTCTCGCCTTTTTCATGGGAGATTTTTTCTCTACCGTAGGCAATCTGTTCGGTATTGGCTCCAAAGCCAACTTACTGGATGAGGAGGGCAACTTCCCGGATATCAAGAAGCCCTTTATCGTTGACGCCGTAGGCACCTGTGTCGGCACCGTCATGGGAACCAACACGGTCACCATATACGCCCAGTCCGCCGCCGGAGTAGAAGCCGGAGGCAGAACCGGACTCACCGCCGTGGGCTGCGCCATCTGTCTGGGACTGGCCCTGTTCTTTACCCCGGTCGCCCTGATGGTTCCCAACAGCGTATCCTCGGCCGCTCTGATCACCATCGGCTTAGGCATGCTCACCTGTATGGAGAAGCTGGACTACTCTGATTTCACAGAGTACATGCCGGCCTTCGCCTCCGTGATGGGAACCGCCTATACCTACAATATTGCCACGGGACTGACCCTGGGCATCATCACCTGTGTCATCACCAAACTCGCTGCCGGTAAGGCAAAGGAACTGCATCCTGCCATCTATATCATTGCGGTCCCCCTGCTCTACTATCTGGTAGCGCTCGCATAAGGAGGCGTTCCATGGGAGTCACTCTGTTTAAAAACTGCAAATTTCTCTTTGGCGGAGCCAATCCGGAGTCTGTCTCCACCGGACTTTCCGTCGCTGTAGAGGACGACAGGATTCTGTTTCTGGGAACTGAAAAAGAGTATTACGAACAGCATCCGGAGAAAAGCTTGTTCACCGTCATCGACTGTACGGATAAGCTTGTCATGCCGGGGCTGGTGGATGGCCACAATCATCTGTGCAACACGCTCATGAATATTTCCAGGGCGTTTCCCTTCGATTACAGCCACATCTCGGATCACATGCTCACCACCATACACGATCCCTATGGGTGGCTGACGCAGGAAAGCCTGTACGACATCACCATGACTTCGGCCATCAACGCATTAAAACACGGAACTACGACCGTGGAGAACAGCACCATCCTGCCGGACACCGCCTATGAGGCCATGGATACCAGCGGCATACGCGGCATTCTGGCTCCTCAGATGGCATCCTCCTTCCGTCTGGATTCAGATCCCCTGAACTGGAAGCAGGCGCTGGAAAAGACGAAGTCCTGCATTGAACATTACCACAATCCAAAACGCCGCATGTCGGTGGCCGTACATATTCATGACCTGTGGGACTGTATGGAAAAGCTGATGGACGGCGCGCTGGAGCTGGCGGAGCAGTATGATACCCGGTTCGTCACCCATTTCTGGGAATTCCAGAACGCCGTGGAACGGGCTGACGAGATGTGGAGGGACGACGGCGGCGCCTTCTCCCACTACATGAAAAGGGGACTGATTACCTCCCGCAGCGTGCTCTTCCACGGCTCCATGCTCCGGGAACCGGAGATCGAGGCCATCGCCGGGACCGGTGCTTCCATCATACATAATCCCGATATCAACGGCACCAACTGCGGAAACTGCGCCTACGTTCCCTACATGCTGAAAAATGGGATCAATGTCGGACTCGGAAGCGATTACGGCTCCCTGGACGCCATGTCGGCCATGAAGCTGATGCTCATCGTGCACAACATCATGCCGCGGGCTGAACGGGTTCTCCCCTATCAGGCTCCATTTTACGCAGCCACCATGGGAAGTGCCCGCGCATACGGCCTCGATCAGGAAATCGGTTCCATCGAGCCGGGCAAGAAGGCGGATATCATTACCATTGATTTAAAGAAAGCGCCTCATCTGCTGCCCCTGTGCACCAGCCTTCTGGAGGCCAGTCCGGAACTTCTCTACTTCCTCTTCACCCGGAACTGCGCCGGAACGACCACCAGCGAGACCATGGTGGACGGGAAGCTCCTTCGCCGGGATGGGGAATTTCTAAACCTGGATGAGGAAAAATTCGTCAAGAAGACATTTGACTGGACGGAACGGTGCATGACAGATCTAATGGAAAAGCACCGATTCGGAGAACATTACGCCCGAATCATCCATCCGGATTTTATGAAGGATGGGGATATCACCTGGGACGTGCTGAATTAAATTCTGACTTATCCACAAAAATATGGCCGCAGCATCAGCGGATTCCTATCGCTGATACTGCGGCCACTATTATTCTTCTTTCACAAAAGTTTCCACCCTCGTCTCCAGCCGCACCTTCTCCCCCTTGCGGATCTTATAGGCAACCGCAGGGATAGACGCGTTGGCGTAAAGCACATTCGTATTGGGATCGGCTCCGATCACGACGCCGGCCGCCTCCGGGCCTTCGCCGGATACGGTACAGCCCTGTTTCCTCCAGGCTGCGGCGGCCGTCTTTCCTTCTGCCGACTCTCCGTACCCTTCTGTAAATTTCTCCACGGCAAAACCGCAGTCATAGGCCGTACAGTCATAGTCACTCTCCACCTCATGGATTCGCATGTGGCCATACTCCGTCGGCACCACGACCGAAGTCACCCGGATTCCCGGGAACGGCTGCCAGTCGCTGACTACCCGGTCCGCAAAGATATGGTACGATTCACTTACCTTCCTGACAAACACGTAATCATCGCCGTCAATCACAAAGGCCAGCGCAGAATCCGGCGCATTCTCATGGAGCACGATCTGGCTGCGCGCCACGGAAAAACCGAATTTCGTGGAATACGCGAACTTGGAGTATTTCTCCGGCACATGGCCGTGTCCGTATTTCTCGCAGACTCCGGCCGGGTAGGCGATTACATCTCTTCCGCGCCGGTGTACAATCATATTGGCCTGGAGCAACATTTTCACCTCTGGCAGAGCCGGAAGCGGTGCGGCCTCCGTGCTCCAGAACGGGTGGTCATCCGGAAGCGCCAGACACAGAAGCGTCTTCATTCCCCAGTACGGCGACCCCGGCGCATTGTAGCGCTCTGCCATGATTAAATTCGGATACGCGTAACCGATGGTCAGCACGCCGTCACGGTCAAATATCTTCTGTTCGCACCACCAGTTCAAATGGCGGGCGAGAATTCCCTTTACTACGGCCACTGGAATGTCATCGAGGCCGGCAAACACATAGGCCGCCCAGAAAGCCGCCTCGCCAAACCGGTAGGATAAGCTCCTTCCATAGGGAAGCGCCGCCCCATCCGCATCGAACCAGCAGATGAAATCACCGGCGAAGATTCTGGCCCGTTCCCGGAAGCAGGCGCACCGTTCCGGATCCTCATCCGCCATGGCCACGGAATACAAAAGCCCGTAGTAATGCATGGCAAATGAGATATAGTAATCCTTCTGCCCCGACGCACCGTCCCGGTACCAGCCGTCCTCCAGATAGTAGCTTTCGATCTTATCCAGACCGGACTTCAGATTATCTGCATCGTAGCGGCAGCCGTTTTTCATAAGAGCCACATTGACCAGTATCATAAAAAACTGCCAGTTGCAGTCCGGTATGATGTGCTCGTTGATCGCGTAAAGCCAGTCCGCCAGATGCTTCTGCCCTTCCGCCCCGAGGGGCTCCCAGACCTTCTCCGGCGTAAAGATCATCCCGCTTGCAATGGCCGCCATCTCCACAAACCTCTGGTCATAATCCGTAAAGCCGCCCCAGTATTCGGGATGCGCCGGGTCTGTTCCGTTCCTAAGCCCCTTCTGATAGATTTCCTCAAAGGCTCCGTTTACTCCGCCGCCCTTCCAGAAGGGAACCAGGGCCCACAGCGGCCGGGAAAATGCCTCCATCTCGATGCTGACCTCCGGATAGGTCACTCCGTTGTCTCCCAGATGCAGACGGGCGCCGCCCTCGCTGTATAATGGTTTTAAAGGATTCAGGACGGAGAACATCCAATCCCTGAAATCCTGTTTCGTCTCTAATCTCATGTTCATTTTGCCTCCTCTACCAGTATGGGTTCCAGTCTTTCGAGAGTCTCGTCAGCGCTTCCATATAGAAGTAATCGCCCCAGATGTTGCACTCGTCAACACCCTCCGGCGTACACGTGTTATACGGAGATTTCTTGGAGTAGGTGCTGTGAAGAACCAGGCCGTTCGATTCCGCCCCGCTCTTTACCGCGTAATTTTCCACCACGGACTTCATGATTTTCTTTGCTATGGAGGTGTAATATTTTGCATCCTCATCGTTTAAATATTTCGCCATTTCCAGCATTCCGCAGGCGGCGATGGAGGCAGAGGAGGAATCCCGCGGCTCCCCGGAACCGTCTCCGAATTCCAGATCCCAGTACGGTACGAGATCTTCCGGCAGATGGTCCAGGAAATATCCTGTCACATGCTTAAAATCGCTGATATACTCTTCCCGCTTCGTATACCGGTAAGCCATCGCCGTGCCGTAGACGCCCCACGCCTGGCCTCTGGCCCATGCGGAGCCATCCCGGTATCCCTGGCAGGTCGCCCCGTGATCCGGCTCTCCCGTCTCCATATTCATGAAAAAGGTGTGCCACGTGGAGTAATCCTCCCGAATGACATTGGCGATCGCCGTATGGATATGCTTCTCCGCAATATCCCGGTATTTAGCGTCCCCGGTCTCCTCCGACGCCCAATAGAGCAGGGGCAGATTCAGCAGACAGTCGATGATGAACCGGTAGTTCTCCGGCTGATCCATCGGCCCCCACGCCTGGATAAATTCCCCGATCGGATGGTATCTGGTGATCAGCTGGTCCGCTGCCATAACAGCCGCCCGTTTTCCCTGCCCGATTCCGGTCAGCTTGTATCCGGCGACACAGGAAGGGCTGTAGAGAAAGCCCATGTCGTGATGGTCCACGTCCGCCTTCGTCTCGATTCTCTTATAAAAGCTGTCGATCTGAATCGCTCCTGCTTCCTTAAACATCTCATCCCGGCTCCATTCATAGGCCAGCCATATCTGCCCGGTCCAGAAGCCCGTCGTCCAGTTGACATTGGGTGTCGGCCGGTAGAAGCCCTCCTCACTGTACGCCTTCTTAAAAGAATGCGTAAATTCCTTTAAATTCTCCTTCACCTGTCCGGCAGCAAAATCCATAGCCTGACGGCACGCTTCCCCGGACAGCTCATTCTTTTCATTCAGACGTCTGATCGTATCCGCATTCATGTTTTAAAACCTCCTCGTAGTAGTTCTGCATCAGATAAAACGCCGGTTTCTTCCGGCTCCTGTCCTCTGTGATCAGTCCCTTGATGTTATATCCCTTCTGGTACTTTCCCAGCCGCTTCGGCGTACGGAAATCAAACAGAATCCAGGGTGTTGTCCCCTGAATATACGGAATCCTCCGGAACACGGCGATCTGGTTTTCGTAGATCTCCTCCTGTTCCTTCACAGATCCTCTGACAGGGCTTTTGACCTCCCTCTCCTCTGCCTCAAATGCCCCATCCGCGCCGAATTCGCTGATGATAACCGGCTTTTCCGGCGCCGACTGTTCCAGTATGGTGCTCAGTTTGGTGTAGTCCGGATCGTACCAGCCGTAATATTCATTGAGGCCGATCACATCCAGATGCGCCTCCAGCCGGTCCGCAATCCTCAGATTCACGGTATCCACCAGACAGGCCGCAGAGATCAGCCTGGACGGATCGGAATGCCTGGCATACTCTGCTAAGTCCGCCATGAAGCGGTACCGCTCATCCGTATCCGGATTCTCATTTCCAACGGACCAGATGATGACGCTGGCCCTGTTTGCATCCCGTTTCATCATCTCACTCAGCTGGTTTTTCGCCTGTCCAAAGGTATCCGGATTCCCAAAATCGATCCACCAGTACACGGGGATCTCTTCCCACAGAAGGAGGCCCTCCTCGTCGGCCAGCCGCGCCGCCCATTCCGTATGGGGATAATGGGCCAGCCGGACGAAATTGCAGTTCATCTCCCTGGCCAGGCGAAAGGCTTCCCGTATCTCTTCTTTCGTTACCGCCTTTCCATGGTCCCTGGAGTCCTCATGGAGACAGACACCGCGCAGGAACAGAGGCCTGCCGTTCAAGCGTATGGAACGGCCCGCCGTCTCGATGGTACGGAAACCGACACGGTCCGAGATCCGGTCGGATGCCCGGTTCTCCCCATCATATAAAGTCAGCCGGACGTTGTAGAGCCGGGGATTTTCGGGGCTCCACAGCTCCAGCTCCGGAACCTTGAGTTTCAGCCGGCCCGTTCCGTCAGGGCCGAAATCCATGATTTCACAGACTCCGATCTCCGGTATCTCAAAAAATGCATTGTAATCCGGCGATATACTGCCGGCTGCCACCGCTTCCACTGTAATTTCCCGCTCTCTTCTTCCACTCAGTCTCACCTTCATATCCTGAATAAAGACCTCCGGAAGACGCAGGAGAGTTACGCTCCTGTAGATTCCTCCATACGGAAACCAGTCCGTGTTGAGCGAAGGCACATCCGCCTGATGCCTGGTCCCATCCGCCACAACGATCAGCCGGTTATCCGCTCCCTCCTTCAGACTCTCTGTCGCCTCCACGCAGAAAGGCGTGGAACCGCCTCTGTGAACGCCGAGAAAACAGCCGTTTAGGAACACCCTCGCCTCACCGGCCACCGCTCCGAACCGGATAAATACCCGCTCATTTCCCCGGCTTCCATAAGAAAACCGGCGGCTGTAAACCGCCGGTCCCTCATAGTAGAAATACTCCGGTTTTGCGAGATTAAAGACCCCGGGAACCGGCACGGTCTCCCAGTCGTCGAAAGCATAGTCAAGGGGTACCGCGCGCCCTTCTGCATTCGTCTCCTCCTCCAGAAACCATTTGGCCCGGAGGCAGTTATCATATAGGTCCACGGAGAAATTCCAGAGCCCATCCAGACTCTCTTCCTCTCTCCCTCCCTGCATAATCAGGCTTTCCGCCCCGATTAAGGGAGTGGAATAAGCGTTTTTATATGCCTCGTTGTGAATATTGTCCACGAAATTTTTAATCTCTTCCATCGAAACCAGTCCTTTCCCGATCAGCCCTTTACGCCAGTCGCCGCGATGCCTTCCACGAAGTACTGCTGCAGTGCCAGAAACACGATCAGAACCGGAATTAAAGACAGTACGGAGGCCGCCATGATCAGGCCGTATTCAGAGCTGTACTGGCTTAAGAACATTTTCAATCCCAGCTGGAGGGTCTTTTTGGCTTCCGTTTTTAAGTAGATGAGCGGTCCTAAGAAGTCATTCCAGGTGTTGACGAAGGTGAAGATCGTCAATGTGGAGAGCGCGGGCTTGGAGAGCGGGAGCATGATCTTCGCCCAGATCTGATACTCGTTCATACCATCGATTCTGGCCGCCTCACAGAGTTCATCCGGAATTCCCTGGTAGAACTGTCTCATCATAAACACGCCGAAGGCAGAGAATGCCTGAAGGCAGATGATCGCCAGATGCGTATCGTTGAGTCCGAAGCTTCTCATCATCATGAACTGCGGAACCATGTATACCTGCCATGGAACGGCGATGGTTGCGATATAAGCCAGGAACAGCCCGTTCTTATGCTTGAAATTCAGTTTTGCAAATGCATACGCTGCGAAGCTGCTGGTGAGCAGCTGTAAACATGTAACGATTAAAGTGATTTTGACCGTATTTACGACGAATTTCATAAGAGGAATCTTCGTCCAGATATCTATGTAGTTTTTCCATCTCGGAGTCTCCGGTATCCACTGAATCGGGAAGATAAATACATCCTTATCCAATTTCAATGAAGCTGACACCATCCATGCAAATGGTACCAGCATAAGGAATGCAAAGACGATCAGGACTGCATAGAGGATAACCCGGCTGATCTTATAATTTGTGCTTTGTACTTTCATTTTTCTTCCTGCCCTCCTTAATTCGCATACTTCTTCTCACCACGGAACTGGATCAGCGTGATGACAAGAACCATCAGGAACAATACCATGGCGACCGCGCTGGCATATCCCAGATTCCAGTTACGGAACGCTTCCTCGTAAATGTGGTAGACGAGAACCATGGCTGAGGAGCTGACAACGCCGTTGGAACCGCCGGCCAGCATGTATACGATATCGTAAACCTTGAAACAGTTAATCGTCAAAATAATCGTGACAAAGAACGTCGTCGGCTGCAGCTGCGGCCATGTGATGTAGCGGAAACGCTGAAGGGAATTAGCCCCGTCTAAGCTGGCCGCCTCGTAGAGCTCGGCGTTGATTCCCTGTAAACCAGCTAAATAGATGATCATATAATAGCCCATGTTCTTCCATACGGAAAACAGTACGATGGTGAACATGACCCAGTGGGGGTCGGCCGCCCATTTCGGCAGGCTCTTCGCAGATACGCCCAACTGATATAAAATCATGTTGATGGGACCGCTCTTCTGTGGACTGAAAAGCATGTTCCATACGGCAGCCACGGCCACCAGCGACGCTACATAGGGGAAGAAGCTGACCGTACGGAAGAAATTCCGTCCCTTGACCTTCTGATTTAACAGGACCGCCAGCCCCAGCGCACAGGCCAGGGTAAACGGCACCGTCGCCAGACAGTAGACGATCGTATTGATAAAGGACGACCGGAATCTGGCGTTTCCTGCCATCTGTATAAAATTCTTTAGTCCTGCGAATTCCATGGGGCTGTTGCCATCCCATTTCATAAATGCCAGCACAAACGCAAAGATGATCGGTCCCAGGGTAAATACCGCGAATCCGATGAAGTTGGGAGCAATAAAGGAATATGCCACCATGTCTCTCTTTTCCTGTCTGGTAAAACGCTCTCCCGTGCGCACCTTCTTAATCTTCTCTTCTGTCGTCTCAATCTGGGAGATCAGTTTGTTTCTCTTATGTGACTGTTCTGTATTTTTAAGCTCGCGCTCCAGAGCCTCACGCCTTGTGAGCAGCGCAGCAATTTTTTCATTTTTCTGTGCTTCTGTTATTGTCTTAGCCACCGGCTTTTCCTCCTTTTTACCATTTACCATTCCACAATTCGTTTCAAATTCAGAGGGGATTCTTTAAATGAGGCGGGCTTTTATTCTGCCCGCCTCTTGATGCTGCCTGATTATCGTCTGCGCTTTTTATTCAGCCAGGATAGCGCTTACCTGCTCATCCATCTGTGCGATTCCGTCATCGACAGACATGCTTCCTGTCATGATGGCATCATGTGCTTCGTTCAGAGCCGTCTCAATCTCAGAGCTCTTCGGATGTACCGGCATTTCCAGATACAGATTTGCAGTATTTAACGCATCTACACTGGTTTCGTCGTCCTTCGGGAAGCCTTCCGTTGCGGATACCAGGTTCGCCACTTCGTCTGTCATAACAGCCGGGATTGTTCCTGTTGCTGCGAGAACCTCTGCGCCTTCTGCTCCGCTTACGAAGTTTACGAACTCCCAGGCCAGATCTTTATGAGGTGCGTTGGTCGGGATTGCGAGGGAGGTGATGGTTGCCAGTGTGGAACCAGCCTCTACGCCGTCAGCATGAGGATACTTTGCAATTCCCCAGTTTGTGCAGTCTGTGTACTCGCCTGTTTTGATCTTCTCGATCAGTGTGGAGATGAACCAGGTTCCCATGTTCATCATCGCTACGTTGCCCTGGGCAAATGCGCCGGAGTAATGAAGGCCGCTGGTCTTTAAGGTTGCATAATCCTGGCATACGCCGTCTTCCTGCTCTGCAAGAACCATGTCGTAGTATGGCTTTAAGAACTCATACTTTCCGTCCAGAATCGTATTCTTTCCATCCAGGATACCGAACAGCTGAACTGCGGATCTCCATGTGTGGTAGTGAGCGCCGTATACTTCCTGGCCTGGGGTGTCGACAGTTACGGATCTGGCCAGCTTATCATACTCATCGAATGTCATGTCGTTGGTCGGATAGGCAACTCCTGCTTTGTCAAATACATCCTTGTTGTAGAACAGCACCCAGAAGTCATTTCTGAATGGAAGCTCGTATAACTTGCCGTCTACCGTAATCTGATCGGTAAGTCCCTTGTACTGAGCCAGATCCACGCCGGAATCTGATATGTAGCTGTCGAGAGGCTCCAGCACGCCCTTGTTCACCAGAGTCATGTAGCCTGGAACGTCCTTTACGGTTACTACGTCGAAGTCGGAACCATTGCCTGTAAGCTCTGTAGCAAGTACAGTCTGGTAATCGGTGGATCCCAAATCTACCATTTCAATGGTGACATCCGGGTGAGCCTTCTCGAACTCATCGATGAGCGGCTGATAATAGGTCGTGGAGCTGATATCCCAGACAGACCACTTAAGAGTTGTCTTATCTCCAGAGGCCGCTGCCGTCGTGTCCGCCGGTGCCTCTGCCTTCGTTGTCGTCTCCGTGGTTGTTCCTTCCGGTGCAGCCGTTGTTTCCTTGCTGCTGCTTCCGCAGCCTGCCAGTGTGGTAACTACCATCGCTCCTGCAAGCGCGAGACTTAATGCTCTTTTTTTCATTGTATTCCCTCCTGATTTGAATTTGGTAAATCTCATCTGTTTGTGATTTACTATGCCTAAATTATAACCGGACCGCCAGCTGAAAAGAATGGATTTTATCTCATAAAATATTCATTATTTATTCACAATTATTTCATAAACCCCTTGGCAATGTAATTTTTTACGATTAATAATACAATTTCTCTATTGTATACATATTGCATTGTTTTTCGTAAAGTACCATTCTATTTTTTATTCAATTCGCCTTATGGGCGAATTGGTGCGAGCGCCCGCCATGTCCGCATGGCATGGTGCCTTTGGGCGCTCTGCACATCCGC
>ENA-OWZK01000280-OWZK01000280.1-human-gut-metagenome-genome-assembly--contig:-NODE-280-length-15727-cov-6.00281_pt1 | contig 15727 bp, 12 predicted proteins | sample MGYA00249764_ERZ652114 | MGnify/ENA primary metagenome ERZ652114 (study PRJEB26925, sample SAMN05827163) | human gut metagenome | biome: ENVO:2100002; feature: ENVO:00000062; material: ENVO:00002003... | reverse complement strand
TGGGCTCGGAGATGTGTATAAGAGACAGGAATTCCCAGGACATACGGTTCTTATGAGGAGCTTCTCAGAGACGAGGAGGTGGACGCGGTCTATGTGGCGACTCCCAACAACATGCATTATGAGAACTGTATGGCATGTCTTGAAGCGGGAAAGCATGTGTTATGTGAGAAGCCCTTTACCACCAATGTAAAGGAAGGGGAACGTCTTTTCGCCGCGGCAGAGGAAAGAGGCCTGTTCATAATGGAAGCCTTCTGGATCCGCCATCTTCCGGCCCTGAAAAAGATGCAGGAGCTGATAAACGGGGGAGTTATCGGCCAGGTGGGATTTGCCAGGTGTGATTTCGGCTTTGTGGCTGAAGGGGCAAGGAAGGCGCGCAAGTTTGATTCCGGGCTGGGCGGAGGCGCTCTTCTGGATGTGGGCATCTATAACCTGGGATTTCTGCGCATGGTTATGGGAGATAAACAGCCGGAACATGTTGTGTCGGAGTATCATCTGAATGAATTCGGCACCGATGATTACAGCACGGTTCTGCTCCGATATCCGGGCGGTTTCAGGGCGGCGGCTACCGCCTCCATCGGCATGGATATGCCAAGGGAAGCAGCCGTGTTCGGGTCCGGGGGCTCCATTTATCTGCCGGATTACCAGAAAGCAGAACGGCTGATTATCCGTCCCATGAAGGGGGAGGAATATGTCATGGATTTTCCTTTTGAGGTAAATGGCTTTGAGTATCAGATACGGGAAGTAAACAAGTGCGTCCGGCTGGGTATGTCCTCCAGCGATGTACTTAAGAAAGAGGACACACTGGACATTCTTAGACTTATGGATGATATAAGGGCTTCCTGGGGACTTGTGTTTGATTGTGAAAAATAATGGATTTCGGAAATTTTTTCCGGCCACAGGCCACAAAACAGAGAAAACACTTTGTTTTGTAAGGTTATGTGGCCGTTTTATTAAATAAAAATGATGGAAAAATTAAAAAAATTAATGCAATTCTTACCATTTACACAAAAATTGTGGAAATTTTTTCTGAAGGATGCTATAATTACGGGGATAAGATACAAGCCGTCCTGTCTCGGCAGGGTTGGCTTGTATCTCACGTAAGAGCCAAAATATCCGGTTTTTATGTGGTCAATACGAAAGGAGCGATAGATACATGAAAGATGAAAATGGTTTTAAACCATTTATACCGGCGGACAAGGTGGTTCCGGAAGTAACCGCGGTTTCTGTGATCCTGGGTATCCTTCTGGCTGTTCTCTTTGGTGCTGCCAATGCTTATCTGGGCCTTCGCGTCGGTATGACCGTGTCCGCATCCATACCTGCGGCAGTTATCTCCATGGGCGTTATCCGGGTAATCCTCAGAAGGGATTCCATTCTGGAAAACAACATGGTGCAGACCATTGGTTCTGCCGGTGAATCTGTGGCAGCAGGAGCCATCTTTACCCTGCCTGCCCTGTTTATGTGGATGAGTGAGTGGGGAGAGGGCGCGCCTTCCCTGGTTGAGATTGCGCTGATTGCGCTGTGCGGAGGCGTGCTGGGCGTGCTGTTTATGATTCCTCTGCGCCAGGCGCTGATTGTGAAGGAGCACGGGGTGCTTCCCTATCCGGAAGGCCAGGCGTGTGCCGAGGTACTGATTGCGGGAGAGCAGGGCGGTTCCAAGGCAGGCGTTGTATTTGCTGGCATGGGAATTGCCGCTTTGTACAAGTTTGTGGCTGACGGCCTGAAGCTGTTCCCCAGCGATGTGGATTATGATATCCAAAAATACGGCGGAGGCGTGGGTATTTCCGTGCTTCCTGCCCTTGCGGGAGTGGGCTACATCTGCGGTCCAAAGATTTCCTCCTACATGTTTTCGGGAGGCATTATATCATGGCTGATTCTGATGCCCATTATCAAGCTGTTCGGAAGCGGACTCACAGCGCCCTTTGCACCGGCTGATGTGCTGATCAGCGAGATGAGCAGCCAGGCTATGTGGGGCTCTTATATCCGTTACATCGGCGCCGGCGCCGTGGCAGCGGCAGGCATCATAAGCCTGATTAAGTCTCTTCCCATGATTGTAAATACCTTCAGGGATGCCATGCGGGACTTAAAGGGCGGACGCCAGGCTTCCACTCTGCGCACGGACAGGGATATTCCTATGAATGTGGTACTCATAGGCGTCCTCATTGCCGTGGTAATCATATGGCTGGTGCCGGCTGTTCCTGTAAATTTTGTGGGCGCCATGCTGATTGCAGTGTTCGGTTTCCTGTTTGCGGCTGTGTCCTCACGTCTGGTGGGATTGGTCGGATCCTCCAATAACCCGGTATCCGGCATGGCCATTGCCACACTTCTGGTATCGGCGCTGGTGCTTAAAGCCGTGTCCGGCGCCACCCATGAGAGTATGATGGGCGTTATCTCCATCGGCGGTGTTATCTGCGTTATTGCAGCTATTGCCGGGGATACCTCCCAGGATTTAAAAACAGGTTATCTGGTTGGCTCCACTCCAAGGAACCAGCAGATGGGAGAGCTGATTGGTGTGGTTTCTTCTGCCATTGCCATCGGCGGCGTACTTTACCTTCTGAACCAGGCCTGGGGCTATGGCTCGGCGGAACTTCCGGCTCCTCAGGCCATGATTATGAAGACTGTGGTAGAGGGCGTCATGGACGGCAACCTTCCATGGAACATGATTCTGGCAGGAGCAGCCATTGCCGTTGTTATTGAGATCCTTGGGATACCGGTAATGCCGGTAGCAGTAGGTTTATACCTGCCTCTGAGGACCACGGCAGCCATCATGGTGGGAGGACTCATCCGCCACTGGTATGAAAAGCGTAAATATGCAAAGGAGGAGGATAAGAAAGAGGCCATTGACCGGGGCGTGCTCTATACATCGGGCATGATTGCGGGAGAAGGTCTGGTCGGAATCCTGCTGGCTGTATTCGCCATCATCCCCCTTGCAAGCGCGCGGGGCGGGTATCTGGGCGATTTTATCAATCTGTCTGCCCTGGATAACGGCTTAGGCGCTTTTCTGGTAAGTCCGGCGGCAAAGATTGTATCACTTATTGTCTTTGGGTTACTGATGCTTACCATGTGTAAATTTACCATCTGGCATAAAGAGAACAGGAAATAACCATACTGGTATAACAGTGCGGGTTCTGTGTGCATGGGGTGTCAGGAATCCTGGCGCCCTGTGCATGTTTATGAACAGCAGGAGATGGAAGGAAGGATTACATTGGGCTTCAATAAGAAAAAAGACCAGAATTATCTGGAAAAGGTACCGGTCAGAAACCCTGAGTTCTCATGGAAAGAGGACCAGCAGGGAATCGTGACCGTGGATATGGTGCACAAGGGAATCTTTGATAAGCTGGCCCAGAAGCTGTGGGTCACGCCCAGGGTGAGCCATGTAAAGCTGGACCGGTTCGGAAGCTTTGTCTGGAAGCAGATGGATGGAAACAGAAATATCATTGCCATTGGAGCCCTGGTCAGGGAAGAATTCGGAGACCAGGCCGAGCCGCTGTATGAACGGCTGGCCAAGTTTGTGAAGATGTTAAGGGATAACCGTTTTGTGATATTTGGAAAATAGGAAAAATGAGATGTGGGATGCCCGGGTGACCGGGCGCTTTTTTTGTTTTGGGGGCAGTTGAAGGAAGAATGTTTCGGCTGCCTTCTGTGCCTGAACAGTAAATATGCCGGGATATGCCTAACCTAACCCATAATAATAAATTTTCCAATAGAAGTAAAAAATGTCTTTGCCAACCGGGGGTCTATCAGTTATGATAGAAAAAGAATGTTGATTGGGAGGTATTTATGAAACATCTGGAACATTTTCATGAACTGAAATCCCTGACCAGGAAGCAGAAGTTTTTTCTGCTGTCGCTGCTTCCTGTTTATTTTATGGTCATTGGGCTGTTTCTGCAGCCAATCCAGGAAATCGGTCCGGGAATCGTGCGTCTGATAAAAGAGCCGGATTTTCTGATTACGGATTATTTTGTTGTGGGCGGTGTGGGGGCGGCCCTCATCAACGCCGGTGCACTGACTCTTATGAGTATTGGTATCATCTACTTCATGGGTATGGATATGGACGGCCACACCATCACTTCCAGCTGTCTGATGTTCGGTTTCTCGCTGTTTGGCAAAAACCTGCTTAACATCTGGGCTATTTTGGCCGGAGTGTACCTGTACGCCAGGTACCACAAGACGTCTATGCGCAGGTATATTTATATTGGCTTTTACGGCACCAGCCTTTCGCCCATCATCACCCAGATGATGCAGGTGGGCAATCTGCCGGTGGTGATGCGGATGGCCATAGCCCTGGCCGTGGGGCTCATTATAGGCTTTGTTCTGCCGCCTCTTTCCACTCATGTGCATTTTGCACACAAAGGATATTCTTTGTACAATGTGGGGTTTGCCGCAGGCATCATAGCGACGGTCATTGTGTCAGTGTTAAAATCCCTTGGAGTGGAGATAGAATCCAGGCTCATATGGTCCACGGGAAACAATGAGATCTTTGGAATCGTGCTGTCCGTACTGTTTGGCGGAATGATTGTATTTGGGGTTGCGGTGCGGGGCAGAAGCATCTGGGAATCTTACAGAAGAATTATCAAATCCTATGGAATCGGCGGAACAGATTATCTGAGAGATGAAGGCGGTGCCAGCACTGTGTTCAACATGGGAGTCAATGGACTGTTTGCCACCTATTTTGTACTGGCAGTGGGAGGTGAACTGAACGGACCTACCATCTGCGGAATCTTCACCATTGTGGGCTTTGGGGCCACGGGAAAACATCTGAGGAACATAGCTCCGGTGATGATGGGGGTATATCTGGCCAGCTTTACCAAGACATGGAACATTTATCAGCCATCCCCCATGCTGGCCCTTTTATTCTCCACCACCCTTGCGCCGGTGGCGGGTGAATTCGGCGTGGTGGCCGGAATCGTGGCAGGCTACCTGCATTCCTCCGTTGCCCTCAATGTGGGAATCGTGTATGGGGGCATGAACCTGTATAATAACGGTTATGCAGGCGGAATCGTGGCCATATTCATGGTTCCTGTCATCCATTCCATCATGGACAGGCGGGCAAGGGCAAGAGCAAGAGGCGGATTGTCGCTGTAGGAGTCCTGGGATGTGAAATGGTTTTATTTACAGAAACAGTTCCAGCAGAAATACCATGGCACATGCGGCCAGGGACACCTGGAACAGGCTCTTTCCCTTCCAGGCCAGAAGAACAGCCACTGCCAGGGCTGCTGCGCCGGACCACACAGAGGCTGTGGCGTGGAGAATGGCAGGAAAGGTCATGACGGACAGGGTGACGTAGGGGACGTAATAGAGAAAAGACTTGACATATACGTTCTTTATCTCCTTCTTAATCAAGGTCAGCGGAAGAAGACGGATCAGGTAGGTCACGCCTGCCATCACAAGAATATACAGGTACACATTATGATTCATGTTCATTTTCCTCCTTTACAGGGAACAGAATGGCTGCGGCACCGGCAATCAGGATGGTTAGCAGAATGATTTTAAAGCCGGATGATAGACCTGCCAGCAGGGGGACATGGGCAAACACAAGGCTTAAGGCCATGGAGGCCAGGATGACGCCGGTGAGAATCCTGCTTGTCTTGGCCGGCGGAATCACCACGGCCAGGAACATTCCGTACAGTGCCACGTTCAGGGCGCTTAAAAGGCGTGCCGGAAGCAGTTCCCCGGAAACAGCTCCCAACAGGGTGCCGAGGGTCCAGCCGGGTACGGCGACACAGATGAGCCCATAGCTGTAAAAGGGACTTAAGAAGCCGGGCCGGCATACGGAAACGCCGAATATCTCGTCTGTAACTCCATAGGACATAAAGAAACGGTGGAAGAAGGGCATGTCTGCGCCCAGCTTCTGGGACAGGGAACAGGACATAAGACAGTAGCGCAGGTTGATGATGAGCTGGGCCACTGCCATTTCCATAAAGGGGGCCCCGGCCTGTATGATTCCCAGTGCTGCAAACTGTCCCGCGCTGGTCAGGTTTGTAAAGGACATGACAACGGACTGTAGGGTGGTGAGGCCGGCTCCCCTTGCCATGATTCCAAATGTAAAGGACACGGCCAGGTATCCCAGACCGATGGGTATGCCGTCTTTTAGTCCGCAATGAAATTGATGTGAATTGTGTTTCATGATAACCTCTCAGAGTATGAATTGGGATAAGACACCCCTACCAATTATAGCAGGAAAATCCAGGTTGTAAATGCGGATTTTATCAAATCATGGGGGAACCCTCCTGAACCTTACCGGACCGGTCCTGCCTGGCGCCGGAGCCGTTACAATTGTGTGAATTTGGTTGACAGACCGGATAGGTTGCCTTAGAATTGTTAGGTGACTAACAGAAACTGTTTTTCTGCATATAATAAAAGGAGTAAATTCCATGGCTGTTAATCCTACCGTCCGCCTTATCGCCACCCTTTCCAACCTGATCCGGCGCAAGATTGACAGCGCTGAGGGTGTGGGAGGGCTGACACCTGCCCAGAATGGAATTCTGCACTTTATTCTCGGCCGCTGCAGGGAGCAGGACCTGTTTCAGAAGGATATAGAGGAGGAATTTAACCTGCGCCGCCCCACGGCCACGGAGATTCTGAAGCTGATGGAGCGAAAGGGCCTGATTTACAGGGAGGAGGCGTCCTATGACGCCAGGTGTAAAAAAATCATTCCCACTGAAAAAGGATGGGAGCTGGAAGGACGGGTGCTTAAGGATATCCTGGAAATGGAACAGTTCATAACACGGGATATTCCAAAGGAAGAACTGGATACATTCATCCGAATCGGGATGAAAATGATGAAGAATCTTAAGTAATGGGGAAGGGCCTATGGCTGCCACCAGGCAGCGCCGTCTTAGGCTCTTTAAATTGCCCCAAAATCCAAGGGAATTTACAAAAAAAGGAGGTTTTAACAGTGAAAGGACAACATCAAAAGACAGTCCGGGCATTGCTTGGCTCAGTCCGGGAGTATAAAAAGCCATCTCTTCTCTGCCCGGTTTTTGTGGTGCTGGAGGTGCTTATGGAAGTTCTGGTGCCCGGCGTCATGGCGCTGATGATTGATAAGGGGATGAGCGGGGGAAGTATCGGCTACATTCTGAAGATTGGAGCCGTGCTTTTAGTTATGTCCATGATGGCTCTGGTATTCGGTATCCTGGCAGGGACGAATGCGGCCAGGGCCTCGGCAGGTATGGCACGGAATTTGAGAAAGGATATGTTCCACCACATACAGGAGTTTTCTTTTTCCAATATTGACCGCTTTTCTCCTTCCAGTCTGGTGACGCGTCTGACCACGGACATCACCAATGTGCAGAATGCGTACCAAATGGTAATCCGCATTGCTATCAGAGGCCCCATCATGCTCTGTTTTGCGCTGATTATGGCTATGGGAATCAGCAGGGAGCTTTCCACCATCTTTTTTATCGTGCTGCCAATCCTGGCAGCGGGGCTCTTTTACATTGTGATAAAGGCCCATCCCTATTTTGAGGCTGTATTCAAGCGCTATGACGTGTTAAACCGCGTGGTTCAGGAAAATCTGAACGCCATCCGGGTGGTAAAAGCCTATGTGAGGGAGCCGTATGAAATCGAAAAGTTCCGGCACATATCCCAGGAGGTCTTTTACCAGTTTAAGTATGCGGAAAAGATTGTAGCCTGGAACAGCCCGCTGATGCAGTTCTGCATGTATAACTGCATCCTGCTGGTATCAGGGCTGGGAGCCAGACTCATTGTGGGAAGCAGAATGACAACAGGTGAGCTTACCAGCATGATTATCTATGCGGTCCAGATATTGTCCAGCCTGATGATGCTCTCCATGGTGTTTGTGATGGTCATCATGGCCCGTTCTTCGGCAGAGCGTATTGTGGAGGTGCTGGATGAAAAGAGCAGCCTGTCAGACCCGGATGACCCGGTACAGGAGGTGGCGGACGGCAGCATTGACTTTGAGCATGTGTCCTTCAGCTACATAGGAGATAAGGAGAAGCTGGCTCTTAAGGACGTGGATATCCACATAAAATCCGGAGAGACCATAGGCATACTGGGAGGGACGGGAAGTTCCAAAACCACTCTTGTGCAGCTGATACCAAGGATGTACGATGTGACCGGGGGCTGTCTTAAAGTGGGCGGACGGGATGTGAAGGAGTATGGGCTTAAGTCCCTGAGAAATCAGGTGGCAGTGGTTCTGCAGAAAAATATCCTGTTCAGCGGCACCATCCGTGAAAACCTGCGGTGGGGCAATGAAAATGCCACAGACGGGGAAATCAAGCGGGCCTGCTGTCTGGCCCAGGCAGACGAGTTTATCCGGCAGTTTCCCGACCAGTATGAAACCTATATCGACCAGGGAGGAACCAATGTATCCGGGGGACAGAAGCAGAGGCTCTGTATTGCCAGGGCCCTGCTCAAGAAGCCTAAGATATTGATTCTGGATGATTCTACCAGCGCAGTGGATACAAAAACAGATGCCATGATTCGCAGAGCGTTCCGGGAGGAGATTCCTGACACCACCAAAATAATCATAGCACAGAGGATATCCTCGGTGGAGGACGCAGATAAGGTGATCGTGCTGAACCACGGCGCTGTGGATGATTTTGGTACACCCCAGGAGCTGTTTGCCAGGAATAAGATTTACAGGGAAGTATTTGAATCCCAGAAGAAAGGGGGAGATGATCATGATGGGAAATAAGAAAAATGCAGCCGTGAACCACCATTATGCCAAAACGGCAAAACGCCTTATGGGGTATGTGGCAGGCACTTACAGGCTCCAGTTTGTCTGTGTGCTGGTGACCATTGTCATAAGCGCTCTGGCCAATGTGGCGGGACCGCTGTTTTTGATGGTGCTCATAGATGATTTTATCACCCCTCTCCTGGGGCAGCAGCATCCTGATTTTACGGTTCTGAACCATGTTATGGCAGGGCTGGCGGCCTTTTATGTGGTTGGGGTTATTTGTACCTACACTTATAACCGTCTGATGATAAATATTGGCCAGGGCGTCCAGAAGCGTATCAGGGATGAGATGTTTGAGCATATGCAGACGCTGCCTGTACGGTATTTTGACCGTCATCCCCATGGAGAGCTTATGAGCCGTTATACCAATGATATCGACACCCTGAGACAGATGATTAACCAGGCTCTGCCCATGGTATTGTCCTCCTTTGTCACCATCATAGCCATATCCGCGGTGATGATAGGTATCAGCGTTCCCCTCTCTGTCCTGGCAGCAGCCATGATAGTTCTCATGCTCTTTGTCAGCAGGACTTTGGCAGGCCGGTGCGGACGGTATTTCGTGGCGCAGCAGCTGGCTATCGGAAAGGTGACGGGATACATTGAGGAGCGTTTAAGCGGACAGAAAGTCATCAAGGTATTTAACCATGAGGAAGAGACCAGGGAGGAATTCGACAAGCTGAATGACCGGCTCTATGACAGCGCATTCCACGCCAACAAGTACGCCAATGTTATTATGCCGGTCATTACCAACATAGGCAACCTGCAGTTTGTGCTCACAGCTATCGCAGGAGGAATTCTGTCACTAAGCGGCCTGGCAGGGCTGACCCTGGGCCAGATTGCTTCTTATCTCCAGTTTACAAAGAGCTTTAACCAGCCCTTTGCCCAGATATCCCAGCAGTCCAATTCCATTATCATGGCCCTGGCAGGGGCAGAACGTATTTTTAATATGATGGATGAGGAACCGGAGACAGACCGGGGAGATGTGACCCTTGTCAATGTCCGTATGGATGAAAGCGGAAAAATGACAGAGGTACCGGAACGGACCAGCCTGTGGGCCTGGAAATGTCCCTGTGAGGACGGCACGGCCGCATACACAAGACTTACCGGTGATGTGCGGTTTCAGGATATGGACTTTGGATACGAGCCGGGGCATGCAGTGCTCCATGACATCAGCCTGTATGCGAAGCCGGGGCAGAAGCTGGCTTTTGTGGGAGCCACAGGGGCGGGAAAGACCACCATAACCAATCTGATTAACCGTTTTTACGACATACAGAAGGGCTCTATCACATATGATGGTATTGATATCCGCCATATAAAGAAAGACGACCTGCGCCGCTCTCTTGGCATCGTGCTCCAGGATACCCACCTGTTTACCGGTACAATCAGAGAGAATATACGATATGGAAAGCTGGATGCCACGGACAGGGAGATCTGCGATGCGGCGAAGCTGGCCAATGCCGACCAGTTTATAGAGATGCTGCCGGAAGGATACGATACCATGCTTACAGGAGACGGCGAGGAGCTGTCCCAGGGCCAGCGCCAGCTTTTAGCCATTGCGCGGGCAGCCATTGCAGATCCTCCGGTCCTGATTCTGGATGAAGCCACTTCCAGCATTGATACCAGGACAGAGGCTATGGTGCAGAGAGGCATGGATGAGCTGATGAAGGGCAGGACCGTATTCGTCATAGCCCACAGGCTTTCCACCATCCGCAATTCCGACGCTATCATGGTACTGGACCATGGACGTATTGCTGAGCGGGGAGACCACGAGAGCCTGATAAGGGAGAGGGGAATGTATTACCAGCTGTATACAGGCGGGCTGGAGCTGGAGTAGGAGAGGCGCCTGTGACAGGGAGGTGGCAGGGAGGTGACAGGGAGGTGGCCGGTGACGTGGCCGGCCCAGCCAAACTGCTTTCCATGTATTGACTTTCCACGGAGAATGCAGGTATAATTTCCTGTATTGGATTCTGCCAAACGGGAATCCGTTAAAAACTAGGAGGAAATGTTATGAAGAAAAAATTAAGCCTATTGCTGTGTGCAGTCCTGACAGCCACTACCCTGGCCGGCTGCGGCCAGGCACAAAGCAGTCCTGCCGGTACAGATGCCGGTACAGAAGCTTCGGCAGCTGGGACCGCCGGGGCAAAAGAGGGAGAAAAGATCCTTACCTATGCAGTGATGGAGGAACCGGAAACACTGGACCCTACACTGAATAACTACAGCACATCGTCCACCTTCCTGCAGAATATGTTCTGCGGCCTGTTCCAGCTGGAGGCAGACGGAAGCCTGAGCAATGCCATGTGTGACACATATGAGGTAAGCGAAGACGGGCTGACCTACACCTTCACATTGAAGGACGGACTTAAATGGTCCGATGGAAGTGATCTGACGGCAGGAGACTTTGAATATTCCTGGAAACGCGTCCTGAATCCTGATACGGCTTCTCCGGCTGCTTGGGAACTGCACTATCTGAAGGGCGGGGAAGAATACAACACACAGGGCGGCTCTGCCCAGGATGTGGGGGTAAAGGCTGTGGATGACAAAACCCTGGAGGTAACCCTGAAAGCACCTACGCCATATTTCCTTTATCTGACAGCGTCCAGCAACTTTTTCCCTGTCAAGCAGGAGGTGGTGGAGGGACAGGATCCCTGGACCAAATCCGCGGATACCTATGTGTGCAACGGTGCATTTACCCTGGAGAAGATAAATCCCCAGAGCAGCTATGTGCTGAAGAAAAATCCCAATTACTATGACGCTGATTCCGTCAAACTGGACGGAGTGGAAATCGTGATTATCCAGTCTCCGGAGTCAGCCCTGTCCGCATATAATGCAGGTGAGATTGACGCTATGGGCGATAACCTGGTAACTTCCCAGGCCATTGACCAGTATGGGAATACAGAAGAACTGAAAGGATATGACAAGATTGGAACCAGATATTACGATTTCAACTGTTCCAAAGAGTATCTGTCCAATCCGGATGTGAGAAGGGCCCTAGCCATGGCTATTGACCGCAGGACAATCTGCGAGTCCATCGTTCCGTCAAAGCCTGAGCCGGCTTACGGATTCGTGCCTTATGGGATACCATATGAAGGCTCCTCCGAGGATTTCCGCACCGTATCAGGTGATTTGATTCAAGAGGATGTGGAAGCTGCAAAGAAACTCCTGGCAGACGCGGGATATCCCAATGGAGAGGGACTGCCTGTTCTGACCTTTATTGTTACCAACACAAAAGAGAATAAGGACATTGCCCAGGTAATCCAGTCCATGTGGAAGGATAATCTTGGGGTCCAGGCAGACATTGTTACCTTTGAGTCCAAGGTGTACTGGGATGAGCAGAAGGCCGGAAACTTTGATGTTTGCTTTGACGGATGGACCGGTGACTATCTGGATCCGGACACAAACCTGAACTGCTTTACCCAGGCCCGCGCCTATAACCAGAACCGCTGGAGCGGGGACAATGCCATGAAGTATGACAGCATGATAGAAGAATGCCGGAACCTGGCGGACAACAGCAAGCGTATGGAGATATTCAAGGAGGCGGAGGCCATCCTGATGGATGAGATGCCCATTATACCGCTGTATTATCTGAATGCCATCGTCCTGGCTAAGCCTGATGTGACCGGTCTGGTGAAGAACGCAAACGGCCATACCCTGTTCAGAAATGCGGATAAGCTGTAATGGCTATGATTTAAAACAGAAGATTGGCAGCGCCGGATATCTCTCCTTTGGCAAAGGTAAGGGATCCGGCGCTGCTTTTTGCATGGATATAAAGCGTAATTTCTCAGTTTAAAAGCAGGGGAGATATTGAAAGCAGTACCTTTATATGCTATACTGGACCAATCAGATTGTTTCTGAACAATCTATATAAAAATCTTTTCCGGCATAAAATCCAATGTTTTTGCCGGGTACTGGCGTATCTGCCGGGATTTCCGCTCATATCACATAAATCAAATAGTTCATGGAGGACAATGCCTATGGGAAAATGGCACAAAGGGCGTATCAGACGTTTTTTTAGGGAAGGAAAGAAAAAAGTGGATTTGCAGCTAAAACAGCTGGCAGACAGCGGAAGGCCCCTGGATATAAGCCTGACCAATGACTTCGCCTTTAAGAAAACATTCCGCAACAAGACTGCGCTGACAGGGCTTTTAAGCAGTCTGCTGGACATTCCGGCAGGTGAGATCACCAGTCTGGAATTCCCGGACACATTTCTCTACGGGGAATATGCTGATGACCGGGAAGGAATACTGGATGTAAAGGTGCGCCTGAACCACTGTAAGAAAGTGAATATAGAAATACAGCTTTTGTCACATCCTTTCTGGGAAGAACGGAGCCTCTTTTATATCAGCCGTATGTATACAGAAGACTTTTTGAAAGGCCAGAATTATGATGCGTTGGAGGAGTGTATACATATCAGCATCCTGGGATTTCCACGGAAAGGAACAGAGCATTTTTATTCGGTCATACGGCTTATGGATGATAAAACCGGGTGTGTCTATAGTGGCAAAATCAGCCTGCGTGTGCTATACTTAAGTCAACTGGTTTCCTGCAGTGAGGAGGAAAAACAAACAGAGATATATCACTGGGCAAAGCTTATATCCGCCCGTGACTGGGAGGTGCTTAAAGATATGGCAAAGAGAAACCGTTATATGAAGGAAGCGGTGGAGGAACTGGAACGCCTGAATGCCGACAAAGAACTGCGTTATCTGTACCTGGAGCGCCTTAAGGCAGCCAGTGACGAAGCTACCATGCAAAGCTATTATAAGCGGCTTGCAGAAGATGCGCAGAAGAATGGGCTGGAGCGGGGCTTGGAACAGGGCTTGTCGCAGGGATTGGAACAGGGCTTGTCGCAGGGATTGGAGCAGGGCTTGGCGCAGGGATTGGAGCAGGGCTTGTCACAGGGCATTAAAGCCCTTATAAAAGATAACCTGGAAGAGGGGAAAGACAAAAAAGTCATACTGGCCAAGCTGGAGAAACATTTTTCATTGACAGAAAAAGAGGCGGAGGCCTATTTTGATATGTATAACAATATGAGTTAGGAAACAGAACCGGCCAAAAGGCCGGTTCACTGTTTCTCTATTCTGCTTTACCATGGGATAGGTCAATTATTTCTCTGTATGAGGCAGCCGTCCCCTGAGAAAACGCTTTTTTAATTCTGAGAGGCTAAATGGAATCAGAGGATAAATATAGCTCTTTCCGGCAATGGTTCTGTTGAATATGATGGCACAGGCGGACAGGATGATTCCGATGACAAATCCCCATATATTCAGGATGGATGTCAGTATTAATATGATGATACGCATGAATTTCATGGCATATCCTAATTCAAAGCTGGCCTGGGAATAATTGGCAATGGTAACAAAGGCCATGTAGAGCATGGTCTCACTGTTAAACCAACCTGATTTTACCGCATATTCTCCCAGAACAATACCGGCAATCACACTGAGGGGGGTGGTCAGCATATTGGGGGTATTGACAGCCGCCAGCCGCAGGCCGTCAATGGCAAATTCCAGTATGAGAAGCTGCCAGATTAAAGGCACATTAAGCGGGTCCGAAAGCCGGATAAATGCCAGCCAGTCCGGTATGAGCTCCGTATTCTGCATGAACAGAAGCCATGTAGGGGTTAGAAGCAGGGACAGCAGGGATATGGTCATCCTGGACAGACGGAGGTAAGTGCCTGTAATAGGAGGAAAGTAGTAATCATCTGCCTCCTCAATGATATCAAAGACAGAGGAGGGAAGTATCATGGCAGAAGGAGAGTTGTCTACCAGGATGATGATATTTCCTTCCAAAATTGAAGCGGCAGCTGTGTCCGGCCGTTCTGAAAATTTAAATTTCGGGAATGGATTGAACCATTTATAGGGAAAGAGACACTCTGCCAGGCTTTCCTGATTCATGGTCAGCGCATCTACCTTCAGATTCTGAATCCGTTTCTTGATTTTATCCAGGAGCTGCTTATCAACCCTGTTTTCCATATAACAGATGGCAATGTCAGTGTGGGAGCTCTCTCCGGCAGATGTTATTTCCACGGTAAGCCTGGGATCGCGGATTCTCCGCCGAATCAGGGCCGTATTAAAAATCAGGGTTTCCACAAAGCCATCTCTGGAGCCCCGCATGACTTTATCCTTTTCCGGTTCGCTGACACCGCGGGAAGGATAGGTGCGGCAGTCAATCGTAATACATTTATCATAACCGTCAATAAAGAGGCAGGATACACCGGACAGCAGCTGGACGGTCATATCCTGGTCATTGGAAAGCAGTCCGATCTCGCCGTATGGAACATACTGTTTGGAGAAGCCGTGGGCGTCCTTTGGCATATCCTCCGGTTTGATGGTGGAGAACACCTGCAGAATTTTCAACAGGGATTCATCCTTTGTAAAACCATCTATGAAATAAAGACATGCTTCCCGGCCGCCGATGTGGACTACGCGGTAAACCACGTCAAAATTCGTCTCTACATTCAGCTTCTTGTGAAGGTAAGTAATGTTGTCTTTTAAATTTTGGGAAAATTCCATGGTTTCTTCCTTTCTGTGTGACTTCAGATAAAAATTATGGCTTAAGTTAGTATGTACCGATGAAAGATAAATATACAAAAGACATTTGTCTTTGGTCTGCGGACGGATGGGAGAAATTTATATAAAAACTTGTATATAGGGGAAAGGAATTCACTAATATGCACAAAAATGATTGACAAATCATGGGAGCGGTGGTATAGTGTCCATGTAAGAAGCACAAAGGAGTGCCTTACAGGTTTTTGTTTGGTATGGGGATGCCAGATAAACTAATAGTGTGACGGTTTTTGATCGTGACTGAGAGCTGCCTTCTGTGGGGGAAGGGCGGCTCTCATTTTTTTGTCCGGATGCTTTCGGCATTCTGCCCCGGTAATGGCAGCGGGTATAAAAACTGTCATCCGGGGCTGTTTGAGGAGTGTTTTGCCGGAAGGAATCAGATTGATTTTTTCCACAGTCCGTGAAGATTACAGTAAGCGTAAGCAGCAGCAGGAGCGTCCCCCTGTCTCTTATACACATCTGACGC
>ENA-OWZK01000273-OWZK01000273.1-human-gut-metagenome-genome-assembly--contig:-NODE-273-length-16051-cov-13.6724_pt1 | contig 16051 bp, 9 predicted proteins | sample MGYA00249764_ERZ652114 | MGnify/ENA primary metagenome ERZ652114 (study PRJEB26925, sample SAMN05827163) | human gut metagenome | biome: ENVO:2100002; feature: ENVO:00000062; material: ENVO:00002003... | reverse complement strand
GTGTAAGGGAGTTTGCCCGGCTGCAAATCGCCTTCGCCCACTGTTTACGCATGACATTACGCAAACAGCCACAGGCGGAAGTGCTGGCTCATTATCTCAAGACTGAAGATCTTCAGCGTGTACTGGCTTCTAACTCTCCAGCTAACCACATCTTGTTAATAATGGGGGAGTGGTTGGCGGTTCAGCGACGCAATGGACAACTTTCAGATATCCTGTTTATTAGCCTCAACGATCGGCTTAATGATATTTCAGCGGTCCTGGCAGGATGCGAGCGCATTGCCTATACGCCAATTCCCTTTGCCTACACCCTGATTTTGCATCGCACCGTGTATCTGTTTTGTATCATGCTGCCGTTTGCGCTGGTCGTGGACCTGCATTACATGACGCCTTTTATCTCTGTGCTGATTTCCTACACTTTTATTTCGCTGGATTGTCTGGCGGAAGAACTGGAAGATCCCTTCGGTACTGAAAACAATGATTTACCGCTGGATGCCATCTGCAACGCTATTGAAATTGACCTGTTACAGATGAACGATGAAGCAGAAATTCCAGCGAAAATTCTTCCCGATCGCCATTACCAGCTGACGTGATAATTACTCCGTACGGCGGGCAACAATAAACAGACGCGGAAATGCCAGCAATATCTGTCCGTTCTCCTGGAGGGGATATTGCTCTTCCAGCATCTGATGGTAGCGCGTAAGAAAATGCTGCTGTTCGCTCTCGGTCAGATCCTGTAACCACGGACGTAATCCAGTGGCGGTCACCCAATCGATAATCGCCTGGTGCGACGGCATCTGGTGATAGTAAGTGGTTCGCCAGATATCGACCTCACATCCGGCTTCACTCAGAATATCGTAGTAAGCATGAACGCCAGCCAGCGGCTCACGCCCGCGATCCGGGTAGTTTTGTTCCCAGGCAACTTCGCGCATGAGCACATGGGTCGGCTCCAGCCAGTTATCTGGCATCTGTACTGCCAGCACGCCCAGCGGACTGAGTAACGAAACCAAATGAGGAAACAATTCGTAGTGGTCGGGCAGCCATTGCAGCGAGGCATTAGCAAAAATCAGATCGAGTGCCTGTTCCGGTTGCCAGTTGCGGATATCTGCTTCCACAAACAGGCAGTCTGGCAAAGCACTGCGCGCTTCAGCAATCATCGCCGGAGATGAGTCGATGCCCGTTATCCTGGCAGCAGGCCAACGTTGGTCTAGAAGGGCGGTGCTGTTACCTGGGCCACAGCCAAGATCGGCAATGTATTCGATATTCTCCAGCGGCACCCTGGCAAGCAGCTCCACCGCCGGACGCGATCGTTCAGCGGCAAAGTGCAGATATAAAGAGGGGTTCCAGTCAGACATTTTTTTACTCCCGTCAGCGCGTTACCCCAATTGTAGATAAAATTGATAAATTCGCCTCACGGCATCAAACCATTGAACAGACGTTTTTTACGCGGCCCGGTCATTAAAGATTCCAGTTTCGCGACACAGGTTTTGTAGTGGGGCGTGGTTTTATGGAACGCCACTGCGTCTTCATCTTTATAGGCTTCGTAGATATAAAAGCGCGAATTCACTTCCGGGTCCTGTAAGACATCGAAGCGCAAATTGCCTTCTTCCTGTACAGAGCCCAGGTGGTTCTGGCGAAAAACTTCGATAAACTCGTCAACCTTGTCTTCATGAACGTTAATTTCAACCAGTGTGACGTGCATAATTCTTCTCCTTAGATCCGCAGTTACTGTTTTTCACTCAGATAGAGTTCATATGCCCGATCAGCCGTTTCGTTATGGTGAACCACCGCCTGTACGGCTTTCATCATCGCCACCGGATGGTCAGACTGGAAAATATTACGCCCCATATCCACACCAGAAGCGCCCTGATCGATAGCCTGCCAGCACATTTCCAGCGCCTCGCGCTCCGGTAATTTTTTACCGCCAGCAATAACAATGGGTACCGGACATCCGGCAACAATCCGTTCAAAACCTTTTTCGACATAATAGGTTTTGATAATTTGCGCCCCCATTTCAGCGGCGATTCGAGTCGCGAGCGAGAAATAACGCTGATCGCGCACCATATCTTTGCCCACGCCAGTCACGGCCATGGTCGGCATTCCCACTTTCATTCCGGCATCAACCAGCTGAATAATATTTTTGATCGACTGATGTTCATATTCGCTGCCGATATAAACCTGCGCCGCCACCGCGCAACTGTTCAGGCGCACGGCATCATCCATCGATAACGCCACGGCTTCATTACTTAATTCCGCCAGAATAGAGTTCGCACCTGACGCCCGCAGTACCACCGGCTTATTGGTCGCTGGGGGAACTACGCTGCGCAAAATGCCGCGCGTACACATTAATACATCGGCATGTTCAAACAGCGGGGCGATATTTATATCAATGCGTTCAAGTCCGGTAGTCGGCCCCTGAAAATAACCATGATCAAAGGCCAGCATCACGGTATTACCCGTTTTCGGATTAAATATCCGCGATAAGCGTGACTGCATTCCCCAATCCAGCGCACCGCAACCTTTCAGGGTAAAAGGGATATTTTGTTGCGGTTGATCGGTACGAAAATCTTTACCATCTTTAATATCGTCTAAATCTGCCATAACTTACTCCGGTTAAGTAATGCACATCAGAAATCGTATTTGCCGATATTCTCTTTGTTGAATATCACGCGCTCCGGTAACAGTACGATGCCATTACCATCCGCTTCGTAGTCATAGCCCTGAACGCTATTTGGCGAGACTTCAACCTGACCTACGCCCTGGATATCCAGCTTGTCGCCCGTTTTCATTGATCCTTTTTTCAATAATGCATCCGCGACATACACTGAAATTTTGCCTTGCTGAACCACATCCCACAGGCCAAATTCTTTCACCGTGCCGCGTTCCACATATGGACGCATCACGTTTGGCGTACTGAATCCGACAATCGCTACTTTGTCATTTTTCAAGTTTTCTGCGGCTTGTGCGGCAGCGGGCAGGGCGTTGGCATCGGGGGCGATAATGGCGTCGAGATCGCTATACGCTTTTAATATTCCTTCTGCGGTTTGTAATGATTTAGTGGCATCGTTATAGCCAAACTGCGTAGTGACAATTTCCCAGCCAGGATGCTCTTTGGCGATTTTCGCTTTCGCTTCTTTCACCCACTGGTTTTGGTCCGTAACGGTGGGGCTTGAGTAGAAAAACGCGACTTTGGCTTTGTCTTTATTCACCTGACGCGCCGCCATATCCACCAACATACCTCCCAACTGGGCGGGCGTTCCCTGATTAATGTAGTAAGAGCGGCACTCCGGTTTAGTATCAGAGTCCCAGGTCAGCACTCTCACACCACGTTGCATGGCGCGTTTCAGTGCCGGACACAAGCCATCAGGCGAAACCGCAGAAACGATAATGGCGTTATAACCCTGATTGACGAAGTTATTAATCAACTGTACCTGACCAGAAACACTGGGTTCTGTCGGCCCGTCGTAGGTCACATCAACGCCCAGCTCTTTACCCGCTTGTTGTGCGCCGTTGCCACCGCTGGTAAAAAATCCCACGCCAACCAGTTTGGGAATAAATGCAATACGCTCTGCGGCCTGCACATTCATAGAGATTGCGGCAATGCCAAGAGCGCTAAGTAAGGCGATTTTCTTAAAGCGATGAAGTGTCATGAAGATATCCTTTATGGCAATGGGTTATTGGCCCGACGCGCCAGCCACTCTTTAATTTGCTGGCGATGCAGGCTAACGGAACGACCTACGACAACGACGATAAGTAGCGCACCGGAAAGGGCGCTGGACACCTGATTTGGCACTCCTGCCATTTGCAAACCTTGTTGCAAATATCCCACTAATAAAACCGCAATGGCGGTGCCGATAATGGAACCGGAACCACCATAAATATTGGCCCCGCCAAGCACCACGGCGGTGATGGCGGGCATCAGAAACGACGCACCGAGATCGGAACGTGCTGAACCAAAATACGATACCAGCAGCATAGCGGCGACCGCAGACGCCAGCCCCGTCATGGCATAGAGCGCACATAAGGTGCGGTTAACTGGAATCGCGCTATAAAGCGCCACGCGCGGGCTTTGCCCAATCAAAAACACATTACGTCCGGCATGGGTTTTATGCAGCCAGAGCCAGAAAACGAGGAGACATATCAGGAAGATAATCAGCGGAACGGGGAGTCCCAGCACATCCAGGTTAGCGAAATCTGTAAACGCCATCGGGAATCCACCAATACCTTCGTACCCCGTCGCTCCGGCCATACCGGAAAGCAGCAGAGCGCTTCCGGCAAACAGATACAGCGTGCCAAGCGTAATCACCAGCGGGTTAACTTTGGTATAGATAATTAATCCGGCGTTGATCAGCCCGCACAATGCGCCGAGCAGTAAGGTCAGGAGAATCGCCAGCGGCATCGGCACACCACTTTGAAACAGTACGCCCAATGCAATGGCGCAGAGGCCGATGGTCGAACCAAACGAAATATCGATCCCGCCACTGACAATCACCATCGTCAGCGGTAGGGCGACAATGCCAATGCAGATAAAGTCACTGGTGCTGAACAGCAACATATTGAGGTCTAACATCCGCGGGTTAATTGCACCAAATGCGACAATCTCAATTACGAGCAGTGCGGCAAGAGCCAGTTCCCAACCGTAGCGAATACGCATTATGCAGCCTCCCGTTTTTTACCTGACGAAGCGGGTTTAACGGATGGCGGTGGCGTCATAAAGCGGGCATATTTTTGCCGCCGCAGATTACGTTCCAGCGCACAACGCAGGCGTCCATCAAACACCAGCACCGCCAGCAGAACCAGACCCGCGATAAAATCATTCCACCATGCCGGAATGCGCAACAGCACCAGTACGCTATCGATCTGCGTCAGGAACCATGCGCCGAGTACCGCACCGATGATCGCACCGGAACCGCCGAGCAAACTAATGCCGCCCAGCACGCAGGCTGCAATTGCTTTCATCTCCAGCCCGGTACCGGTCTGGTTGGGGATAAAACCAATCTGCGAAGCAAACACAATTCCCGCCAGTGCCGCCATGCAACCGTTCAACGAAAATGCCACAATGCGAATGGCTTCAGTACGAACGCCCAGTTGACGAGCGCCCTGTAAATTATCGCCCGTGGCATAAAAACTGCGTCCAAACGCCGTCTTTGCCAGCAGCCAGGCCATAAATGCCACCAGAATTATCGTCAACCAACCAATTGCTGAAACGCCAAGCAGCAGCGGGGCGGAGAGCTGTTTCAGTTCGGCGGGTAACCCTTCAATCCATTTGCCGCCAGTCCACAGCAACATGATGCCTCTGTACAACCCTAACGTGCCAAGGGTGGCAACAATGGCAGGGATCTTTAGCCACGCGACCAGGACACCGTTGAAAAATCCCGCGAGCAAACCAAGCAGTAAAGTCGCGACACAAGCAACAGGTAGTGAATATCCTGCGTTCAGTAACATCCCCAACAGCACCGCGCACATTCCGGTAATCGAACCCACTGAAACATCAATATTGCGCGTAAGCATTACCAGCGTCGCGCCCATTGCCAGCAGGATCAGGATTTGCGCGCTGCTATAAACCATGGTCAGCGTTTGCACACTTAAATACTGGCGGTCGAGAAAACCGGGTAATACAAACAGCAGCACCACCGCCAGCAGTGCCGTGATTTCACGGTTGTTCTGAATAAACTTCAGCATGACGCCTCCTGACGCTGACTATCGCCGAAGGCAACGCGCATAATAGTCTCGACATTAATATCGCGCTCGGTCAGTGCAGAGTGGGTAATTTCGCCCTGATGCATCACATACACACGATCTGCCATCAGTTCGATCTCTTCCAGGTCGGAGGAGATAAGCAGCACAGCCACATTTTGTGCGGCGATGCTGCGCAACAGCTGGTAGATATCATTACGGGCCGAGACATCCACGCCGCGCGTCGGCTCATCGACAATCAATACTTGCGGCGAAGCTTCCAGGCATTTGGCAATGAGGATTTTTTGCTGGTTGCCACCGGATAATGTCCGTGCAGCTTGTTCCGGTTGGTTGAATTTAATATTCAGCGCCCGACGATAACGTTCCAGGGTGGCATTATCTTTCGCGGTTTTCGCCCAGAATCCACGAAGGTTATGAGTAAGGGCGCAGACGTTCCAGGCCAGCGAAGCATCGAGATTCAGTCCGGATGACTGGCGATCTTCCGGCAGATAAACCAGACCGCGCAGTAAACGTTCTCCAGTGGATAATTTATTGATCTCTTTACCATTCAGCATAATGCGTCCGCCACGCAAAGTACGCAGACCATAGAGCGTCTCGGCCAGTTCTGTGCGTCCGGCCCCCACCAGCCCAGCCAGGCCCAGAATTTCTCCGGCATTGAGCGTCAGGCTGACATTCCTGAAACCTTCGCCGGTCAGATTTTCCAGTGTCAGCACCGGCGTTCCGGCGGCATGTTGTGGGCGGTTACCAGGTAACTCCAGCCATAATTTTTGGCTGGCAGAGAGCGATTTTTCCCGTACCGCTGGGGTGATGGCCTGAATAATGTCGTCGGTAGACAGTTCGCTGGTTTTGCCGCTTAAGGCGATGGTTCCGTCGCGCATCACGCTAATTCGATCGGCAATCTGGCGAATTTCCGGCAGCTTATGCGAGATAAAAACAATACCCACGCCAGTAGCAAGCAGCTCTTGCAAGCGACTAAACAAGCGTTCGGTTTCCGCAGGGGTAAGCGAGGCGGTAGGTTCATCGAGGATCAGAATCCGCGAGTCGCGCATCAGCCCGCGGAGGATTTCCACCATTTGGCGATCGGCGACATCCAGCGATCCTGCCAGACTATGCAGATCAAACTGGCAGCCCAGCGCCGCCAGCAAGTTCTTCATTTTCTGCATGGAGAGCTGTTTTTTTGCCAGCCCAAACAGGATGTTTTCTTTTATCGACAGGCTTGGGAAAAGCAGCGGTTCCTGGGGAACGAGATAAATACCCAGCTGATGAGCATGAACTGGCGTTAATCTGACGTAGTTGTTGCCCTCAATCTCCAGCGTACCGCTATCAGCAGGGGTAATACCGGCAACAATCTTCATTAACGTCGATTTACCGGCACCATTGCCGCCGAGCAGGGCGTGGACCTCCCCCTGATGCAACGTAAAATCGATGCCTTTCAGGACATTGACCCCTGAATACTGTTTATAAACCGAGCGGGCGCAAAGTAGCGGTAACGCGCGGGTATCACTCGTTTGCATATTTCCCCCGTTCAGTTTTGCAGGTGAGTTTTGAACAAATGTATTTCTGCTTTTAATTTGTTCATAACCTTAGGTGGACATTGCACATATTTCCGACGAATAGATCACAATTTATGCTATTTTGATTTTCACGGTTGCGTTTGTTCATGCTCGTAGAGTCAAACTGTGGTTGCCATCACAGATATAAATGAGCAAGAACTGAACAATTGCATTAAAGATTTAAATATGTTCAAAGTGAAGAATGAATTATGACAATCAACGATTCGGCAATTTCAGAACAGGGAATGTGTGAAGAAGAACAGGTCGCGCGGATCGCGTGGTTTTACTATCACGACGGGCTGACCCAGAGCGAGATCAGCGATCGTCTCGGCCTGACACGTTTGAAAGTGTCGCGATTGCTGGAGAAAGGGCATCAGTCCGGCATTATTCGCGTACAGATTAATTCTCGCTTTGAAGGCTGTCTGGAATATGAAACTCAATTACGTCGTCAGTTTTCGCTGCAACATGTCCGGGTGATCCCTGGGCTTGCGGATGCTGATGTCGGTGGGCGACTGGGGATAGGCGCGGCGCATATGTTGATGAGTTTACTTCAACCACAACAGATGCTGGCGATTGGTTTTGGCGAGGCAACCATGAATACGCTGCAACGCTTAAGTGGTTTTATTTCGTCACAGCAAATTCGCCTGGTCACGCTCTCCGGTGGCGTCGGTTCTTATATGACGGGAATCGGGCAGCTTAACGCGGCGTGCAGTGTGAATATTATTCCGGCCCCGTTGCGGGCATCCTCCGCTGACATTGCCCGTACGCTAAAAAATGAAAATTGCGTCAAAGATGTTCTGTTAGCCGCGCAAGCAGCGGATGTGGCGATTGTCGGCATTGGGGCCGTGAGTCAACAAGACGACGCGACAATCATTCGCTCCGGTTATATCAGCCAGGGCGAACAGTTAATGATTGGCCGAAAAGGGGCGGTTGGCGACATTTTAGGCTACTTTTTTGATGCAAAAGGTGACGTTGTCACGGATATCAAAATACATAACGAACTGATTGGCTTACCTTTAAGCGCGCTGAAGACCATACCCGTCCGGGTTGGCGTGGCAGGGGGAGAAAATAAAGCCGAAGCAATTGCCGCTGCAATGAAAGGCGGTTATATCAACGCACTGGTTACCGATCAGGACACAGCAGCGGCGATTTTACGTAGTTAAATTTGCATGACCTTATTACCGGGAATGATGGAGAACGTATAGAGGAACAGACAGAACGCATAAGCCGAGGATAATCTAATGGCTCGACTCTTTACCCCTTCAGAATCAAAGTACTACCTGATGGCGCTGGATGCAGGCACCGGAAGTATTCGGGCTGTGATATTCGACCTGGAAGGCAATCAAATAGCAGTGGGACAGGCGGAGTGGCGGCATCTGGCAGTACCGGACGTTCCTGGTTCTATGGAATTTGATCTCAACAAAAACTGGCAACTGGCGTGTGAGTGTATGCGCCAGGCGTTGCACAACGCCGGCATAGCCCCGGAGTATATCGCTGCCGTTTCGGCATGTTCGATGCGTGAAGGCATTGTTTTATATAACAATGAAGGAACACCGATCTGGGCCTGCGCCAATGTGGATGCCAGAGCGGCGCGCGAAGTTAGCGAACTTAAAGAACTGCACAACAATACCTTTGAAAACGAAGTTTATCGCGCGACCGGACAAACACTGGCTTTAAGTGCCATCCCCAGATTACTTTGGCTGGCGCACCATCGTTCCGATATTTACCGTCAGGCATCAACCATCACCATGATCAGCGACTGGCTGGCCTATATGCTCAGCGGCGAACTTGCGGTGGATCCCTCTAACGCTGGCACCACGGGACTTCTTGATCTAACCACCCGTGACTGGAAATCTGCATTGCTGGATATGGCTGGCCTGCGTGCCGATATTCTTTCTCCTGTCAAAGAAACCGGCACATTGCTGGGTGTGGTGAGTTCACAAGCGGCGGAACTCTGCGGTCTGAAGGCGGGCACTCCGGTGGTCGTTGGAGGAGGTGACGTGCAGCTTGGTTGCCTGGGGTTAGGCGTTGTGCGTCCGGCACAAACCGCTGTTCTTGGCGGCACATTCTGGCAGCAAGTTGTAAACTTAGCCGCGCCGGTGACCGATCCAGAAATGAACGTGCGCGTTAATCCCCATGTTATTCCTGGCATGGTACAAGCTGAATCTATAAGCTTTTTTACCGGACTCACCATGCGCTGGTTCCGCGATGCTTTCTGTGCCGAAGAAAAACTGATTGCCGAACGTCTAGGCATCGACACCTATACGCTGTTGGAAGAGATGGCCAGCCGGGTGCCGCCTGGGTCGTGGGGCGTAATGCCGATATTCTCCGACAGAATGCGCTTTAAAACCTGGTATCACGCTGCGCCTTCCTTTATTAACTTGTCCATTGACCCGGATAAATGTAACAAAGCGACATTGTTCCGTGCGCTGGAAGAAAATGCGGCGATTGTATCAGCGTGTAACTTGCAGCAAATTGCTGATTTCTCGAATATTCATCCTTCATCGTTAGTCTTTGCAGGCGGAGGTTCAAAAGGGAAATTATGGAGTCAAATTCTCGCTGATGTCTCGGGATTACCCGTCAATATTCCGGTGGTCAAAGAAGCCACTGCATTAGGATGTGCCATTGCAGCTGGCGTCGGTGCCGGAATTTTTTCATCAATGGCAGAAACCGGAGAACGCCTGGTTCGCTGGGAACGGACGCACACACCAGACCCGGAAAAGCATGAACTTTATCAGGATTCACGCGATAAGTGGCAGGCAGTTTATCAGGATCAGCTGGGGCTGGTTGATCATGGACTGACGACGTCGTTATGGAAAGCGCCTGGGTTATAGTTTCATTGACAGCCACATCATGATGACCGTGGCTGTTAGTTTTTGAGTATAGTTATTCTTATTTCCCTTCTTTTAGAACTGGCTTGTTAAATGCCAGCTTGCAGATTCATCCTTCCATCACCAGTAATATATTCAAGGGGAAATTGCTATTTTTCTTAAAGCATTAAGCATAACCCTTATTTTATAACGAATATTCCTAAAGACACTAATGGATGCAAAAGGGGTTTAATAAACTTCGATTTTTAGCAATTAGTGCTATTCTTTGTTAAATATGATGATGATAATTTTCTTATTGAAAGAAACAGTTTTCTTATTAAGCAACAATAACTCATAGTTCATTTTTAAATAAAATAAGAACTATGCAATTTTTAATCTATCAATTCGAAAGCATTAGCAAATTAGCCAAATTGACACCTTCCCACCTCCAACTAACACTCAATACAGACCTCTGACAATTTAATAAGTTTCATTTTTAATGTCTGGCGACTCATCTCTTTCGTGGCTGTATTGTTTGTATATGGAGCGTTTATATGAATAGAATCTATCGCGTGATATGGAATTGCACCCTACAGGTATTTCAGGTCTGCTCGGAATTAACTCGCAGGGTAGGTAAAAAATCGACGGTTAATTTGCGTAAATCCTCTGGACTGACAACGAAATTCAGTAGATTGACGCTGGGTGTTTTGCTGGCACTAAGCGGTTCAGCGTCTGGTGCGAGTCTGGAAGTTGATAATGATCAGATTACCAATATTGATACTGATGTTGCTTATGATGCCTACCTGGTTGGCTGGTATGGCACTGGAGTGCTTAATATTTTGGCTGGCGGTAATGCCTCCTTAACCACGATTACTACCAGCGTCATTGGTGGTAATGAGAACTCGAAGGGCACCGTTAATGTTTTGGGTGGCACCTGGCGATTGTATGATAGCGGAAATAATGCAAGGCCTTTAAATGTGGGTCAATCCGGAACGGGGACGCTGAATATTAAACAGAAAGGTCACGTTGATGGAGGATATTTAAGGCTAGGTTCCTCGACAGGAGGCGTCGGGACGGTCAATGTTGAGGGAGAGGACTCTGTTCTGACGACCGAATTATTCGAAATAGGGAGCTATGGCACAGGCTCATTAAATATTACGGATAAGGGTTACGTCACGAGTTCAATAGTCGCCATTTTAGGCTATCAGGCGGGCAGTAATGGCCAAGTTGTCGTTGAAAAGGGCGGTGAGTGGCTAATAAAAAATAACGATTCCTCAATTGAATTTCAAATTGGTAATCAAGGAACGGGGGAAGCGACTATTCGCGAGGGTGGGCTGATTACGGCTGAAAACACGATTATCGGTGGCAATGCCACCGGTTTCGGAACCCTGAATGTGCAGGATCAAGACTCTGTCATCACGGTACGCAGACTCTATAATGGATATTTCGGAAATGGCACAGTCAATATTTCCAATAATGGACTGATTAATAACAAAGAATATTCATTGGTGGGCGTTCAGGACGGTTCCCACGGTGTCATCAACGTGACCGATAAAGGGCATTGGAATTTCCTCGGAACAGGCGAAGCTTTCCGCTATATCTATATCGGTGATGCTGGCGACGGTGAACTTAATGTCTCGCGTGAAGGTAAAGTAGATTCGGGAATTATCACTGCGGGGATGAAAGAAACAGGCACAGGCAACATTACTGTTAAGGATAAGAACTCCGTTATCACTAATCTCGGAACTAATCTTGGTTATGACGGCCACGGCGAAATGAATATCAGTAATGAGGGGCTTGTTGTCAGCAACGGAGGAAGCTCACTCGGTTATGGAGAAACCGGCGTCGAGAATGTCAGCATCACCACGGGGGGGATGTGGGAGGTCAATAAGAATGTCTATACCACCATTGGTGTTGCGGGTGTCGGAAACCTCAATATTAGCGATGGCGGTAAGTTTGTATCGCAAAATATTACTTTTTTGGGCGATAAAGCAAGCGGTATCGGCACTCTGAACCTGATGGATGCGACATCATCGTTCGATACTGTGGGTATCAATGTCGGTAATTTTGGTAGCGGTATCGTAAATGTCAGTAATGGTGCCACCCTTAATTCAACGGGCTATGGATTTATCGGAGGAAATGCCTCCGGTAAGGGGATAGTTAATATTTCAACGGATAGTCTTTGGAATTTAAAGACGTCTTCTACTAACGCCCAATTGCTACAGGTCGGTGTATTAGGCACGGGTGAACTGAATATTACCACCGGAGGTATAGTTAAAGCGCGTGATACACAGATAGCTCTCAATGACAAAAGTAAGGGCGACGTGAGGGTGGATGGGCAGAACTCTCTTCTTGAAACATTCAATATGTACGTAGGGACATCTGGTACGGGTACGTTAACCCTGACGAATAGCGGCACGCTGAATGTCGAAGGTGGAGAAGTTTACTTAGGTGTTTTTGAACCTGCTGTAGGAACGCTAAACATTGGTGCAGCTCACGGTGAGGCGGCGGCAGATGCCGGATTTATCACCAACGCGACGAAAGTAGAGTTTGGCTCTGGCGAAGGTGTTTTTGTCTTTAATCATACTAATAACAGTGATGCCGGCTACCAGGTCGATATGCTGATTACAGGTGACGATAAAGACGGAAAAGTGATCCATGATGCAGGCCATACGGTGTTCAATGCAGGGAATACTTATAGCGGTAAAACGCTGGTCAATGACGGCCTCCTGACCATTGCGTCTCATACGGCAGATGGGGTAACGGGCATGGGGTCGAGTGAAGTAACCATTGCAAACCCCGGTACGCTCGACATTCTCGCATCAACGAACAGTGCAGGAGATTACACGCTGACCAATGCGCTCAAAGGCGATGGTTTGATGCGAGTGCAGCTGTCATCCTCCGACAAGATGTTTGGCTTTACCCATGCAACAGGGACTGAATTCGCCGGTGTTGCCCAACTGAAAGACAGTACCTTCACTCTGGAACGCGACAACACCGCTGCGCTTACTCACGCGATGTTGCAGTCTGACAGTGAAAATACCACATCGGTAAAAGTGGGAGAGCAATCCATTGGTGGACTGGCCATGAATGGCGGTACGCTCATTTTCGATACGGATATTCCTGCTGCGACGCTTGCAGAGGGATATATCAGCGTCGATACGCTGGTTGTCGGCGCGGGTGACTACACCTGGAAAGGCCGTAACTATCAGGTAAACGGGACGGGCGACGTGCTTATCGACGTGCCTAAACCGTGGAATGATCCCATGGCGAATAACCCTCTGACGACGCTCAATTTGCTGGAACACGACGATAGCCATGTCGGCGTTCAACTGGTGAAGGCGCAAACGGTTATTGGGTCGGGTGGCTCATTAACGTTACGTGATTTACAGGGCGACGAGGTGGAAGCGGACAAAACGTTACACATTGCGCAAAACGGAACGGTGGTCGCCGAGGGTGATTATGGATTCCGCCTCACGACCGCACCAGGTGATGGTTTGTACGTTAACTATGGGCTGAAAGCGCTGAACATCCATGGTGGGCAAAAGCTGACGTTAGCCGAACATGGCGGAGCCTATGGCGCAACGGCCGATATGTCGGCAAAAATCGGTGGTGAAGGGGATCTGGCAATCAATACGGTGCGACAGGTTTCGCTTTCCAACGGTCAGAACGACTATCAGGGGGCAACCTACGTTCAGATGGGGACATTACGTACCGATGCGGATGGTGCACTTGGCAACACCCGGGAACTGAACATCAGCAACGCGGCCATCGTCGATCTTAATGGATCGACGCAGACGGTAGAGACATTCACCGGGCAGATGGGTTCGACTGTTTTGTTCAAAGAGGGGGCGCTGACGGTAAATAAAGGTGGGATCAGTCAGGGTGAACTGACAGGTGGCGGAAACCTGAATGTTACAGGGGGAACGCTGGCTATCGAGGGGCTTAATGCACGCTACAATGCGTTAACCAGCATTAGCCCAAATGCGGAAGTCAGCCTCGATAATACTCAGGGGTTAGGCAGAGGAAATATTGCCAATGACGGTCTGTTAACGCTAAAAAACGTGACTGGCGAACTGCGTAATAGCATAAGCGGGAAGGGTATCGTGAGCGCAACCGCCAGGACAGATGTAGAGCTGGATGGCGATAATAGCCGCTTTGTGGGGCAATTCAACATTGATACAGGCAGCGCGCTCAGCGTCAACGAGCAGAAAAACCTGGGTGATGCTTCCGTTATCAATAATGGCCTGCTCACCATCTCCACTGAGCGTAGCTGGGCGATGACGCACAGTATCAGCGGTAGCGGTGATGTGACAAAACTGGGTACCGGGATCCTGACTCTTAACAACGATTCCGCGGCGTATCAGGGTACGACGGATATCGTGGGGGGGGAAATTGCTTTCGGTTCCGACTCTGCCATTAATATGGCAAGTCAACACATTAATATCCATAACAGCGGTGTGATGTCGGGAAATGTCACCACTGCAGGTGATATGAACGTTATGCCTGGGGGGGCACTGCGTGTCGCTAAAACCACTATCGGCGGCAACCTGGAGAATGGCGGCACGGTTCAAATGAATAGCGAAGGGGGGAAACCGGGGAATGTACTGACCGTTAACGGCAACTATACCGGAAACAATGGCCTGATGACGTTCAACGCGACGCTGGGCGGCGATAATTCGCCCACCGATAAGATGAACGTGAAAGGCGATACCCAAGGGAACACTCGCGTTCGGGTTGATAACATTGGCGGCGTCGGTGCACAAACGGTCAACGGTATTGAACTCATTGAGGTTGGCGGTAATTCTGCAGGTAACTTCGCGCTGACCACCGGAACTGTCGAAGCTGGGGCTTACGTCTACACGCTGGCTAAAGGGAAGGGGAATGACGAGAAAAACTGGTATCTGACCAGTAAATGGGACGGCGTAACGCCAGCGGATACACCCGATCCCATCAATAATCCCCCTGTTGTGGATCCGGAAGGCCCATCAGTTTATCGCCCGGAGGCCGGAAGCTATATCAGCAACATTGCCGCAGCCAACTCGCTGTTTAGCCATCGTTTACACGACCGTCTGGGTGAGCCGCAGTATACAGATTCACTGCATTCTCAGGGGTCGGCAAGCAGTATGTGGATGCGTCATGTCGGAGGGCACGAACGTTCAAGGGCCGGTGACGGTCAGCTAAATACTCAGGCTAACCGCTATGTATTGCAGCTAGGCGGCGATTTGGCGCAGTGGAGTAGCAACGCGCAGGATCGCTGGCATCTTGGCGTGATGGCAGGCTACGCCAATCAGCACAGTAATACTCAGAGTAATCGTGTGGGTTATAAATCGGATGGGCGCATCAGCGGTTACAGCGCTGGGCTGTACGCGACCTGGTATCAGAACGATGCGAATAAGACCGGCGCTTATGTTGACAGCTGGGCGCTGTATAACTGGTTTGATAACAGCGTCAGTTCCGATAACCGTTCTGCTGACGACTATGATTCTCGCGGTGTGACGGCCTCTGTTGAGGGTGGGTATACCTTTGAAGCGGGAACATTTAGCGGCAGCGAAGGGACGCTGAATACCTGGTACGTCCAGCCACAGGCGCAAATCACCTGGATGGGTGTGAAAGATTCCGACCATACCCGGAAAGACGGAACGCGCATTGAAACGGAAGGCGACGGAAATGTGCAAACGCGACTTGGGGTGAAAACCTACCTGAATAGCCATCACCAGCGTGACGATGGTAAACAGCGTGAGTTCCAGCCTTACATTGAAGCGAACTGGAACAACCTTAGCCTGTGGGGGAATGTCGGTGTGCAACTAGGTGATAAAGGCTATAGCGATACTCAGGGCATGCTGGGAGTGAAATATAGCTGGTAAACCGTATAAGCCGCATGTCGAGATGGCATGCGGCTTAATATTGCCGACTTCAAACGGCGCATCAACGCCTTATTTAAATCCTCCTTTTTATCCGCGATCGCGGATATCGCAGCGTTTATCCCGTAGA
>ENA-OWZK01000262-OWZK01000262.1-human-gut-metagenome-genome-assembly--contig:-NODE-262-length-16411-cov-7.40786_pt1 | contig 16411 bp, 15 predicted proteins | sample MGYA00249764_ERZ652114 | MGnify/ENA primary metagenome ERZ652114 (study PRJEB26925, sample SAMN05827163) | human gut metagenome | biome: ENVO:2100002; feature: ENVO:00000062; material: ENVO:00002003... | reverse complement strand
GAGCGCTAGTCTCGTGGGCTCGGAGATGTGTATAAGAGACAGGAATAGGTCATATAAGTTAACATATGAGGAGGGGACATCATGCCCGATATAAATATCCTGGTAGTAGATGATGAAAAAGAGATTGCGGATTTGATTGAGATTTATCTTGTAAGTGACGGTTATAAAGTGTTTAAGGCGGAGAATGCTGCCAAGGGGCTGGAAATTATTTCCAAAGAAGAGGTACACCTGGTACTGTTGGACATTATGATGCCGGGGATGAACGGCCTGGAGATGTGCAAGAAGATAAGGGAAACCAACAACATTCCGATTATCATGCTCAGCGCCAAGTCCACGGATTTAGACAAGATATTAGGGCTGGGAACAGGGGCGGACGATTATGTGGTGAAACCCTTTAACCCGCTGGAACTGACAGCCAGGGTCAAATCACAGCTGCGCCGTTACACCCAGTTAAACCCAAACAGCGCTTCCAAGGAAAAGGCCAATAACGAGATTACCATTAAGGGAATGACCATTAATAAGGATAATCATAAAGTAATCGTGGACGATGAGGAAATCAAGCTCACCCCCATTGAGTTTGATATCCTGTACCTGCTGGCTTCCAACCCGGGCAAGGTATTCAGCACCGACGAGATATTCGAGAAGGTGTGGAATGAAAAGGTATATGAGGCCAACAATACGGTCATGGTACATATCAGACGCCTGAGAGGTAAGATGAAAGAGGACACCAGACAGAATAAAATCATCACCACAGTGTGGGGAGTAGGTTACAAAATTGAAAAGTGATATGAGCAGGCGCTACCATACCCGGGTTGTTACCAACATTCTGTACAGCGCTGTCATTTCCTGTCTGGTGGAAATATTTCTGGTGACCAACGTGTCCATGATCGCCAGATACATGGAAGAGTCCGGACGTATGAACCGCCTGCTTCAGGCTGTGCTGGATTACCATGTGGCGGTGGTGCTGGTCTATGTGGTATCCGGGCTGGTGCTGTTCGCGGTGATGTTTATGATTCTGCAGGAACCCTATATCCGCTATATCAGCAATATATCAGATGCGGTTCAGAGCATATCAGAAGGCAATCTGAACACCACCATTGATGTGATTGGGGATGACGAGTTCTCCAGTATGGCTGCCAACCTTAACAAGATGGTGGAGGATATACGGGAACTGATGGATAAGGAGAGGGAATCGGAGCGCACCAAAAACGAGCTCATAACCAATGTGGCCCACGACCTGCGCACACCCCTTACATCCATCATCGGATACCTGGAGCTGCTGGCCGGCAACAGTAAGATACCGGCGCAGATGCAGCACAAGTACATAGAGATTGCATATGGAAAGGCGCGGCGACTGGAAAAGCTGATTGAAGATCTGTTTGGGTTTACCAAGCTCAATTATGGCAGGATATCCATGCATGTATCCCAGCTGGATGTGGTAAAACTGCTGGGACAGCTTCTGGAGGAGGCATACCCGAACTTTGTGGAAAAGAACCTGTCATATGATCTGCAGAGCAATGTACCGGTAAAAATCATAACAGCTGACGGCAATCTGCTTGCCCGTCTGTTCGATAACCTGATTGGCAATGCCATCAAGTATGGCGCCGACGGAAAAAGAGTCCTGGTAAAGATACTGGCCCAGGAGGATGTGGTGACGGTCTCCATTACAAATTACGGTTATGTCATACCGCCGGAGGAGCTGCCTCTGATATTCAACAAGTTTTACCGGGTGGAACAGTCCCGTTCCAGCAGTACGGGGGGCACGGGCCTGGGACTTGCCATTGCAAAGGAAATAGTGGACATGCACGGGGGAACCATCAATGTGACCAGCGATTTGGACGGCACCGTGTTCACGGTAAAACTTCAGGTGAATTTTGACATCAATAAAGAGAATTTTGGAACCATTAGCTGACTTGAACGGAGAATATAGGATGAGGAAGTGTAACATGCGGATATTTCCAGAGAAAATAAAAAGGGCGCTGAAAAGCACCCTTTTTGGCTTAATGCTGGCAGCGTCTGTCACGGTCCAGTCCCTGGGAGCCCAAGCTTTGGGGACGGACAGCACGGCTGCCAAGGAGGAAACCGTGGAATCACCGGTGGCCATGGACGTGGTCTACGGTTATCAGAATACTGCGAAAAGCGGCCGTTTCCTGCCCCTTAAAATCGAGCTGTCCAGCCAGTCCGGCCAGGTGTTTAATGGAACCCTGTGTATTCTGGCCATGGAGTCGGACTTCCAGGGATATAACATGAACCTGGATTATGATGTATACCGGTATGAGTATCCGGTTGAAATTGAACCCGGGGGAAACGTGAACAAATCAGTGAGCATATCGCTGGGGGCAAGGGTGGACCAGATGTATGTGCGCCTGCTGGATGAGAATGGGGATGAGGTGGTAAGCAAACGCCTGAAGCTGAACCTGAACCTGAAGACAGCAGAGCTTTTTATCGGTGTGCTCAGTGACAGTCCGGCGGAGCTTCTGTATTTTAACGGCGTGGGCATTAACTACAGTACCCTCAGAACCAAGACCATCGAGATGACGGCATCCACTCTGCCGGCATCGGAACTGGGACTGGACCAGCTGGATGTGCTGCTGATAACGGATTTTGATTCCGGAAAACTGTCAGGTCAGCAGATAGAGGCTGTGTGGGAGTGGGTCCGCAAAGGCGGCGTTCTGCTCATAGGAACCGGGGAAAGAGGAGAGGATACCCTGAGGGGCTTTGGAAAGGAACTTCTGGAGCAGCCTCTTCCCCAACCGGATGAACGGGTCATCAACATGGGTGTGGAATACGCGGTGGACCGGCCGGAAGGCGCCTCCATCCCCCTGGTTTGCACGGATGTCATGCTGAAAGGCGGCACCGAGGTGCTGGGCAGCGATGAGCTGTCCGTCCTCTCATCGGTTTCAGCTGGCAGCGGACTGGTAGCCGTGGCCATGTATGATTTCGTGGACATAGAGGAATTCTGCCAGGCCAATATCTCCTATATTGACAATCTGTTTACCACCCTTCTGGGTGAAGATAAGATAAACGGGCTGGCCAGCGCCATGGACGGCAGCACATCCAGCCAGTTCTGGTCAGTCCAGGGACTGATTAATACAGGCAATATCAATAATCTTCCAAAGGTGGGGCTGTATGTGACCCTGGCAGTGGCCTATGTGGCCCTGGCCGGACCCGGCCTCTACTTCTTCTGGAAACAGAGGGGGATGCGCCAGTATTACCAGCTGTCTGTGGGGATTCTGTCCCTGTGCTGTACCGGCATGGTCCTTCTTATGGGGATGAGCACCAGGTTCACAGGCCCCTTCTTTACCTATGCAACCATAAAGGATACGGACAGGGATGAGATTTCGGAAACCACATTCATCAACATGCGGGCTCCCTATAATAAACCGTACTCCGTAACTTTGAATCCGGAATACACCCTGTACCCCATTACGGGAAGCGCTTACTACAATATGGGGCCCCTGCCCAAATTTACGGGTGAGGAGACGCCGTCTATAACCATACATTACGATGAGGAGGGAACCAGGCTCAGGTCCGACAATGTGGGCGCGTTCAACTCCAAGTTCTTTATGATGGAGCGCCGCACGGAAAACGGACAGCAGGAGGGATTTACAGGCGATGTAAATTCCTTTGACGGTAAGGTGACGGGAACCCTGACCAACAACTACAGCCAGGAAGTGGACAATGTGGCCATACTTCTGTATAATCAGATGATTCTCATTGGCCACATGGAGCCGGGTGAGACTGTAAGCCTGGACGGCATGAAGGTCATATACGGAATCACTAATTTCGGCTATGCCATGGCAGAGCAGATTACAGGGGCTTCCCGCTATAAGGAGGATAAGGATATACGGGATGCGTCCTATGTGCAGGCATTGGAGAGGACCAACCTTCTGTCCTTCTATATGGGCAACTATCTGTCAGGCTACCATTCAGAGGCCAGGGTACTGGGATTCAGCAATGAGAAGGAGGAGATAGAATTTTTAAAGTCCTCCAATTATGAGACGTATGGTTCCACCCTGCTTACATCCTCTATTGATGTCAACTATGAACAGGATGGCATGATATACAGGTCCGCGCTTCAGAAGCAGCCCAATGTGCTGTCCGGCGAGTATTACGAGTCCAACAACAGCATGTACGGCCTGACTCCGGTTATGTTAGAGTATTATCTGGGAAATGACATCGAGGTGGAGAAGCTGTCCTTCCACCAGATGAGCGATGAGGTGGTGCAGAGCATGCGGTATTATTACACGGTGCCCTTTGCCGGCAATATGTATTTCTATAATTACAATACCGGCACTTATGATTCCATGGATACCCATGTCCAGTCCTATGACAGGGAAGATCTGGAGCCATACCTGTCTCCGGGCAACACCCTGACCATCAAGTATGTGTACGATGCCACAGGCGATTACACCTGGAATATCATGCTGCCCATACTGACTGTCACAGGAAGGAGTAAATAATGCTGGAGATAAGAGGATTACACAAGATATACGGAAAATACCACGCATTAAGCGGCCTGGACATGACGGTGGAGACCGGCGCCCTCTATGGGTTTGTGGGGCCCAACGGAGCCGGAAAGACCACTACCATTAAAATCATGACAGGACTCCTGGAGGCAGAGGAAGGAAGGATTACCATAAACGGCATGAACGCCCGTTTTGACCTGGGAAAGCTCAAATCTATGATTGGCTATGTACCTGATTTTTTCGGGGTTTACGATAACCTGACCGTGTCGGAATACATGGAATTTTTTGCGGCCTGCCACCACATAAACGGTCTGGTGGCAAGGAAACGATATACGGCCCTGCTGGAGCAGGTGGGGCTGGAGGATAAGCTGGATTTCTTTGTGGACGGACTGTCCAGGGGTATGAAGCAGAGGCTGTGCCTGGCCAGGGCCCTGATTCACGATCCGGCCATCCTTATACTGGATGAACCCACTTCAGGTCTGGATCCCAGGACCCGTTTTGAGTTCAGGGAGATATTAAAAGAGCTCCAGGAGTCGGGCAAAACCATAGTAATCAGTTCCCATGTCCTGTCTGAGCTGTCCGAGCTCTGTACGGATATAGGAATCATAGACCAGGGGAGGATGGTGCTGGAGGGAAATATAGACGATATCCTGTCCAGGGTCAATACCTCCAACCCGCTGGTTATATCTGTGTTCACCAACATAGACAAGGCGCTGTCCATTCTTAAGAGCCATCCCTGCGTGCAGACCATATCCCTGCGGGAGCAGGATATATGCGTACGGTTTGCAGGTGATGCCCAGGACGAGGCCCTGCTGCTCCAGCAGCTCATTGACAGCGATGTGCTGGTTAACGGATTCACCCGGGAAAAGGGAAGCCTGGAATCCGTATTTATGCAGCTGACAGAACATGAAGAGGAAAGGGTGGTGTTGTCTTATGATGCAAAATCCGGTCTATAGCCGGGAGATGAAGGTCAGTTCCAGAAGTATCCGGCTGCCCCTCATTATCGTGCTGTTCAACGGAATCCTGTCCATGGTCACACTGCTCAACATGTATTCCGCCGTGGCCCAGGTAGAGTCCACAGCGGTTATCCAGTACAGCAGCTTTATGGATATGTATGAGTTCGTCACCACCATTGAGTTTATACTGCTGATGTTTATAGTGCCGGCCGTGACAGCGGCCAGCATAAGCGGGGAGCGGGAGAGGCAGACCCTGGAACTGATGCTCACCACCCAGATGACGGCGTCACAGGTGGTAATTGGGAAGCTGATGAGCGCGCTGAGCACGCTGCTTTTGCTGATTGTGTCCAGTTTCCCGGCAGTGGCCATGGTATTTGTCTATGGAGGAATCACCTGGCAGGACATCCTGTCCCTTCTTATGTGCTATATAACAGTGGCCTTTTTTGCGGGAAGCCTGGGAATCTGTTTCTCAGCCCTGTTCAAGCGGTCAACCATATCCACGGTAGTTACCTACGGAGTGCTGATAGCCGTGGTGGCCGGGACATACTTCATAAATAAGTTTTCGCTCTCCCTGTCCTCCATGAATATAAATAATTCAGTGGTGGCTTATGGGTTCGGGGAAAATGTGGTCAAACCATCATCAGGAAATGTGATTTATCTGCTGCTTATTAATCCTGCGGCTACATTTTATACAATCATAAACGGACAGATGGGAGGCAGCGCGCCCACAGCCAAGATGGCGGGATATTTTGGTATGCAGTCCACTGGTTTTGTGATGGAGAACTGGATTATCATCAGCATTGTGATTCAGCTGTCCATAGCAGCGCTTATGATTTGGGTGGCCATCAAGGCAGTGGAGCCGGTTAAGCGCAGGCGCAGACAGAAGAAGGCAGCTAAGAAAGGGGATTAATCATGGGAATCATTAAAGCAGTTACCACAGCAGTGGGAGGAGCCCTGGCAGACCAGTGGCTGGAGGCCGTAGAGCCGGATGATATGGGGGACAGAACCGTCTTTGTCCGGGGCGTCCAGGTGCGCAGGGGAAAGGGATCTAATACAAAGGGTTCATCTGATATTGTGTCAGACGGTTCCGTCATCCATGTGTATCCCAACCAGTTTATGATGCTGGTGGACGGCGGAAAAATAGTGGATTATACGGCGGAGGAAGGCTACTACAAGGTCAGCCATTCCTCCATGCCCTCCATGTTTAACGGGCAGTTTGGAGAGGCTTTGAAGGAGTCATTTAACCGTATCCGTTTCGGTGGCGTGACACCGGGGGCTCAGAAGGTATATTATGTCAACCTTCAGGAGATAAAGGGTATTAAATTCGGCACCCGCAACCCGGTGAATTATTTTGACAACTTTTACAATGCAGAGCTGTTCCTGAGGGCCCATGGAACGTATTCCATCAAAGTGACAGACCCCATTAAATTTTACGCTGAGGTCATTCCAAAGAATGCAGACCATGTAGAAATAGACTCCATCAATGAGCAGTACCTGTCGGAGTTCCTGGAGGCTTTGCAGACATCCATCAACCAGATGTCAGCAGACGGCACCAGGATATCCTACGTCACATCCAGGAGCCGGGAGCTGGGACAGTATATGGCTCAGACGCTGGATGAGGAATGGACCCGGATGCGGGGCATGGAGATACAGGCAGTGGGTATTGCCAGCATTACCTACGACGAGGAATCCCAGAACCTGATTAACCTGAGGAACCGGGGCGCTATGATGAGTGATCCGTCAATCAGGGAGGGGTATGTGCAGACTACCATTGCGGAGGGGCTTAAAAATGCAGGTTCCAACGACAGCGGAGCCATGGCCGGTTTTATGGGCATGGGGATGGGAATGCAGATGGGCGGCGGCTTCATGGGCGCGGCATCCAACACCAACATGCAGCAGATGCAGATGAACCAGGCCCCGGGCCAGATGCCCGGAAATACCGGAATGACGGGGATGGGAGGCCAGCCAATGGGTAATCAGCCAATGGGAAACCAGCCATCGGGCGTCCAGCCGGCCGGAAGCCAGTGGGCTGTGCCCAACCAGATGGCCGGAATGCAGCCGGGCAGCGCGGGAATGGCCGGCCAGATGCCCGGAACACAGCCGGGCAGCGCATGGACCTGCCCCGGCTGCGGGACCTCTAATACGGGTAAGTTCTGCGGCGAGTGCGGCCATCCCCGTCCCGATACACCGTGGACCTGTGCCTGCGGAAACATCAATACAGGAAAATTCTGCAGCGATTGCGGGAAACCAAGGCCTTAAATGCTGTGATTACAGGAGAGAGAGAATATGGCAGCCATAACCTACAAATGCCCCAACTGTGACGGAGGCCTTGTATTTGACCCGTCTTCACAGAAATACCACTGCGAATACTGCCTGTCTGATTTTACCCAGGAGGAACTGGAATGTCTGAGTCAGGAACTGGTGCGCAGGAAAGCGGAACACCAGGAACCGGGACTCCAGGGACAGGACAGCCGGGAACAGGAGCGCCGGGAACCGGGCAGTGCTGGGGCACAGCCGGTTCTTTATACCTGCCCCAGCTGCGGAGCCCAGATTGTGACGGACGAAACCACTGCAGCGACTTTCTGCTATTACTGCCATAATCCGGTGGTGCTGGCAGGACGGCTGGAAGGGCAGTTCAGACCGGATTATGTAATACCCTTCCAGATAGACAGGCAGAAGGCGGAGGAGATTTTTTCCCAGTGGATAGGAAGAAAAAAGTATGTGCCGGAGACATTTTACAATAAAAAACAGATTGAGAGTATGAGCGGGGTTTATTTCCCGTATTGGCTTTACAGCTGCCGGGTGGACGGGGAGCTGGACGCCCAGGGGACCAGGCTCAGGACGTGGGATACCGCAGGCATGAGGTATACGGAGACAACGGTATACGACGTAAAACGCCAGGGAACCATGGAGGTGGACCATGTGGCCAGAAATGGCCTGAGAAAGGCCAACCGGCAGCTGGTAGACAGTGTGCTTCCATACAGGATGAATGAAAAAGAGGATTTCTCCATGGGTTATCTTTCCGGATTCCTGGCCGAGAACCGGGATATGGAAAAAGAACAGTTTGTGCTGGACGTGCAGACAGAGGTCAGGCAGTTTGCCCTTCAAAGCCTCCAGGACCAGGCCGGGAGCTACAGCAGTATGCAGGTACGCAAAAAGGAAGCAGGCATACGGGATGAAGAATGGAGTTATGCCCTGCTTCCTGTATGGACCCTTACATATAATGACAAGGCCAGGGGAAAGATATACTATTTCGCTCTCAACGGGCAGACCGGAAAAATCTGCGGAAAGCTGCCTGTGGACAGGAAGAAGATTATAATTCTCTTTTTCTCTGTGTTCCTTCCGCTGTTTTTATTACTTATGACAGGAGGGTATTTCTTAGGATGACAGGACGCAGAATGGTTAGATGGCTCAGGCTCCTGGCAGTTTCGGCGGCCGTGGTGTGCCTGGGAGTCTGGATCGGGGCAGGCAGCATACTGGATTCCCAGGCACAGGAATCCGGGGCATATGGCAAGACTCAGGCCTATAATAAGGACAAGAATTATGAAAAGGACAAGAATTATGATAAGGACCAGAACCATAAGGAGGCCCGGAGGCTGTTCGATGAAGCGGATCTCATAACATCAGAGGAAGCAGGAAAGCTGGAGGAGCTGATTGCCCGGTGCAGGAAAAAGACCGGGATGGATGTGGCGGTGGTCACTGCTTATAATGACGGCAGCCATACGGCCAGTGAATATGCAGATGATTTTTACGACCAGAACGGACTGGGAACGGGCAGAAAAGCCAGCGGTGTGCTGTTTCTGATTTATATGGACAGACCTGGCAGCTATGGAGGTGAGGGCTATGTATCCACCACCGGTAATATGATACGGATTCTCACAGACCAGCGAATCGAACAGATACAGGATGATGTGGCTTATTCCCTGAAAACCCGTGATTATGCAGGGGCGGCAGCTGAATTCCTGAAGGATGTGGAGTATTATGTGGACAGGGGAATACAAAGGGGACAGTATAATTACGACACGGAAACAGGGGAAATCAGTATCTACAGAAGCATACGCTGGTACGAGGGAGTGTTTGCATTCCTGGTGTCAGCCGGGGTGGCAGGCTCGGTGTGCATGGGAGTGAAGCGGCGTTATTCCATGGAGCCCACCGGGCGGGAGAGAGCAAACAGCCTTTTGGCCTACCGGGCAGATGCCAAATTTGCCTTTGGGGACGCAGGAGATAATCTGATTCGCAAATTTGTTACATCGGCCCCTATACCAAGGCCCACACAGAATCATTCATCCGGGGGTTCAGGACGAAGCTCAGGGCGAAGTTCCACCCACCGGTCCAGCAGCGGCAGGAGCCACGGAGGCGGAGGCAGAAGATTTTAGAGGAATATTAAATGTGTTTTATGCACATTTTAAGGGTATGCGCGATATAATAAGGTATAGATGTGATTCAGAAAAATACCTTCTATCTGGTTGTGCCGCGCATCCAGCTGGTGCTTTAATCATAGATTACAGGGCAACCTGGGCGGTGATGACGTGTTGCAAGCGTTATTACCGTTTACATAGCCGGCATTATCTGATAAAATGAAACAGGAAGGGCACTCCCTTAAAGGGACGCCCTTTTATTGCTGTCAGGAGTTTATTTACCGGAAAGGAAGGATATCCATGAATTATACCTATATCCTCACCTGTGCGGACGGCACGTTTTACTGCGGCTGGACCAATGACCTGGACAAGCGTCTGAAGGTCCATAACCAGGGTAAAGGAGCCAAGTATACCAAACCCAGACGTCCGGTGGTGCTGTCCTATTATGAGGCATTTGAGACAAAACAGGAAGCCATGAGCAGGGAATATGCCATTAAACATATGAGCAGGGCAGAGAAGGAACATCTGATAAAGAAAACGGGTTTCCAGAGGACAAGCTGACCTTGAGACTGCTGCCGAAACTGCATAAAAGAGAAAAGAACACTGCTTGCGGTATGAAATCATTGATTTCATATCAGAAGCAGTGTTCTCTGTATTTATACTCAATTAAACCTTATGCCACAAAGCGGTACATCATCACATAGTGGCAGAGGCTTCCGCCCATAACAAAGAGATGGAAAATCTCATGGGAACCAAAATACCTGTGGCGGGAGTTGAAGAACGGAAGTTTCATGGCATAAATAATACCGCCCACTGTATAGATGATACCGCCTGCCAGAAGCCACATGAAGCCTGCCCTGGGCATGGAGCTCAATATTTTGGTTATAGCCAGTATGCACACCCATCCCATGGCAATGTAAATCAGGGATGAAAACCACTTGGGGCATGTAATCCACAGAGCGTTGATAAGGATACCCACAATGGCAATGCCCCACACCAGGGTCAGCATGGTCCAGCCGGTTTTATCGCCCAGGACAATCATGCATACAGGCGTATAGGTGCCTGCTATCAAAATAAAAATCATCATATGGTCTATCTTGCGCAGCAGCTTATTAATCTTAGGGGAGATATCCAGGGTATGGTATATCGTGCTGGCCGCATAAAGGCCAATCATGCTCAGAATGAAAATTGCCAGTGCGCTGATGCGCATATGTCCGGAGTCATGTCCTGCCTTTGAGAGCAGCGGTATGGCTGCGATGATAGCCAGAATCATAGCAATGAAATGGGTCAATGCGCTGCCGGGATCCTTAACCTTGGTAATCCCGCGTTTTAATTTTGCTGTCATAGTATCCAGCCTCCTTTTATTAAAAACACAGTACAGTTTAATCAAAACCCTGCGATGTAGTTTTGAATACTACATATGTTTGTATTATATACTATACACCTAAGACCAAAAATATGCAATACTTTTTAAGAATTACTTTGAATGCAAAACTAATTTCTGAATATAATCAACCGGGCAGAGGCAAAACTATGGTATAATCAAAAGCGTTCCTTTAGAATCGTCTGTACAGGAGACAGACAGATAAGCGAGGTCGAGGTATGGTACCAATATTATATGAAGATAAAGATATTATAGTAGTGCAAAAACCCGCGGGATTGGAGTCCCAGGTGTCAAGAGGCTTTGCGCCTGATATGGTAAGTGAGATACGCCGTTATCTACATAATCCACAGGATATCCACAACCATCCACAGGGAGTATCCACAGCCCAGCCGCCTTATGTGGGGGTTATCCACAGACTGGATAAGCCGGTGGAGGGAATCATGGTATATGCACTGAACCAGAAATCCGCAGCATCATTAAGCGCCGCTTTGAAGGCCGGAAAAATAAAAAAATCATACTTGGCAGTGGTTTGTGGAAAACCTGTGGATAAACAGGGGACATATGTGGATTATCTGCGCCACTGCAAGGAAAACAACACATCAAAGATTGTGGATAAGTCCGACGAAAACAGCAAAAAAGCAGTTCTTAATTACAGGGTTCTGGAAGTTATCAACAACCCCAAAAACCAGGAGCAGATATTATCCCTAATAGATATAGAGCTGCTTACAGGAAGGCACCACCAGATAAGGGTGCAATTTGCCGGACATGCAACTCCCTTGTATGGAGATGAACGATACGGAGGCGGGTTATCCACAAAATCCACAACCATGACTGTGGACAGAGGAAGGAAAAAAAGCAGCTTTGGGGATGCACACCGGCCTCTGGCCCTGTGTGCCCGCCGGTTGGCATTTCCACATCCGTCCACCGGAAAAATCATGGAATTTTCCATGGTTCCGTCATCAGGAGCCTTTGCCTGGTTCCCGGACAGGGCCCGGAAACTGATTTCCCAATCGGAATGTGACAAATGCCATAAAGAAATATGACAATGTGTCAGTATATGTTCAAAAAATTTCCATAAAGGCCTTTGTTTAGCGGTTTATTTTCCATATCCGCGACATTGACAAAAAAAGGTGACTGCCGTATAATCCCCATTGACACTGGAAAACGGATTGAAATTAGGGAGGAACTAACATGGCAAGACCAAAGAGGACTGCGGCAGCGGCAGCGCAGACAGGCGCCGCGCAGACCAGGACAGCAGAGGTTAAGAAGGCAGCAGAGGTTAAGACAGCAGAAGATGTTAAAAAGGCAGATGAGCCCGCGGTTAAAGAAGCAGTGAAAGAGACTGTAAAACCGGAGATTGAGAAGAGTGTTGTAGTGGAGTTCGGCGGCAGGCAGGTAGCTGCAAAGGATGTGCTGGCGCAGGCGGAGAAGGCATATGCGAAGACTCATCCGGGAACCGTAATCAAGTCTATGGAGCTGTACATATCACCGGAACAGAATGCAGCCTATTATGTGGTAAACGGCGAGGGTTCAGACGATTTCAGAATCGACCTGTAGAGTAAAAAATGGCCTTATATAAATAGGGTCATTTTTTATTTGACCTTTTCTGGAAATTCTGTTTTTTAACCCATCTCTTCTAATCCATCTCTTCTAACCTCTCTCTTCTAACCCCCCTTCCCTTAACTCCTCCCAGGAAACTTATGCTGACCGTGAACACACCGCCTTCATATCCATAGGTAAGCTGGCCGCCGTATTCCTGCGCAGTGGCAGATGCCCTGTTAAGTCCAAGACCGTGAAGCCGTCCATCCTGTTTGCGTGAGATCAGGGCGCCGTTTTTGACACAGGGGGGTGCGGGCGATGAGTTGGAAATATCTAAGAAGAGCATTTCCCTGGCCTTTCTCATCTTAAAGAGAATCCAGCCCTGTCCATCGGGCATGGAATGGGCGGCTTCATAGGCATTGTCCAGGAGGTTGGCAAAGAGACTGCATATATCCTGGTCCTCCATGGGGCGCAAATCAACGGCGTCGGCCTGTACCGTAAATATTATATGAGACTGGATGCAGCGGTTTCTGGTATGGTTTAAAAGCACATCCAGGGTGGAGGTGCCGGTCCATATGGAGGGTGCCAGGCGCTCCAGGGGAATGCCCAGCTGGCCGATATAATTCCGGGCCTCCTGGTATTTTCCTTCCTTCAGCAGGGTGTCCATGACTAAAAGGTGGTTCTTCAGGTCATGGGAAAGGGACTGCTGTTCCTGTTGAAGCTGCCTGACCATCTCGTATTCCTGGCGCACCATCTGGTCCTTCAGTTCAAGAATATTTCTGAGCTCATGTTCCTTCATGTAATTGGAATAAAAGAGCAGGAGAAAAATAAAGCACAGCACCATGACAAGGCACAGGCTCCAGCTGAACAGGGTAATCACGGAAATATCCTGAAGGGTGACCACTGACAGGAAGGTAATGCCCAGAATGCCCAGAAGGGAAATGGTGAACAGCATCCGCGGGCTGTAGAGCAGCCCCCCCTTAAAGGCGCGTCTGATAAGCATATATAACAAAAACAAAAGAGCGGTATCCGCAGCCAGGTAAATACACCGCAGCAGAGACAGCTGGTTCAGGATAAACTGCGCAAACTGGCGGTTGCCGGCAATGACCCCCATGACGGACATGCAGAAATAATTGATCACGTACAGGCACAGAATATAAAAGCTAACAAGGGACACCGCATAAAACAGATTCACCTGGAACAGTACCACCGTGGTCATACAGATATAAAATACAAACCAAAGAGTGGATATCATAGGGTCTATGTCCAGTATATCCATGGCCCGGACAGAACCCACCAGCACCAGGGACAGAATAAAAAACAGCACCTTTCCCCTGACCCGGTCCGGCAGGAACAGCCCCACAAAGCCATAGCAGAGCCACGCTTCAATGAAGTCTGAAACAAGTTCAAACATCTGGTACATGGACTGATACCAGTGGTTCATAGTCATAGCATTTTCCTCCAATACCTTGTTATAGCTTCACGGGTTTCCTTAAGGCGGTTCCGGCTGACCGGAAGGACAGAGCCATTGTCCAGGTAAATCTGATCGTCCTCCAGTTTTTCCACATGGAACAGGTTCACGATATATCCCCGCTCCACCAAGAGAAAACTGCCGGTGCCTCCGTCTGTTAAGGTGTTCAGCTCCTCCAGCACCTGGGCCAGGGGCTTGCGCACAGGAATCTCTCCGCCTTTTGCGGCTATGACAGAGTATTTCTGCTGCTTATAAACATAGATGATATCCTCCGCGGACAGTTTCTGAATCCTTCTGGCTGATTCGATAATATAGGTATCTGAAGAGCTTTGTTTCAGAATGCGGCTGGCATCCTTAAGTGCCAGAGGCAGGCAGGTTTCCATCTCGGACTTGGGGATGTAGCGGAAAACAGACAGTTCATATGCCTTTACCGCGTACTGGGTGTGGGAGGTGATGAAAATAATCAGGGACAAGGGAAGATGGCGGCGCAGGGATGCGGCCAGGCTCATTCCGTCCTTTTCAGGCATTTCAATATCCAGCAGCAGAAGGTCAAAGTGGGCGCCCTCCTCCACATCGTAAAGCAGCTGGCCGCTGTTGGTGTAAAGCACTGTTTCCGGGGACGGGGATATGTCCCTGGCATGGTTTGCGATGACATGGCTAATCTGCTGTGTAAAGCAGGGTTCATCGTCACAGACAGCAATTCGTATCATACTCATAACTCCTTAATTTTTAACAGCCCTTTTTATGATTTCTCTGCTGATGTCCCGGACCTGACCGGAGCAGGTGTAGGCATCATCGTCATACAGGAAACGGTGCAGTTCTTCCACATTGGATTCCAGGGTGCTGGGAATGACCACACTGCCTGTCTTGCCCAGGCTTGCGGTGGTCTGTTCAAAAGGAAATCCGGCTGTACCGTTTATGTGATATTTTTTTATATTATATGCAATATCCATAAACTCTTCCTCGCTTATGCTGGTCATGATTTGAGGCGCCACTGTATGGAATACCTGAATCAGGGTGGAAATATCTGCCTTCCTGGCGTTGTCAAATACCTGCTCAATAACAGAACGCTGCCGTTCGGTCCTCTTAAAGTCTGTGTCCATCTGCCTCAGGCGCATATAGGCAACAGCCTGAACGCCGTCCAGGTGCTGCATGCCGGGTCCTTCCAGATGGGTGGAGGGGATTCCTGTGATGTTCACTGTCTCCGTGATAAAAGCATTGATATAATAGAACTCCGCTTTGGACAGTTCTATGTCCACGCCGCCCAGAAGGTTGATGGCATCCGCTGCGCTGTTCCAGTTAAAGGACACGAAATCCTCCACCTTCATATCCAGGTTTGTGTTAATGGCAGAAATATTGCCGGATGGTCCCTGCAGAAAGTAGGATTGGTTCAATTTTCCATATCCGCTGTTTGCGGTGTCATTCATCAGAAATGTGTCGCGGTATAATGATACAAGGCGTACTTCACCAGTATCCCTGTTGATGGAGCACAGCATCTGTACATCGGCATTATTTTCTTTTCCGAGTTTTCCGTTGCGGCTGTCCACGCCAAAGACAGCAATGGTCCAATATCCGCCCAGCTTTTCCTGGGTCTCTGTGTCCAGGTTTTCATTGGTCATGGCGGAGGCCAGCTCTGGTTCATCCTCCGGCCGGGTAATATTGATGGAGCCGGCCATCTTTGTAATGTAGAGAAGGCCGGAGCAGAGGGCGAAGAGCAGTGTGGACAGCAGGATGATACCTGCCTTTTTTAAAATGGTTTTCCAGCTAAGGTTCATGGGTGCAGCTCCTTTCAGTGAGAATGGTGCGGTTTCCCGGTATGCCGCTGTACTCAGTACTGATGGTTCCATTATAGCATTGAATGGAGAGATGTGTGGAATTTGTCCGCGAATGGGAGGAAATGGGGCCTGAATGTGGGGATGTGTTATGTAAATCCTGTTAAAAGTGTTATTTGAGTAGTTACAGGTATAGTATCAGTTAGAGATACAGACGTCTATCCTGCCGTACAGTAAATATTACTGTTTATACAGCCAGGTAAAGAGAGAATTCTAGGAATATCTTCAGTGGTGGTGTTAAAATTTAAAAGACTGGTAAAAGCAGTGTAAAACATGCTAATACCAGTCTTTTGGAGTTGTTTCTAATATACTTGCAGAGATTATGTAAAAACCATAACCTTCATATCAAAAATCAATGTTGTCAGGATCAGGACCAGTCCTTCCTGTTTCTCCAAGTCCTGT
>ENA-OWZK01000259-OWZK01000259.1-human-gut-metagenome-genome-assembly--contig:-NODE-259-length-16534-cov-10.7513_pt1 | contig 16534 bp, 19 predicted proteins | sample MGYA00249764_ERZ652114 | MGnify/ENA primary metagenome ERZ652114 (study PRJEB26925, sample SAMN05827163) | human gut metagenome | biome: ENVO:2100002; feature: ENVO:00000062; material: ENVO:00002003... | reverse complement strand
GCTAGTCTCGTGGGCTCGGAGATGTGTATAAGAGACAGATACACCACTTTACAACTTTTTTATAAAAAAATATCGTACAGGATTTCCTGATGTATAATGAATTTGGCATAAAACATTACAAAGGAAAGTGACCCTGTACGGCAAAAACATTATACAGCGAAAAAACACTGATAGGCAGACTTCAGCAATATTTTTTGATCTATTTTGAAACTTTTTCTGTTCCGACAGCAAATACCTTATTTCTGCTGATATTATCTATACTGAGCCGCACACAACGGTTCCAACTATCTGAATGGACACTGCTTTGTGAGAGTCATGCTCTGCGTACCTGTCTGGAATGGGGATAAAGTATCTCATCTTTCATTGCACATATACAGAGAAACTGGGTGAGAAAACAGTAAAAGCATATCGGATTGATCTAAGCAGTGTTTGGTTTTGGTCGCCTGTGAAAAGCAAGACAAAGAGAAGCTTGAGGAATATATTACGGAATTACATAAAAAATACAAACATAAACAGAACAGCGATTAAAAAAAGTAGATATTTCGTTGGCAATGGAAGAGGCAACGGAAAAAAATACTTTTATGAGAACCGATTTCCTTTCCGATGCATCTAATTAGTGTAAAAGTAAACATGAGTAGTAATCCAGCTGGACAAAAGGAGAAGACAAAGTTATGACAAAAGATGTATTTATTAAGGAGGTTCGGGATGCAGAAGCCATGCTGTATCATATATCAAAGTCCATTCTGAAGAATGACTCTGATTGTGGGGATGCTGTGCAGGAAACAATTCTTAAGGCATATGAAAAACTTCCCACTTTAAAGAAAGAAAAATATTTCCGAACATGGATCACAAGGATATTGATCAATGAATGCAAAGGGATTCTTCGGAAAAGAAAAAATGTTATTCCATATGAAGAATATATGGACAATATGAAAATGACTGAGGAGGACAGATACAGTCATTTGTATATGGCGATTATGGAACTTCCGGAGGATCTGAGGGTTTTGGTAACATTGTATTATTTAGAAGGATTTTCCTTGAAAGAGATCAGTGAGGCTCTGGATATTCCGGAAGGAACGATCAAAAGCAGACTTTCACGTGCAAGAGAGTTTTTGAAGGTGCAGTTATCCGAAGAAGAGAAAAGACCGGCAACTGGGAAAAACAACAAGCAATTAAAGAGAATAACAGGAAAGGGGAAAATGTCATGTTAGAGAAGAAATGGAATAATATCGCACCGGAAGTACCACAGGATTTTCATAATAAATTTGAAGATACACTAAAACAGATTGAACAGGCGGATTCAGTTGATAAAAAATACAAAAGAAAAAAAATCAGTGGACGATTATTGATTGCAGCAGCAGTAATCTGTACTGGTATGGCTGTTACTGTGGCTGCAAAAGAGTTCTTTAAATGGAATGATTACCTGGTGAAAAGACTGGATCCATCGGAGGAACAGCAGGAGACACTGCAGGAATCAACTTATATTCAGAATATAGACCAGTCTGTAACACAAAATGGTGTGACGGTTACCCTGACAGATTCTATTCAGGATCAGGGATTCCTGTATGCTTTTTTTGAAGTGAAAACAGAGGACAGTATTTCTATGACTGATCATACTTCTTTTGAGGAGATGACACATTTTAAGATCGATGGAAAAGAAGTATATGCAGTGGACGATAACAGATTTGGAAGTTTCAATACTGGGGTAGGACAGGATGTGTTACTGAAAACAGATCAAAATTCTACACATCTTAAATATTTTAACGCCTGTATATCTTATGACGGTGATTATGATCTGAGTAATAAAACAGTAGAAATCACATTAAAGAATCTTACGGAGGAAGGAGATTATGATACGACTGTTATTACAGATGGAACATGGGATTTTAAATGGACTCTGGGTGCAGTAAAGCCTCCGACAACTCTGGAAGTGAACCGGAAATGTGATTTTGGAGGTTATGAAATCACAGTGAAAAAAATGGAAGTAACGCCCCTTTTATGGTCATTATATCTTGATTATGATGAAGCTATGAAGGTGTATGAAGATGAAAAAAACAAATTTGAGTACGCAGGTACGGACTATGGCATGGATCTTTATGCCAGAACTAGTATTGACCAGGTGCGTTATAAAGATGGAACGGTTTTAACACTTGATAGGACCATGGGAGGCATCGCTGGCGGTGGAGAAAAACAGGATAAGGAAAATGGTGTCATGATCATCAGAAATAGCTTCCCGCAACTGGTTGATGTAGATAACCTGCAGGCGGTACATTTTGGGAATATTGACCAGTGGCTTGAAGTGCGGGAATAAAAGTTTTTTCGGTGATACAGAAAAATCCTCCCATAATTAGATAATGAGAAAATACAAAAAGAACCGATACAAGGTCTTTGCAAGACTGATATCGGTTCTTTTTGGCTAAGTCTGCCAAGCCCACTACCTTTAGGTGATGGGTAGCTGACTAAATATAGGTAACCATACAGTCGGAAAAATGGCTCTGTAACAAAAGACCGTTTTTCCGGCTTTTCATTTTATCAGCAGTGAGGCATTCACACCGTTTGAAAATCTGTAAGATCTGAGTCATTGGGGTATGTCATGACGGGTAATCAAATATATGACATAGATTCTACAATTGCAGAAAATAAGATTGACTTTCTAATTCTACAGATGTAGAATTAGAGATGATTTCTACAAAAGTAGAAAAAGAAGGGAGAACACAAGCTGAGGCACAGACTCACAGACCACTATGATTACGATGTGGCCATGTGGGATTTACCTGTGGTAAAAAAGTTGTTGCAGCGTATAAACTACATCAAATAGATACGGAGGATAAAATGTGCGGAATCTGTGGATTTACAGGTTACAGACAGGATCAGAAGACAGTAATTGAAAGGATGATGAAAGCCATTGAGCATAGGGGTCCGGATAGTGAGGGTTCTTTTTGCAGGGAGAAGATTACGCTGGGTTTTCGAAGACTTAGTATTATTGATTTAGAAGATGGGCAGCAGCCTATGGAAAGTGCGGATGGAAATCTGCATATTGTTTTTAATGGAGAAATCTATGATTATAAAGAACTGCGGGCAGAACTTGAGACTTTCGGCATTTCTTTTTGCACCCATTCCGACACGGAAGTTCTGGTAAATACCGTTCAGCAGTATGGGGAGAAGGCACTGGATAAACTCAGGGGAATGTTTGGGTTTGCAGTATGGAATGAAAAAGAGCAGAGTTTGATGCTTGCAAGGGATTTCTTTGGAATTAAGCCTGTGTACTATGCCGAAATAGATGGGCACTTTGTATTTGCTTCTGAAATTAAGAGTATCCTTGCATTTCCCGGCTATGAAAGGAAAGTAAATCAGAAGGCTCTGGAGCAGTATTTGTCATTTCAATATTCTCCTCTGGAAGAGACCTTCTTTAAGGGAATTTATAAACTGATGCCTGGACATATGCTTTTATATAAAAACGGAAGCTATGAAATAAAGACTTATTTCAAACCAAAGCTTACACCAGGTCAGTGGGACTATAAGACGAATGTGGCGCAGCTGCGGAGCCAGCTTTCCGAGATTCTAAAGGATTCAGTGAAGCATCATATGTTAAGTGATGTGGAAGTCGGCGCGTTTTTATCCGGGGGAGTGGATTCCGGTTATCTGGCTTCTTCCGCTGGTGCAGATCAGGCATTTACAGTGGGATTCGATGAGGGAGACCGATATAGTGAAGTAAACAAAGCTGCCAAAGTGGCAGAAAAAGCAGGTTTGAAACACCATGTGAAAATCATATCCAAGCAGGAATTCTGGGATGCCCTTCCAGATGTTATGTATCATATGGATGAGCCCCTTGCTGATGCTTCTGCCGTTGCACTCTACTTTCTCTCAAAAGAGGCTGCAGGTCATGTCAAGGTTGTTCTTTCCGGAGAAGGAGCAGACGAGCTTTTCGGTGGATATAATATTTACAGAGAACCGGAATCATTGAAAAAAATTGACTGGATTCCATTTGGTGTCAGACGTGTAATTGGAAAACTGGCTGCAAAGCTGCCGGATGTGAAGGGACGAGATTTCCTTATCCGTGCAGGAATGAAAGTGGAAGAACGTTTCATCGGAAATGCATATATTTACCGTGAAAAAGAGAAAGCGCAGATTTTGAAAAATAAAGTAACAGGACCTTCCACACAGGAATATTTAAGACCATTTTTTGAAGAACTTGAGTCAGAAAACAGAGGATCACTTCAAGACATGGAAAAAATGCAGTCTGTAGATCTGAGCTACTGGCTTCCTGGCGATATTTTGCAGAAAGCAGATAAAATGAGCATGGCACATTCATTGGAAGTCAGGGTACCATTTCTGGATAAAGAAGTTTTTGACTTTGCAGCAAAGCTTCCGAAGGAAGCCAAGATTGCAGCGGGTACAACCAAATATATTTTCCGTAAAGCTGTTTCAGAATTTCTTCCACAGGAAACCGATGAACGTAGGAAACTTGGTTTTCCAATTCCAATCCGTGTGTGGCTGCGGCAGGATGACTGGTATCAGATGGTAAAGGAGTTATTTACCTCGAAAGAAGCAGAAGAATTTTTTCATACAGAGGAACTGCTTCAGCTTCTGAAAGACCATAAAGAGAAAAAGGCAGATAACAGCCGTAAAATCTGGACAGTCTTGACATTCCTTATCTGGTATGATAGATTTTTTGCTACATGTTCGAAGTGAGAGAGTTGGTTATGAGACGGTAAAAATATAAATATACGAAAAATCCGTTGACAATGGTATTCGGGACTTTTATGATAAAACTCTATTTGTTTATATAGAAAATTTCGGATTATTGGAGGAAGAGTTTAAGGAGTATGTGGGGGGAAATCTGAAAGATTTTACGGTTTTGGATGCTTTCGACTCATTGTTCTTAAATGGAAAGGCAAATCAGGAAGCGCAGAATCCATCTAAATATCTTTTGTACCAGGATCCAATGGCTGGTACTTTTGATCGGGAGGTGGTGGAGAGCGGCGTTGGCACTGGTGCCTACTATGAGAAATTAAAGAAGATGATGGAAATCTGCCAGGAGAATTCCCCAGAATATGCTACTCTATTTGCCTATTATGAAAAGCTGGCAGCAGTGCTGACCGATAAGGCAGATCTTGGTGTCCATATAAAAATATTTTAGATAAGAACCAGAAACCGGCTTTAAAAGAAATCTGTGAAAAAGAAATTCCGGAAATCGTAGATAATTTAGAAAAAATGAAAATTTTCAGAGAAGACCTGTGGATGTCAGAAGCAAAGCCCTTTGGTTATGAACTGATGGATGTGAAACTTGGATCTGTGATTACCAGACTTAACAGTACCATCCGGAGAATCAAAAAGTATCTGGATGGAAGCATCCCATGTCTGGAGAAACTGGAAGAAACGCGACTTCCATACTTTGAGAAAAATGCGGACAAACGTGAAAATCACTGGAGTCAGATTACTAGTGGAAGTGATCTGATTGATACCATCTGATTTTTGAAAATTTAAAAAGATACTTGCTTTTCAAGGTGTATAATGTTATGATTATACAAATGTTTTTTAGAAATTAAACATAAGAAATCCGAAGAAAGTAGGGGCTTTGGCATAATATCCTGCCGAGGATTGTAATATTAGCAGAGTTCGTTCCTTTTGGAGGGATGGCTCTGCTTTTTTTTGATTACGAAGGAAGGGTATGGAGTGATTGAAAAACTTACAACGGACAGCTATTTAGAATGTCTGATAAAAACTATGGTTTTTACGGCTACCATTTTTATAGAACTAGTGTGTGGATTTAGCATGACAGATATAAAACCATTTTATATTACGATATTATTGCAGGCAATTAACAATATGTATGATGCTGGGTGTTCGATTGCAAAGAAAAAACAGGTATTTCAAGTGAATTTATTGCAGGGAATTACGTTTTTGCTTGCATTGATTGATTTGATTTCAGCAGTTTGCTTCCTTGGAAATCCACAATTGCAATCTGTGGCATCTAGGAAAGGAGTTATATTACTATCCTGTATATTTGTTGGATTTATTCTTTTGTTACTTTACAGAGAAATATTTGTTCATCTTAGCATAATTTACAGAAGAGAAAAATATAGTGCAGGTAGTAGTGTAAGAAATGTGATTGAACCAAAAGACCTTGGGATGCAGTCCGATTGTGACGATGCATGCAACTGGGATGATAGGGAGAATAATTATGATTGAAGCTGTAGCAGTACTTCTTTTTTTTATAGTTGCAGGAACTCTATGGGGGATAGTAGAAACTTTTAAATATAGGAAAAATTTTTCAAGAGACTGTGAAAACGGACAAATCTCCACTATTAAAGCGTACCGAATAAAGCGACGTGGATCCTGGCGGATTTTTGGTGACCGTATTCTAGATGAAAAATCGTTTCTGGTAATGAGGGAAAAGGAGTCAAAGTTAAAAATTCATTAATTCAATAGCGGGGTATTTTAAATGGCTGAACAAAATGTTTTTAATCTAATGCAAAACGATGAGATTGGACTGTTGTGGAAAAAGATATATCAATTACATCAAAAAACCAAAATTTATCTACTTACAGCCGAAGAAATATCAGAAAATGGGGATGCATTGATTCAGCCATTAAAAGAGCACCGGGATGCATATGATCATATTGTAAGGATTTTTGCTAGCACAACTAAAAAAGTGCCGGAAGGATACGATTACTATTCTTATATCAAAGGAAATCTTGAGAAAGCATATGGACATGAATATCGTGCTTTTTTTGATACGGCAGACTGGCTTGCATACAATCTGCGGCATAATTTGAGAGAGCGCATAAATGCGATTCCATATAATAAAAGAAATCAATTAATCCCAAATTGCAAAGAAACAATCAAATTATTGAACCAATACCCATTTGAAATTTCTAATCTACGAAATGACAAGGATATAGTAAAAGAGTCTGACTCGGATGAGACAATAAAAGAATATGAAAATTTGCTTAGGCAATTAATAAAGTTATATAAAGAAATTGATTCAATTTGATGTTGCTACTAAAACAATTAATAGACTGATTGATCGTCGATAGGTATCTGTTTGTCCATATCAGTGATATGTTACTCCATAAGGAGAGTTCAGGAATATGTAGAATATTACACTTGCTAAAAAATCTGAGTGCAGAAGCGGCAGACCTTTTTTACAAGTGTAATACGGTTTTACTTTCAAGAGTGACTCAACGACTTGAATAATTGTGCGTCGCATTCTCGTTATTTCAGTGATGAGTTAGACGTGCAAATCTTTTCTAAAAAATACAAATAGAGGGAGTTTTATTGGACTAAATATTTTATAACAGCAGTTGCAGCCGGTATCTCATGATTTATAAAATGAGAATATCGGCTGCTTTTCATTATTTTTACTTCTAAAAGATAATCTTCTGAAAACCAAAACTGTAGTTTGGATCTCAACTGAAAAAAATTAAATTTTTTTGTTACCATCCACTATTTTTTACGATATATAATATGAATGGAAATTTTTTTATTCAAAAAGGCGCCTTATCTGTTGCTGGTCAGATTATGGACAGTGACTTTTATCTTAAAGAAACCCGGAGGACAACCTGTAAATGAATGATGATGAAATTATAAACCTGTTTTTGAAAAGAGATGAGAATGGAATTATAGAATTGAGTACTAAGTATCATCCCTATTGCTACAAGATTGCCTGGAATTTATTGGCGAATAGAGAAGATGCCGAGGAATGTCTGAATGATACCTGGTTTTCAGTATGGTCACAGATTCCACCTACGCATCCTCCTGTATTGGCACACTTTTGCGGTCGGATTACAAGAAATCTTAGTATTGACTGCTTAAGGAAAAAGTTTGCAGGCAAGCGCCCGGATGTTCATATGGCAGATGTTATGGAGGAAATGGAGCAGCTAAATGTAACTTATACCGTGGAAGAACAGCTGGCGGAAAAAGAACTGATGGAAACCATAAATCGTTTTTTGGAAGAAATGTCTCCAAAGGACAGAAATATTTTTGTACGAAGATACTGGTTTTTAGATCCTGTTTCTGCAATATCCAAAAGGCATCATATGTCAGCGGGAAGCGTGAAAATGAATTTATACAGAAACCGGAAAAAACTGTTGAAACTGTTGGAAAAAGAAGGAGGACGCATATGAAAAAGTTTGATTTTTCAAAAGAATTTGGTAATATTGATCCGAAATATATAGAGGAAGCAGAGCGGGAATGGAGTGAAAAAAAGGAAAACCGGAGACCAAAAGGGTGGAGCAAAGCAGCAGCTGCCTGTGTGATCGTCACCTTGGGTTCTGTTATCTTTTCTAATCCACATATCCAGGCTGCAATAAAAAATATTACATTGTCCATAGGAGAAACCCTTGGTTTCCCAAAAGGCATTGAATCTTATACGGAAGTGTTGAATACCTCTAAGGAAGACAAAGGAATTACTGTAACATTAAAAGAAGTTGTTCTGGATAATGGGGTTCTGTTAACAAAGGTGCATGCAGAAAAAACATCTTCCGGGCAAAAGGACACGGATGATGTCCAGGATGCCTGGACCTTTGCCAATACACAGCTTGACATTGATTATCAGAAAACTACAATAAATGGACAGAAAATTGAAGAATACGAAAGCGGACACCTTCTGCCATATTCGGACGAAGATTTGCTAAATACTGGACTGGATGAAAATGTCTATGATGCTGTTCTGGAATCCCGGTTTTCCCTTGATGGTGATTTGGGAGAAAATCCAGAAGTACATTTGGTACTCGGTGCCTATCAAAATGAAAATCTTGGCGAAGATTATTTCGCAGAGTTTGAGTTTGATTTTTCTATTCCCCATGAGGAGCTTATGAAACAGACAGTTCATAAAAAGCTAGAAGATGTTTCTGTTAAAACAAAAGAAGGAACCGTAAAATTAACAGACTTTTCCATGAATAAACTGCAAAGTATAATTAAGGCAGAAATTCCGGAAGAACTTGAGGAAAAGCTGTATAATGGTAATGAGATGATGCTTATGGGGACAGACAGTAAAGGAAATCAGGTACAGTATGAACTGCGCAGTAATTCGGCAGATGGTAAATCTCAATGGAGTTTTAAAACCAGTTTCTGGGGTATGTATCAGCTGGATTCTGACGGCCCGGTTCTTTTGCTCCCGGATATTGACAGCGATTATCTGGAATTACAGCTTTATACCAGAGAACCTTACATGGCTGCAGCAGACACTGTCTGGGTTGATGACGATTTTGTAGAAATTGGTGAGACTACAGAAGCGGTAGAAGAAGTTCCGGAGGATACTTTGGAGGAAAAAAATCCGTCAGATGCAGAGGATCAGGTTGAAACTCAAATTATCGGAGGGGCAGATGCTCCCACAGAAGTAAGGCTTCAAGACGATACAGACCAGAAAGAAAATACCGACGCAGCAGATAAAACGGATGAAGATTACGGAACCGAAGAAAGCGCATATTATGATGGAGCTACAGGTGAAATCACTGCAGAATCCGGTTGGACACCTGTCGGGGATAAAATAAGGATTCAGATTAGGTAGAGAAACGTGAATCTGTTTTCAAAAATCCCATGTCAAAGAAGCTTTGCATACCTGTTTTTTCGCTGTAAAAGGTAAATTGCTTTTCATTTGGCAGAAATTTTTATATAATCCAGGTGAGAAAGCAAAACCGATTGGAAGAACAGGAGCAGAGCAATATGAACATTGAAACGTGAAAAGTCTGTTATTGACTTTTTTACAGGTGCAGGAACTGGAATTGTAATCACCTGCCTGTTTTCAGCTGATACAATGGTCAGAACGGTTACCATTGTATTAGGCGTGGTCATGATCGGAATTGGCTGGTACCGGGAAGCAAAATATGACAAAAGATTGTTCAGATATATGAATGATGAAGAACGGTGAGGTGGAGAATATGAAAATCTGGCGTGAACTGTTAGGCTATGTGAAATTGATTGTAATAGTAGTGGCAATTACTCTGGTTATCAATAATGTTGTTTTGATTAACGCAAAAATCCCTTCACCCTCCATGGAAAAAACACTTATGGTGAAAGACCGCCTTTTCGGCTTTCGGCTTGCGTATGGAATTAATCTTGATCTGTTCGGTTATGAAATTTCTGAAAAGTTCAAGGACCCGGAGCGATTTGATATTGTAATATTCAAATACCCAGATGATGAAAGTCGTCTTTTTATCAAAAGAGTGATCGGACTGCCGGGAGAAGTAGTGGAAATTAAGGATGGGAAAGTTTATATTGATGGTTCCCCCACTCCATTGGATGACTCTTTCATTCCGGAGAAAATGATCGGAAGTTATGGTCCATATACAGTTCCGGAAAACTGTTATTTCATGCTTGGTGACAACCGGAATGATTCGAAGGATTCACGTTCATGGAAAAACAAATTCGTGCGATTTGACCAGATTGTGGGGAAAGCTGTTGTAAGATACTATCCATCTTTCAAGTGGTTAGGATAATAAGAAACGCGAATATCAGTGGCTTATTAAGCACTGGAATATTCGCGTTTTTTATTTGATAATGGAAGTCGATTTTTGTCCTGTCTTGTGTATCCCAAAAGTGCCTGTTTTACAGGCTTTCCGGGGCAACAGTCATTTTGTCTGGTATTGTAAAGCAGTGTCAGATTTGTCATAAATGTCGTAAATTTGTGGTCAAAAAATGATGAGAAATGGAGAGTGCTAACAAAATGAAATTAACGTATACGAATGTAAATGGATATCTGCTTCCGGATCTTACTTATAAATCCGGTAAGCAGATGGAGCAACTTGGCAAGTATGGTTTTCTTCGCAGAGATTATCTGAAAAACCATCGAAATTCAACCTATCAGGTGATGCTTCTGCAGGATACGATTGGAAAGCATCTTCTGGAAGTGGACAAGTATTTCCTATTATGTATTTAAGAAATTCTATTTTCTTTATGAAATCTTCAAAATTTGCAGTTATCCTTTTAGCATAATCAAAAGAAAGGATAGTGTAAAATATGAGTATAATCTTGAAAACAACAAATCTCTGTAAATCATTCAGCAGGCAGACAGTTGTAAATAACATATCGCTGAATATTGAAAAAAATTCCGTCTATGGATTGTTGGGACCAAACGGAGCCGGAAAGTCCACAACACTTAAAATGATAACAGGCATTTTGAAACCGACATCTGGAAGCATTGAGTTTGACGGCCACGCTTGGCGCCGAAAAGATTTGAATGACATAGGAACCTTAATCGAAACCCCGCCTCTTTATGAGAACCTGACTGCATTTGAAAATTTAAAAGTGAGGACGGAGCTTCTCGGCTTACCGGATAAACGATGCCATGAAGCGCTTGATATTGTCGGCCTTACGAATACCGGAAAAAAACGGGCAGGACAATTTTCTCTTGGCATGAAACAGCGGTTGGGAATTGCGATTGCAATTTTAAACAATCCCCGCCTGCTGATTTTAGACGAACCTACAAACGGCCTCGATCCTGTTGGTATAGAAGAACTCCGTGAATTGATTCGTTCCTTCCCCTCTAAAGGAATTACGGTAATTCTTTCCAGCCACATTCTTACAGAAGTACAGCAGATTGCTGACCATATCGGCATTATCTCGGAGGGTGTCTTGGGGTATGAAGGTGTTTTACATGCTGAAGAAAATCTCGAAAAATTATTCATGGATATTGTGAAAAAAAACAGAAAGGAAATGTAAGAGTATGAAATACCTTAAATCAGAACATTTAAAATTCAGAAGAACCTTTTTCAATAAATTATTGATAATTGCCCCATTGATTACAGCAGTTTTTGCTTGGCTTATGGCTGGATTTACTGGATTCCAGTATATGTCTTTGTATTGGTGGTATTCCTTTTTACTTCCGGGAACAATTACAGTTCTTTGCTATTTGTCCAATCAAAAAGAAATACGTGCAGATAAATACTATTCTGTATATTCTATGTCTATCAATCTGAAAAAATTTTGGATTAGTAAAAACCTGATTCTGATTGAAAAAATGATATTTGCGGCTTTTATATTGGCCTTGTTAGTATGTGTTAGCAATATTATCTCCCCGTCAACCGTTATTTTCACACCGGGACAATCCTTTATAGGCAGTGTTGCTATTATGATAGCTTCTATATGGCAGATTCCGCTTTGCTTATTCTTGATTTTTAAAATAGGATTGTTTATGCCGCTTGTAGTAAACACTGCCTTTGGAATTTTTCTTCCCGGCTTTTTTGGAACTACCTCCTTATGGTGGCTGTGTCCATATTGTTGGGCTCCAAAGCTGTCGGAATCACTAATGGGAATTGGTATCAATGGAACATTGAATGACACTCCTAACGTTTCCATATTACCTGTTGCATTATCTTTAATTTTATCATTCATACTTTTTTTCGTACTTACTTATCTGGGTGCAGGTAATTTTAGCAGACAGGAGGCAAAATAGAATGACACTATATAGGGCAATTCGTTCAGAATTGGTAAAATTGCGCCACACACCACTATTACCAATTCATATATTCGTACCGATAGCAGGTGCAATCCTTTTTACAAGCTATTTTGGTTTATACAGTTTCAGACCAGACTACAATAAATATAAGCTGATTTTTGAGATTACAGCTACGTTTTTTCCAATTCTTATCAGCATAATTACCGGGTTAAATACGTTTATGGAAGATCACGCCGCACATTCACAGTCGATTCTATCCGTTCCAAACAGGATAACCATTTTCTGCGGAAAGTTTCTTGTCCTTTTTGGTGGCGGCGTTCTTTCACTGATTAGTTTGGTGCTATTATTTTCTATACTGGTAGCAATACAAGGACTTATTCCATATACACCCTATGTCATGCTGTTAGAAACAATAATAGTCCTTGCCTTTGGAAATATTATACTTTACATTTTTCATTTATTTATTGGCTTTAAGTTTGGACTTGGGCCGTCATTGTTTTTAGGTGTATTTGAAAGCCTACAGGTAATTATGTACAGTAATATTGTCTTAGCGGGAGTTTGGAAGTATATCCCTTTCGCTTGGGCGATTGATTTAAGCCGTTATGTGTTAGACGATAAACTATCCCTACACAAAAATGAGGTTTTTATAATGGGACTTATTACAATAATTGCTTTTATTGCAGTGATTTTTTGGATTTCACAATGGGAAGGAAGGAAAAACGATGATTAAGAAAATGATTTTACTAGTTGTTGCTATTCTGCTGATGGGAGCAAGTATGACTGGCTGTTCTGTTTTGGAAAAGGGAATTGATGAATATTCCAAAGACAAAGAAGAATGTGTGCTGAATACGGATAATGTGACACAGTTTACCTACAAGGGAGACAGCTTCACCATTCTTGATGATACGCTGTCAAATTCAGAACTTGGAGAATGGGTTGGCTATATCAGAAAACTTGCGGTCATAGATTCAAACGGGAAAATCCTGCTTCAACAGGATACAGAAAAGGCCACTTTTAAAACTTTAGCTGATATTGCTGATTCAAAACCAGACGCCGCCTATATCATTCCATTTTTAAATGTCTATACGGTCAAAGATGGAAATACGCAGGAGCTTATTGTTGACGTAAACGGAGGCTACCACAAAGCTATTCTTAATAGATTTGTTACGGACAAAGATACTATTTTTCGATACAATCAGAAAACAGAGGCAACAGCAGAAGGAGAATTTACAATAAATACGCAAAATTGTACACAGTTGCTATGCGGGGATAAAGTTTATCAGATAACAGATGAAACCGTTCCCTATGAAAATATTGGAGAATATATTGATATAATTGCTGAATCCTATACATTTGATAATGATACAAAATTACAAATTCCCAAAGAGGAACTATATCATATTGATTGGAGCGGAAAAGAGAAGAGCTCACAAAAACGAGAGCAGTGGACAATAGGCGGTATATATGAAATCTTGCACAAAGATAGAACTGATTCCGTGGCAGTAGAAGTAAATTCTGAATACCGGGTGGCAAAATGTCAGTAAAATTTGCAAAATAATATGATGGTGCTACAATAGTACCGGAGTGAAAGGAGGTGCATTTTATGGCAAATATCCTTGCTATAGATGATGAAATTCCTATTTTGGAATTGATAAAAAATGGATTGCAGAAAGACGGACACACCGTTTCCACATATCCATCTGTTTCACAGATTCCCTTAGAGTACTTAAACCGATATGATTTGATAATGCTTGACATTATGATGCCTGACACAGACGGCTTTACATTCTGTAAAAAAATCCGCTCCCTTGTGGATTGCCCCATACTATTTCTTACTGCTAAAACATTGGAGAACGATATCACTTTTGGCTTGGGAATTGGAGCTGATGACTATTTGACAAAGCCCTTCCGTATAGCTGAATTGCGGGCACGTGTAAACGCCCATCTGCGGCGGGAAACAAGAGAAAAACACAGCACAATCGTTTTTGAACATATTAAGGTCGATTTATCCGCAAAAGAAATCCGGGTTGATGACTGCCCGGTTCCCTTTACAAAGAGTGAATATTTAATTTGTGAATATCTTGCTAATAACAAAGGACAGGTTTTTTCTAAAGAACAGATTTATGAGGCTGTATTCAGTATTGACGGAGACAGTGGTAACTCAACAATTTCTACTCACATTAAAAATGTACGGGCAAAGTTTAATAAGATGGGGGTACAGCCAATCATTACAGTTTGGGGGATAGGTTACAAATGGGAACAAAGATAGCGACATTAAGGACAGCTTTTATAAAATCCCTTGTTATGCTGATAGGCGGTCTGGCATTATCCGTAATCACTCCATTTCTTATATTTACGATATTTGCTAGTTTGGGGATTGTTAATTATGCTAATCAAAGTGAAGAATTTGTGAAAACAATAGCTCCTGTTCTTGCTTCAACACCTGATTTGGCAGATGTAACAGAAAATATGCCCCCCGGGTGTGATTACCTTTTACTGGATAAATCATACACAATACTGGAAACCTCCTTAAAAAATGATGATGTGAAATCAGCATTAAGATATGCGACCGATGGTGTTAATACTGCAAATAACGGAAAGCAGTTTCTGCTGATTACAAGGGATAAGGAATTGATTTTTTTACAATACTATATTGGTTCACGCTTTATAAACCCATGGTTGAACAAATATTTTCCTTCACCGGAAATGATACTTTACTCTCTAATTGCTCTGAATTGCGTGTTTGTATGTATACTATTAACCATTCGTTTTTCAAGGCGTCTACAAAAACAATTAGTGCCTATTATGAACGCGACCGAAGAAATTTCATCACAAAATCTTGATTTTGAAATAGGCCATTCTAATATTAAAGAATTTGAAGATGTTCTGCTTTCTTTCTCTAAAATGCGGGATGATCTGAAAATGTCTTTAGAGAAGCAATGGCACGCGGAACAATTACAGAGAGAACAGATTGCAGCATTAGCCCACGATTTGAAAACACCTTTGACAGTTATTCAAGGAAATATTGATTTGATAAATGAAACGGAACTTGATGACGAACAACGTCTATATGCAGATTATATCACTGAAAGCTCCAGTCAAATAAGCATTTATATTAAGACGCTGATTGATATTTCCCGGACTGTTGCTGGGTATCAGCTTCATTTGGAAGAAATTGATATTTCTGGTTACATGGGACAGATTGAAGCACAGGCAAACTCTTTATGTCTTGCAAAAGGAATTTGTCTGCACATGGAAAAGGAAGTTGACTTGGGTATATTCAAAACGGATAAACTTCTGTTAGAACGGGCAATTATGAATGTGATAAGCAACGCCGTAGACTATTCTCCACCACTGGGAACAATTTATGTAACAACACAAAAGGTAGACCATTTTTTACACATATCCATAACAGACGAGGGAACCGGCTTCACATCAGAAGCTATACACCATGCACAAGAACAATTTTTTATGGGCGATAAAAGCAGAACTTCTAATATGCACTTTGGTATGGGACTTTATATCACAAACAGCATTATCAAACAACATGACGGGCAACTTATTTTAAGCAATTCTAAAAAGACTGGTGGTGCGCAGGTAATAATTAAAATTCCATATTAAGAAATTAGAGGGCGATACTACGGTATCGCTCATTATTTTTTCAAATCTTTATAAAATCTACAAATTTTCCATATAGTATATAAGTAAAGAATATAACTTCATTCTGCCGCACGACGGCAAAGAAAAAAAGCCATCGTAACGCAGATACATTTTCGCGTGCTTTTGAAGCGGTGGCTTTGATTTTTAGAGCAGATGCTTCTTTTTGTGCTTATTTTTAGCAACGACGACCCGGACACAGAACAGCGGCATTTAGGAGGATTGACGCCATGTCTGCGTTATCCTTGTTTTGCTGATATGTATGATAACCCTCTTCTATCCTATAAAAAACTTGCAGGAAATCGCTCTATCGTAGAACGATTAAGAGATTATGAATATTAAAGTAATGGATCCGGATATTGCACCAAGGTATAAAAAGTATATTCTATATTGGGCATAATTTAAGTTTCGCTAAGTTTCACTTATATAGGTGCTGTCTCTTATACACATCTCCGAGCCCACGAGACTAGCGCTCAT
>ENA-OWZK01000238-OWZK01000238.1-human-gut-metagenome-genome-assembly--contig:-NODE-238-length-17379-cov-8.84813_pt1 | contig 17379 bp, 12 predicted proteins | sample MGYA00249764_ERZ652114 | MGnify/ENA primary metagenome ERZ652114 (study PRJEB26925, sample SAMN05827163) | human gut metagenome | biome: ENVO:2100002; feature: ENVO:00000062; material: ENVO:00002003... | reverse complement strand
GTATAAGAGACAGCGGCCAATCAACCGCGGCGGCGAATCGCGAAAATTCGGGCGGATGGACGCTTGGAAGTGGTTGCGTTCAGGCGCACCGTTTCCGGATCCATGCGTTCGATGGTCCACGGTTCGGCGTCCGGAGCATGATCGGGTTCGTCCGGATTCGGGAAGACCTGCTCGATGGTCCTGCCGGCTTCCAGCGGTATGTTCACCGAGGGGGTGCCTCCGCGACGCCATACGATGATGTAATCGGGTTTGTCTTCCTGCTGAATCTGCTGGTCGTTCTGCCGATTGGACGGATCGGCGTTCTGCCCGTTCGAGGCGTCGCAACCGAGCACATGCTCGTCGCACATATCCGTTTCGACGTGGCGCAAACCGACGGTAAGCCAATCGCCGTCAAAATCGGGAAGTCCAGACGGCCAGAACGGCACCATATGCTGCTGGTCGGCAAGTACACAACGATGTAAGGCGATGGCGTCGCGAACGAGCGAAAGACGCGGCTCGGTCATGCGGTCGATGAAACCAGACAGATACAGTCTGCCGAGCACGCCCGTGGCGAGCGTGAAAACAGCCGTCTCATCGTCCATCTCCTGCTGGGCGTAGCCCCAATTCCCCTGCTGTTCCGGCAGAATCGTCATGCCCGCTCCAGCCGCGATAGCCGCGTAAATCAGCGGATCGCATTGGTCGGAAGTGGATTGCAGATCCAAGCGGGACAACTGCGCATAATCGGCACGCATGGCGCCGGAGCCGCAATTTTCGATCATCACATCCGGGTGACGACGACGCAAATCGTCGAGCCAATCCAAATATGCGCGGCAATGCTCAAGCAAGCCGTCGCCAACGGATTCGGTATTCAAATCAGTGCCGACGCCGGGAATGGTGTTGTAGTCGAACTTGAAGAACACCGCGCCGAAATCGTCGATCAGACGATCAACGGTACGCGTAACATGCTCACGCGCTTCGGGGGAACGGAAATCAAGCAAATATCGACCCGAATCACACACACGCACGCCATGGCGTTGGAAGAACGCAGAATCCGGCAGCGTGCTTGCCAACGGCGATTTCGCACCGATCACTTCAGGTTCGAGCCACAGGCCCAAGCCCATGCCGTGCGCACGGATGTTTTCGGCAAGACCGCGCAAACCGGCGTCGCCGAAACGGTTGGTGGAAGCCTGCCATTCGCCGACCATATCCCACCAGCCGCCGTCCGTGCTGTCGTACCAGCCGGCGTCGATGCAGAAAATATCCGCGCCAACGCTTGCCGCGCCTTCGATCAGCGGCAGTTCCTTCTCAATACGTGGGTCACCGAACAGCGTGTTCATGTAATCGTTATAGACAACGAGACCTTGCGTACGCTTGAACTGCTCGGCACGACCCAGTTCGCGGGCTTTGGCAACGCGCAATGCGCGACGCTGCAACGTCATTTCGGCGACGGCCTGCTGCCAATCGCCGGCCGCGATGGCGAACGACACGGGAACCGACTCGAAATCATTGCCTTCACCAAGGTTGGTGAACCAGCCGTGATTCTGATATTCCGGGCCGAATGCACTGATGTGCAGACCGGGATCATCCTCACCGACCTCCCACTCCCACGGGCCATTATGCTCAATCTGCCACATCACGGAGAAGTCGCGGGCGCGGCGCATGGAACCTTCGACCTGTACGATACCGGCCGGCTCATGCACCCCTGTGCTCCATGTGGAGGTGGAGCTCATGGCGAATCGCGAGCTGGACTGGCCTGGATTGATTTTCTGGTTGCGGTTGCGCACCTGGGTGTCTCGCAGCGGGCGGACGCGCCAATCGTTTTCCACGGCCCAGGCAGCGTCGCCCCAGAAAATATTCGAACGATGGACTTTGCCGCAGTTGACGCGCATGGGAACGGTCAGGTTCAGCGATGACACCGCTTCAATCGGCAGTTGTTTGGCGGACTGCAGGCGCGTGTGCGTGCGCACCGCGGAAAGATTAGGGAACGCTTCGAACACGGAGGTGACCACCAGACCCTCATGCGGGTCGGCACAAACCGTTACAGGCGCGGGAGTCGCAGCAGAGGCAGCCGCATCGCGCTCACTGGCGGTCGACTCGAATTCGCGGCCTTTCGGCTCAAGATCGGCATACGACGCGAACTGCGTGATCTCCAAACGGAACGGATCGGCGGAACTCTGCCCCGGTTCGGACGCGAGCGCGGAAACGAAGCGTAGTTTGCTACCGGCGACCGTGGCGATCAGTGCGAGGCGGTTGTCTTGCGAACCGGTGTTCGCGGCGAGCACCTCCACGATCGGGCGGGGATCCTTTTCCACTACAGGCGTTCCATCATCGGACAGGCGACCGTCAATGGGGATCATGCCTCGCCCTACAACGTTGCATAGGCGGACGGGAGAATCCCCCGCGATGTCGAACAGCATAGACACCACACCATTGCCCCATTCGAGACGTCCATCCTGACGAGGAAGTAGAGGGTTCAACATGCCGGCTGCCATTGCCATCTCCTTCGTGCTTCGAATACCGCCTGTTTATTGACGTGTATCGTTTGACGTACCTTCACTAGCTTAAACGGGAAAACGAGGCATGCCGTGCATGCGTGTCTATAGGCATTCAGGAAATGTTCAGCAACAGGATTTCAGCAAATGCATTTTTCGGCAAAGCAAAAACGCAGCCATCGGCAACTCATGTAGCGTCTTCCATTTCGACTGCTTCGCGTACACGTTGGATCGGGAAAGCTCGGCTACGGCCGCCTTCTGCTCGTCGGAAAGTGCATAGTCATCATCATGCCGTCCAACGGGATGTTGGCCGTCAAACGTCAGCTGCGCAGGAACACCGTCATCTCGGTTTCGCCACGATTGGCCCATGCGAAATACGGAATCAGTGTGACTTCCGTCGGTTGACGTTGTGCCGGCTGCCACAGTGCGTACAGCGACTTGTCGGCGGCGCCCTGCGAGGACTCCCGCCAAGCGGGAATGGTCAGCGTGACCATTGGCAGATCGACCGGTTCCACTTCGCCCAAGCCTCGTTCGTCCTGTGCAGCGGCCTGCGCATGGAAGGTGATTTCGTTGACTTTGACGGAGTCCGGATCGGCGGCGATCGTCTCGGCATCAGCATGTAGCAGATGCAGATTGTCGCCATTGTCGGTGCCTTCCGCGCAGTAGGCCAGCGGGCCGCGTATGAAGGCGACCTTGCCTGCGTCTTCGCGTACGAGAGGATTGGCCGCAATCATCCTGACCGGCATGGGGAAGTCGAAATCGATGACGTCACCGTCACGCCAAGTACCGGTGAGGTAGAGGTAGCCGTCACGGGTGGTGCGTGTGATGCGAGAATCCTTCTCACCCGTGGCATGGATGGAGTCGGCGGCCGACTCGCCACCGGCCCAGGCAGGCAGGCGAAGGGCCAAGGCAAAGGACTCCGGAACCTGCCCCTCATCGGAGGAAGGAAGGGTCACGGTGATGGCGCCGGTGCCATTCCACGGCATACCGGCCCGCACTTCGAGGGAGACATCGGAACCGCCGAGTTTCGCGGACACCACGCCACCCATATACAGGTGCACATACAGCGTGGAGGCATCGTCGGCCACCGTGTAGGCGTACTGTTGCACGCTTTCGACTATGCGGGCGATGTTCGGCGGGCAGCACGCGCAGCCGAACCACTTCTGACGGACCGGCTTGACGTGGAACTTGCGTTCGTCGCGATGGCAGGCTTCGGGCACGACCTCCAACGGATTCACATAGAAGAAGCTTTTGCCATCGAGCGCCATGCCGGCCAGCGTGGTGTTGTACAAGGCCGATTCCATGACGTCCGCATATTCGGATTTTGGCTGAATCTCAAGCATACGGCGCGCAAAGAACGCGAGTGCGATGGCCGCGCAGCTTTCCGAGTAGGCGGTGTCGTTCGGCAGATCGTAGTCGAAGGAGAACGCCTCGCCCATATGCGTGGCACCGATGCCGCCGGTGATATACAGTTTCCTGTCGACGATGTTGCGCCAGAGCGTCTCGCAGGATTCCAGCAGTGTTGCTTCCCCGGTGATTCTCGCCACGTCGGCCACGCCTGAGTAGAAGTAGGCGGCGCGCACGGCATGACCGAGCGCCTCCGTTTGTTCCGTGACCGGCTTGTCGGCTTGATAGTAGGTGTAGTTCTGTTCACGTGGCTCGTAGTTGCGACCGTCCTCTTCAGCACGGCGGCGATCTTCGAGTGCAAAGTACAGTGGTTGCTGTCCACGCTGCCATACGAAGTATTCGGCCAGGTCGGCGTAACGGGTCTCGCCGGTTACCGCAGCCAGCTTCACCAGCGCCATCTCAGCGATCTCATGGCCCGGATAGCCGTGCAGCCTGCCTTCTTCCGTACCAAATCGGGAATCGATGTAATCGGCGAAACGGCAGGCCGCATCAAGTAGCTTGCGTTTGCCCGTGGCCTCGTAGTAGGCGACCGCACCTTCGACCAGATGCCCGAAACAGTACAGTTCGTGATGGTCCTTCAGATTGGTGAAGTGGCGGTCCATGCCGTTGAGAATGTAGTAGGTGTCAAGGTAGCCGTTGTCCAGCTGCGCCGCGCACACGATGTCGATGGCCGCGTCGGCTGTGGCCTCGAGTTCGGCGTCGGGATGATGGGTCAGCGAGTAGCCGACCGCTTCGATCCACTTGGAGAAGTCGGTGTCTTGGAACACAAATCCATAGAATTTGTCCGGGTCGGGATTGGCCGGGTCTTCCGGCAACGCCTCGAAGCCGCGGAAGGTGTATTTCGGCGGCACGAAGGCCTTGCCCTGCTCGTGACGCTCGGCATTCTGCGCGGCCGCGGCCTTGAAGTTGTGCATGCAGTAGCTGGGGGCGGCACCGGGAACGTTGTCGTTCAACGCATTCCACTGATATGGAATCACCGCGGTGCGTACGAGCTCCTGCTCGGCGGCCCAGAACGGGTCGGTGACGGTGGCGTCGCGCAGCGCGATTGGATGGCTGTGGCGGTTATGGATGTCGGTCACGAGAGATTGTCCTTCCATGCGGGGGTTGTCGTACCGGCAGGGCCGGCGTTCTGGTCTTGTCCGATGGGTTCGAGCACATGTACGTCCATGCCGGGCAGTCGGCCCCACGAGTAGACGGCCATCATGGTGGCGAAGATGAGCACGGCCACACCGAATACCATCATCAGGCCGAGCAGCGTATGCGCCACGAAGGCGACGTTGACGACGACGATCATCATGATGATGCGGCAGAGGGATTCGTAGCCAACGGCGAATCGTTTCATGGCACTACCTCGTTGTATCGCAGTTTCGTTGAAATCCCAATATTTCTATCGTCATAATCATATGCCATCCCAACTGCACGACGTGCGTAAAGATAGAGAATTCATTCCGGCACTGGGACTGATAGGTATGCGATCCCTCCGGCGTGAATGGCCTGAAATCGCTCCAGGGACCGTGCAGGTTGGTGGCTGTGACGACCATGTTGTCGCTGCAGTCCCAGCCGGTCAGTTGCGAGCCGAACCAGTAGTAGACTCCATACGAGGCGATTCGAGGCATGATTGCGCGCGACAAGAACCACCCGTGCGTAGTAATGTGGTCGATCGCCAATGAGCCAGGATTGGATGGTGACGGGGAACGTCCACAGCAGGCGTATGACTACTTTCGTCCGCTGTATGAGCTGGCGCACGCCAGCGACCCGCAGAACAGGCCGGTCACACTGGTATGCTGCCAAAACGACTACACGACCGACATCGCCGAACGAACCATGGATGTGGTGGCATCAACCGCTACTACGGCTGATACAACCTGAGCGGTCGAATTCACCCAGTAGCCGGAGGAATCACCCCGCCAGAGAGGCCTTCAGCGGGGTGATTCCTCCAATCCTTGGCGGATTTACCCCGCTCAGACCTTGATCATGGCGTATTGGGAATCGTAGAGGCGATAGTAGGCACCACGCTTGGCAAGCAGCTCGGCGTGGTTGCCTTGCTCTACGATCTGCCCATGGTCGATGTAGCAGATCATGTCCGCGTTCTCGATGGTGGACAATCGGTGCGCGATGATGAAGCTCGTACGTCCCTTCAGCAGGTGGTTCAATCCGGCCTGAAGCGCCTCTTCGGTACGAGTATCGATATTCGACGTGGCTTCGTCGAGAATCAGAATGCGAGGATCGGCTAGCAGCACTCGCGCGAACGCAATCAACTGGCGCTGACCTGCGGAAAGCGTGGAACCACGCTCCTCCACCACCGTGTCGTATCCGTTCGGCAAATCCATGATGAACTCGTGCGCATGCACCGCCTTCGCAGCCGCTTCGATCTCGGCATCGGTCGCATCCAACTTGCCGTAACGAATATTCTCGCGCACATTGCCAGAGAAAATGAACGTATCTTGCAGCATGACGCCCATCTGCCGACGTAACGATTCCAATGTGACCGAACGCACGTCATGCCCGTCAATCGTCACCGACCCTTCTGCAACGTCGTAAAAACGCGACAGCAGGTTGATGATCGTGGTTTTGCCGGCGCCAGTCGGACCGACCAACGCGACAGTACTGCCTGGCTTAACATGCAGATCAACCAGATTGAGAATATTGCGACCGTCAGGCTCGTAACGGAAGATGACATCGTTGAAATCGACGCGACCTTCGATTGGCGGCAGTTCGGTCGCGTCAGACGCATTGCGGATCTCCGGCTGCACATCAAGCGTTTCGAAAATACGCTCAAGATACGCGGAACAGGTAATCAGCTGATTGTAGAAATTGCCGATGCTGATCACCGGATTCCAGAAATTATTCGCATACCCGACGAACGCGATCAGCACGCCGGTGGAAACGTTTACCGCGCCGAAGCCCGTAACGCCCACATAGTAGATGAACGCGATCGTCATGACGGAAATGGTCTGGATGCCCGGCCACATGAGGAACTGAATGTGCACAGCCTTCATCCACGAGGTGCGCACGTCGTTCTGCTGCTCCTGGAAGGTTTTGAACTGCGCAGTCTCCTGAGCGAAGGTCTGCGTGGTTTTCACGCCGGCGATCGACTCGTGGATGAATGCGTTGAGATTGCTCTGCTTGTTCGACAGCACCTGGTACGCGCGGCGCTGGAAATGTTGCAATATCAGCACCCATGCGATCAGGAACGGGAAAAGCGCAAGGCTGAACAGCGCGAGCCGCCAATCGACCACAAACATGACCACCAGAGTGATCAGGAACGTGAACGCGTCGGAAATCACATTGATCAAGCCGGAACTCAACGTGTCGGAAAGGGTGTTCACATAATTGACCACGCGAATCAGGATTTTGCCGTGCGGACGCGAATCGAAATAGCTGAACGGCAGCGTTTGAATATGCGTGAAAATATCGCGACGCATATCTTTCAACATGAGCTGACCAACTCGAGTAATTTCAACGGTACGATAGCGCAATCCGAACTCGTACATCACGATAAGCACTGCCATCAATCCCGTTAATTCACCAAGTAAGGTGAGATTTTTCGACGGAATCGCACTATCGATCATGATTTTCGTCAAATATGGCACGACTACCGCGATGCAGCTCATCATTACGACGACGGCAAGAATGCGTGCGATACGTGACATATATGGTTTTAAATAGACGCCGATACGCAGAATATCGCGCAGATTAATCTGCTCTTCCAGTTCCTCGTCTTCACGGAATGTATTACGTTTTGCCATGGGGTTTCCTCCTTTCTTGCCTTGGTTGCGTTACGCTTCGAAACCATGGGAACGACCAGCCTGCAGGCCGAGCTGCTTGTAGTAGATCTCCCAGTAGCGGCCATGTGCGGCCACGAGTTCGTCATGCGTGCCGCGCTCCACAATGCGGCCGTGTTCGAGCACGAGAATCAGATCGGAATCTTTCACTGATGAAATACGGTGTGCGATGGTGACGATGGTTTTCTGCTCGTCCAGCTCGCGCAGGTGACGTTGGATTTCCGCTTCCGTTTCCATATCGACGGCGCTGGTCGTGTCGTCCATGATGAGGATCGATGGATTGTCGGCAAGCGCGCGGGCGAGGCTCAGGCGCTGTTTTTGGCCGCCGGAAAGGCCGACGCCACGCTCTCCAACCACGGTATCGTAGCCTTCCGGCATGCTGCGGATGAAGCCGTCCGCACCGGCGATGGTGGCCATGCGGCGAATGTACTGTTCATCGTATTCGCGCTGTTCGCCCACGCCGAAGCTGATGTTGCCGCCGATGGTGTCGGAAAACAGGAACGTGTCTTGCGCGACGACGCAGACTTGCGAGCGCAGTGTGGCGAGCGGCCAGTCCCGCGCGTCGACGCCGTCGATGAGTACGCTGCCTTCGGTGGGGTCGTAGAAGCGGGAGATGAGGTTGACGAGGGTGGATTTGCCTGCGCCCGTTTCGCCGAGAATGCCGAGTTTGGCGCCTGCCGGAACATGGAAATCCACATCTTCAAGCACGGGGGTGTTCGGTTCGTCGGGGAAAGCGAAGCTGACATGCTGGAAGTCGATGCTGCCGGCGATGCGGGTCGTGTTAGTCGTTACCTGTGTTGCCTGCGCAGCTTGTGTTGCCGATGTTATAAACGTCGCCTGCGATTGCGAGGCGTTGCCAGTTGCATCGTTTACACCGTTGGCATTGTTCGCATTCGGAGTTGCGGTATTTACGTTTGCGCCGACTCCCGGCTTTTCCGTGATGTGCGACTGAGAGGTGAGCAGTTTGCGGATTTTGATGCAGGATGCGTTGAAACGCTGCCAGTCGTTGATCAGCCATCCGGATTGGCGCACCGGTCCGTCGATCATCCACAGGTAGGAGTTGAACGCCACGAGATTGCCGAGCGTCATGTGCCCGGTGATCACCAGAAATCCGCCGAGGCCGAGCGTGATCAGCTGCAGCGAGAAGCCGAGGCCGTCAAGCCACGGCATGTATTTGCGGCTGTTGTAGGCCTGAGCCATGTTGCGTTGCATGTAATCGTCGTTGCGTTCGTCGAATTTTTCGGTTTCGTACGGTTCGCGTACGAACGCTTTGACCACACGGTTGCCTTCGATATTTTCTTCAACCATCGAATTCATTTCGGCGAGCGAATTGCGGATGGCGAAGAACAGCGGCCTCGCGTGCGTAGAAAGTCCGCGTGTAAGAATGAAAATGAACGGCGTAATGCACGCGAGCGCGAGCGCGAGACGCCAGTCGATGGTGAACATCATGGCGAGCGCGCCGACGAACATGACCACACAGTCGAGCGCCTGGTAGCTCACCCAGCTCAACGCGTGGCGGATGGCGTCGGTGTCGGAGGTCATGCGGCTCATAATGTCGCCGGTGCGTGTGTGGTTGAAATACGTGAAGTCAAGTTCGTGCAGTTTCTCGTATTCGTCGCTGACGAGACGAAATACGGAGTTCTGCCCGAAACGTTCCATCCACATTTGGTAGCCGTAGCGTGAGGTGACGCGCACGATGGTGAACACGATCATCATGATGCACAGTCGCGTCAGTTCGCTGACGTGTCCTTGCACGATCACACGGTCCACGATGAGACCCGACAATAGCGGAATGATGAGAGCCATGGTGTTGTTGACGCAGAACAGCACTATCGCGCCGACCACCCGTGGCAGGTCGGGTTTGCAGTATGGCAGGATCCATTTGAGGTTGCCTGCTTCTTTGTTACGATTCGGATCGACGTACATACGTAGCGTTCCTTCAGATTGTTTGCTTGGGTATTTGGGGTTTCGTGGGCTGTTGTTACGTTGATTCGTTGCTTTTCGGCTATTCGTTGCCGTTACGATTCACGTCCGTCGTTTGTCGAGCGTCCCGTTGCCGTCTCTCTCGGTCGAAACCCCTGTTCGGACTCGTAAACGCGACTTATTCTATGCGAATCGTTTTTCGATGCAACGTAGGTGATTCCGGCGTGTCGCAATCGCAATAAAAGCAACGCAGGCACCGTTACATAAACTCGCTGTGAGCGCAACGAAAATATGGATGATTGCGGTAGCGCTTTCCGTATCGAACCGATACGATATATCGAGGCGCGGCATTCCGATGACGGCAACGACCGCAATCGTATGAAAAACACGAAAGGACGGCAATGATGTCGGACGAACAGGCACTCATCGCACAATATGCGGAAAAATATGGTCTTACCGACGAGATGATCAAGCATGCGGAACGTTGGACGGAAACCGACGGCGATCTTGCGGGACTTTCCGAAAAGCGAGTCCGCGGAATTCTTGACCTGCGTTTCAGCGCGATCGCAGTAGACACTCCACGTTCCGAACTGTGGCATACTCCGGACACGATCGATGTGATCGAAGACCTTCCATACCTGCCTGACGGCGGTTACGATACGGAAGCCGGGCAGTGCCGCGGACACTTGCTTGATCTGTATCTGCCACATGATGCTGTGCTGCGCGCTGGGCACACGACACCGGTGTACATCGATATACATGGCGGCGGTTTCACCTACGGATATAAGGAACTGAACCGTAATTTCAACGTGCATCTGGCCGATATGGGATTCGCCGTGTTCTCACTGAATTATCGCCCGGCCCCGCAGACCGACTTGAGGGGTCAGCTGGCGGATGTGCAAGCGGCATTACGTTGGATCAAGGCGCATCTGGCCGATTATCCAGTCAATCCAAACGCCGTATTCCTCACCGGCGATTCGGCCGGCGGCGCATTGACCATGCTGACATTGGCCATTGAAAACAGCGCCGAAGCTGCGGCCGCGTTCGGCATTGACGAGCCTTCGGGCATCGGTTTCGCCGGCGCGGCTCCGGTTTGCGGCGTGTACAGCCTGGCTTCCAAGCAGACCGCCGACGAAGCCGGCTTGGGCTCTACCGCATTCTCCCCAGACACGCGAATCGCGCTCGACGAAGCTCTTGGCACGGAATTCTTCGCCGGCCTCGAAGCGGCTGATCCGCGATTCCTCACCGCAGAAGGACTCGTCAACAACGTTGATCTGCCGCCGCTGTTCATTACCACCTGCAGCGACGATTTTTTGGAGGCAGATAATCTGGCGCTTGCCACAGCCCTATCGCGCAAGAGTGCCGATTTTGAACTTTTCGACCCGAAAACGGGCCGTCACGAAGCATTGGGGCACGTATTCGTGATCGGCATGCCATGGCTGACGGCCAGCGTGGATTGCCTCGAACGCATCCGTGATTTCTCATACGACCGCTGCTGAATCACAAACGCTAACACGCAACCACACATAATCACAGACCGCCAACGGTCGGCCATACGCAAACAGGCGCGTGGCCGACCGTTTCTTTTCATGCGCCTTTTACGCAACCGAAAACACCAATCGCAACCGCATGCATCCTATTCAGAAAAGAAAAAGCCGGCGGAGAGAAAGGCCGCCGGCTGAGAGAGAGAAGAGAGAAGAAGGGTTCAGTTATGGGGTTCTTCAGGAACCTCGCCAGCTGCCGTAACCGCTGACATGTTCTATATAACCGCCCAAGTCTTGGAAGAATGATGCGTGTTCCTGTCAATTCGCTGGGAAAAATGTATCGGACATGTAAGCGGAACATACACATTCGTGAATTCCGTCGAATGATTGCAACATTATTTCCGATTTGTCCAATCGCACGTCCATATCACTCACCCACTCTGCAAAATCATCCAGTGAAATGGACAATTCTGCAATAATCGCAAAATCATCCATTTCACTGGACGATATGTCGAACTTAAGATGCTGCCACTGTCTTTCTCGGAATACCGAAATGCATTGCAATCAACAGCAGATGACAATGCGCTGTTCGACCGGTATCTCACATGTGGAGGACTCCCCCAAGTTGTGCAGGCACAGAACGCAAGTTGCACAGACAGCACAACACCCCCGAACCGACCGGATAGACCGGAAATCGCAGGTTCGGGGGCGAAAATCAGCGGGGCTGACGGAAGTGGCGATCGCCAATCGGCGTGAACGGTGTGTGCGGCTCGAGCTGATACCAGTACGCGACGGAAGCAACGTCGTCCTGACGCTCGAAATTGCCACCCTCTTCAGTGCCGATCTGCTGCCATTCCACACGCAGATCGTGCTCGAAATAAATCGGATCGGGAATGTGCCAGCGATACAGTCCGCGGGTCACAGGCGTATTCACATCCCAATACGCGCTTTCGCGATGCGAGGCGAGACGCTGTGAATAGAACGGGAATCCGACGTACGGCGCGCAGAACGTCTGCTCATGCATGCGCCCATGCTCGTCAAAATCAGCGAAACTCCACGCACCACCGAAATAATCCTCAGCACCAGTACTGCACCATGTAGGGTACTGGTCGTCTCCATCGATGTACATTTTGACTTCGCCCTCGCCCCACCAGCGGCTTTCCAACGCGGTGAGCGCCAGATACGTGCCGATATACGCGCCACGCCCCTGCACGCCATCAAGCACCACATAATCGCGAGCCAGTTCGGTGACACGTTCGCGACGCCACTGTGCATGGAAACGCATGGTGCCGGCCGGAAGCGAGTCATATTCGGTGTAGTCAATCTGGTAGAAGAACGCGGGAACGTCTTCATTGTGATCGTTGCGGAGCACGATGCGCGCATGTTCGAACGGCATGGAGAAATAGCAGTTGAAACCGCGATTGGGTACGACCACCACCGGCATCGAATTGACTCGGCAGGCCTGCGCGTGGCCGCAGCAAAAGAAGTCGCCGATCGGGCATTGCACTGACGGGGTTTCCTCGCCATCCCAATAGAATTCCAGGATCAGGTTACGAAGCACGTTCGGGCCGGTAGGCGACGTGCGATCGGTGACGGTCATCCAAATATGGCGGATCACGCCCGGACCGTCCACATTCATCAAAGTGACGCTCTCCCCCGCTTTCACGGTTTGGATGCAGGGGCTGCCTTTGCGCGACGGGCCAAGCGCACTGGCCGCAGTGGCCGCAGTGCCCTTGCCGCCTGTGGGATTCTCGGCGTTCACACAACGCGTGCGTCCCGGCGCTGTAACCGCAAGCGAGTCCAGCGGATTGCGCGCGGAGAACGCACCCAATGAATCGACCTGCATATCATGATACGAACTTTGCTGCATAGCGCTCCAATCGTTATGTTGAGTCATCAGCGCCCCTTTTCCTGCTATTTTACGGCACCCACAACAGTGCCTCACAGAGATTCGATCCAAACACGTGACAAGATTTTCTGCTACACGGCTTTTTAAACCCCAAGAAAGTGCAGACAGACACGGGAAGCACTCTATAACGGGCGGGACTCGTAGATTATTTGGCAGTCGCCGAAGTAGAGGGCGTCACGCCAGGAGTACTTCTTGCGGGCCGCCTCCTGCTGCGGCTCCTTGATCGGTACGAAGAACCAGCGAATCAAACCGACCACCATGTCTTGTACGGAATGCCAGATGCCGATATACGCGGTTAACGCCCAGAACGTCACGGCCGCATTCCGCCAGGTGGCGCCCGAATTGGATATTGTGGACATTTGCATGAATGGTTCGGAATTAGGCGCGTCCATCTTCCACGAGCGCTTGGAGCAGTTGACTCATGAGCAGCCACAGCTGCGTTTCGGTTTGCAGTTGGGATCGCATGCCATTCATGTGGCGCATGATGAAGTTGATGATGAGGTTGCCGATCTTGCCGCTTTGCCGAACGTCAAGTTGGGTTTGACCAATGCTGGGCACCACGTATTCGGAGGTTGCTGCGTTCGCGCATCTGCCGTTGGATTTCGCACGACTGCTTTATTTCGTGAAATGCTTGAAGGAAATATAGCAGGATGGAATCATATGTGCTAAATTAATTAGTAAACCTGTTTAGCCAATGATGGCTTTGAGGAGGATTCGAATGGCCACTATCAGAGAGATAGCAAAACGGGTAGGTTTCTCCCAAGCCACTGTTTCGAGGGTTTTGAAGAACGATCCCACCTTTTCGGTGAAGGATTCCACCCGCGGGAAAATCCTAAACGCCAGTCTGGAAATGGGGTACAAGAACGTACCGCAATACCAACGCATCACCATTCCGCAAGATGTTGCGATTCTCGACAATGTCGTTCCCGACGAGGGTTTGCAGGACGCGTATTTCGACGAGTTGCGCGAAGTGCTCGTCAAGCATGCCGAAGAGCAGCTCATGAACGTGACCATGCAGAAGGACGTGGATTCGCTGATCGCCAACGCCGACAAATACGCGGGCTTCATTTCGATTGGCCCGTCGCCGTTGGATCGTAAGACGTTGCACCGTCTGCATAAGAAACTTCCCCACGGCGTCTTCATCGACATCAATCCTGCGCCGGCATTGTTCGATTCGGTGCAACCCGATTTGGAACAGACGATCTTGGATGCGATTGACGCGCTTATGGCGTCCGGCTGCTCACGAATCGGCTTTATTGGCGGCTTGGGCAACATTATGGGCGAGCATGAATATCCGGAAGACGTTCGTACGTTCGCATTTCGCAATTGGGCGCTGCGTTTGGGTTTGGATGTGCAGGGATTGGTGTATGCGGATGGCCCGTTCACTGTGGAAAACGGCCGTTTGCAGGGGCGTCAGTTAGTGCAGGATCATGCTGATGATTTGCCAGATGCAGTGATCGTCGCCGCCGATCCGTTGGCGGTCGGCGTGCTACAGGCGTTTGCCACCGAAAATGTGATGGTACCGCGAGATATCAAAGTAATCAGCATCAACAATCAGGAGATCGCGAAATACACGTCTCCCGCATTATCGTCGTACGACATCAGCCAGGACGAACTTGCGAAAGCCGCAGTACTCATGCTTGCCGAAGCACTGACCGCCAACCGAAAAATCAGCCAGCATATGCGAATCTCCACCAGTCTCGTCGCCCGCTACAGCTTCACCCCACAAGACTGAAAACAAAAACTCGAGATACAGCAAGGACCGGCATCCTGTTACGAAGCCGGTCCTGCAATTACGTTTCAGCAATCGCGCCTCAACGAAGAAGGTGGGCGTCGCACCAGACGTGCTCGACAGCCCAAGTGGCGGGATTGAGCAGAAGCACGTCGGCAGCATAGCCGGGGGCAAGCAGGCCGAGCGGCTGCTTGGTGACCGGGTTCGCACGATCGAAACCGAATGCTTTGGCCGGAGTCAACGTGGCGGCTTCCACCGCGTCGGTAGGCGTGAATCCTAATTCGAGCACCGCACGCTGAACAGCCTTTTCCAACGTCAACGTGGAACCGGCTATCGCACCATTCGATGCAAGACGAGCATGACCGTCAATCACATTCACATCCAACGCACCCAGCAAATAATGACCATCCGGGCAATCGGTGGCAGCCATAGCGTCGGTCACAAACGCAATGCGATGCGGGGCGAAGCCAAATCCCAAACGCACCATCGGATCCTGCACATGAAAACCATCATTAATCAACTCAACAGTGACGCGCGGATCCTCAACAGCAGCCGGAATTGGACCAGGCTCACGATGATGCAAACCATTCATCGCATTGAACATGTGCGTCATAATGCCAGCACCCGCATCAAAACCTCTGCAGGCGGTTGCATAATCGGCATCGCAATGTCCCACCGCAGGAACCACTCCAGCCGCAGCAAAACGACGAATCGCATCAATGCCATGCGGTAGTTCGGGGGCGATGGTGATCTGTCGCAAACAGCCGTTCGCAGCATGCAAAAGCCGATCAACATATTCGGGAACCGGATCTTTCAGGCATTCCGGATCATGCGCACCTTTGCGAGACAACGCAAGGAACGGACCTTCCAAATGCGCTCCAAGAATGTCAGGGCGAGCGCCCATCATGCCACGCACGGTTTGAAGATTGGCGCACATCACGTCGAGCGGGTTGGTGATCAAACTGAGCACCTGACGGGTGGTGCCGTGCATCATATGACCTGCGCGGGCCATGCGTATGCCTTGCACACCGTCATCGAAGGAACTCCCCCACGAACCGTGCGCATGAATGTCGACGTAACCGGGAGTCATCATACGGCCTGCAGCGTTGGTCACGAAACCGGCCGAACCGGTCATGGAATCGCCGGAACCAACCGAACTGACCGAATCGGAATCAGCATCGGCATCCAAACCGACGCTTGCGCATGCCGCAGCAAAATCATCGTCCCGATTCCCAGTCGCCATAATCGCGCTACCATCGGAAACCAGCCAATAATGTTCCGCAACACCTCGCGCATCGACTTTGCGCGCATTGTGAATCGCAAACGGACGGGCCGACTGCGCTAACGCAACGTCCACCTCATTCGCAAACCGCTCCCGAGACTGTTCCATATTCAAACCTTCCGACTCACTCACAGCCATATTCCTCAATTAGCATCCAATTCTTCCAGTCAGCGGAGAAATTCTCCCACTGACAGGCCAAAAACGTCCAGAATGTTCCAGTAGTTCGTTCGGCATGGAGGTTTGCGCGTATACGCGACCCAGGAAGAAGCCGAATGGCGAAACGCAACACGGGATGATGATCGCCAGCATGGTGTTAATCAGGTGCAGTGCATGGAAAATCGAGTACTGCGGAATGGTGAGTATGCATCCCATGACCACGCCGATGGCGATGGCGTCGGGAATCTGGTCAAGTCCGACGGCAAACCACAATCCGTTGCTGCTAGTCAGCTGCGATGGGGTTTTGGTGGATGCGATGATAGCCCAGTAGATCAGGAACAGGAAGTAAAGCAACGCTACGACGAGCACGATTACGGTAATGGTTTTGGCAATCAGTGACGGGCGCATAGAGCGTGGCAAATCATGCTCGGCTGCTTCACGTTGCTTTTCCATCATGCGTTCCGCTTTTCTGCAGGCGCGTTCGTCTTTTCTTGTTTTGACTGCGTTGCTCATTGCTCGTTCGCCTTCCTCTCGACCAGTGCGTAGATCATGGCGAGAATGCCTGCGATCAGTGCCATAACGATGACGACTGCCTTCGGTGACCTGACGGAAGAAACTGGAGTAGATGGCATAGAAGAATACGATGGCGAACAGTATGCCGAATGGTGCCATGAACGCCCATCCTGTTCGATTCTCGCGGCGTTGCGCTTCAGTGCGCTTTTTGCCATAGAAGAGCCTACGTACCATCTACGTAGCCATAACGTCTCGGAACCACTTTCGGCGCGGAAAGTCTCACGACCCATATGACAATTGAACGTCAAACAACAACATGACGCTTATCCGCAGCACGGAACAACGAAAAACCTCTCACCAGAATCATGCGAGGCTGCGCCTTTTAAGATTTGCCGTTAGGTTAGTAGCTAAGTAAATTAGATGGCCCTGCACCAGCCAGTGTTCTCCAATTCACATTTGACGGACATCGACTTCTCCATTAAGAGACGCCACTCTGGGAGATAGCCACGCCCCTGACATTGACTTCATGTTCACACTCAACCAGGGTAAGGTCGAGCGTGAACATGAAGTCAGCTTGAGTCGATTAGAGCTGAATCACGACTCCCTCCCAACGAGCGAGCTCGCCGCGAGCGATCGATTTCACGCCATGCGCAACATCATAAGTGCTGAGCAGTATCTGCGATTCCGCGACGCCATCGCCGAGCAGCTCCGCCACTT
>ENA-OWZK01000218-OWZK01000218.1-human-gut-metagenome-genome-assembly--contig:-NODE-218-length-18044-cov-79.0576_pt1 | contig 18044 bp, 17 predicted proteins | sample MGYA00249764_ERZ652114 | MGnify/ENA primary metagenome ERZ652114 (study PRJEB26925, sample SAMN05827163) | human gut metagenome | biome: ENVO:2100002; feature: ENVO:00000062; material: ENVO:00002003... | reverse complement strand
AATATTGGGCCGTTGGTGGAGATATAAGTGGATCACTTTTCATCCGTCGTTGACATAAAATTGTGCATACAGCGTGCAGTTTTCCCGTACCTTTAAAATTTAGCTCTCTCATTTCAGCATAGTAAGGGAATGTATTGTCGTATTTAGCAGGAACAGGCGGTAATTCACGATTGACGGATAACAAGTTGTTGTCAACAACCTGCCAGCCAGCACGCAGCCATTTAGTTACCTGTTGGGGGGTGACTTTAAGGGCGCTAGCGAAATCCCGCTGAGTGTTGTAATACAATTCAATATATTCTTTTAGTGAAAGTTTCATGTAATTATCTCCTTGATTTGATGAAATAATTATATTTTGCTTATTTTTCAATGAAAATAAGCAAAATATGATTACTTGAGGGCGAGTTTTCTATAATAGCTATCAGGTGATTCCGTAATGTGGTTATATCTTTGGTAATTATAATATTGGTGATGGTAACTTCGTGGGTGTATCAGGCTGTGTGAAGGTAAAAGCTGAATGAGCTGAAACAATGCCTGACGCTGATGCTTGAGGATAAACAAGCCCGGGATACGGAGCGCCGGCGCCAGGAAGCAGAACGGGAACAGCTACAGAATGAGATAGCCCGGCTCAGGCAGGCGCTGGAGCAGGAAAAGAAACGGGGATTCTGGTCCAGGTTGTTCGGTCGCTGAACGCGCTCAGAGACTGATGATAAGATAGCCATCAGATAATAACTCACCGAAAATAAATACTTTAAGGTAAGGAGACTCGCATGAAACGTTCTGGCGGCACACGCTATATGTATCTTATCGCCCTGATAACTGTGGCAGCAGCCCTCACAGCCTGTACCCCAAAAACCAGCCTGGAACAACATACCCGGCATTATGTTTATGCTTCAGATGATGGGTTTGATCCTAACTTCTACACCAAGAAAGCTGACACCACACGGATGATGATTCCGTTCTTTCAGCAGTTCCGGGAGATGGGGGTGAAAGACAAAGCAGCCGGAGTATCAGCAGAAACGGCACAGCAACGCATAAAAGAATTCCACTCAGAAAAATTTCTTCAGTCTCTCAGAAGCACAACCACCTTTGCGGGCAGAAAATACACGGACAGTTATATGCCATCACCGGAAAAAATGAAGCTGCTGGCTGACACGATTTCTGCGGTTTATCTCGATGGCTACGAGGGAAGACAGTAAGTGGGATTTACCATAATCCCTTAAATTGCACGTACCATCTGAAACGCTCTCAGACGCAACTCTAGGCTGAACCAGAAAAATGCGTCAGAATCGTTTTCAGCGCGCTGTATAACCATGCTCGAAAGCGATGAGCGATCGGTTTCGTGCGTTCTCCTGTTCCGACCCTGCCGTTTGCCGGATACCTGTCCGCCTTTCCCCCTTCGGGAAGCGTGGCGCTTTCTCATAGGGGTCAGTTTGGATATAGAGAATTATTGTACGGTAAGCCTGTTTTTTGAACAGGCTTACCTATCGCGATAGGGGGTACCCCCACGCTATATGCCATTTCTCGTGGATTTTGTCTAATCGGATAACCTAAATGCGATACGGATTACACGATAATTTAAAAGCGATAGCCACTGGCACTAAATCAATCCTTTACGGGGTGACTTGGTTATAAATAATGCGCTAAACGTACAATAATTTCCAATATCCAAACTGACCCCATTATTTGCCTTGTGCCACCTGAATGTAATCACTATGATTAAATATGATTAACAACTAATCGGATATACAAATGAAAAACAATACCGCACAGGCAACAAAAGTAATTACCGCGCATGTGCCATTACCTATGGCTGATAAAGTCGACCAGATGGCCGCCAGACTGGAACGCTCCCGGGGCTGGGTTATCAAACAGGCACTTTCTGCATGGCTTGCCCAGGAGGAGGAGCGTAATCGCCTGACGCTGGAAGCCCTGGACGATGTGACATCCGGACAGATTATCGACCATCAGGCTGTACAGGCCTGGGCGGACAGCCTCAGTACTGACAATCCGTTACCGGTGCCACGCTGATGGAACTGAAGTGGACCAGTAAGGCGCTTTCTAATTTGGCGCGGTTATATGATTTTCTGGTGCTGGCCAGTAAACCTGCTGCCGCCAGAATGGTACAGTCCCTGACACAGGCACCGGTCATTCTGTTAACTCATCCACGTATGGGAGAACAGTTGTTTCAGGGGTCTGACGCTCAGTGGAACGAAAACTCACGTTAAGGGATTTTGGTCATGAGATTATCAAAAAGGATCTTCACCTAGATCCTTTTAAATTAAAAATGAAGTTTTAAATCAATCTAAAGTATATATGAGTAAACTTGGTCTGACAGTTACCAATGCTTAATCAGTGAGGCACCTATCTCAGCGATCTGTCTATTTCGTTCATCCATAGTTGCCTGACTCCCCGTCGTGTAGATAACTACGATACGGGAGGGCTTACCATCTGGCCCCAGTGCTGCAATGATACCGCGAGATCCACGCTCACCGGCTCCAGATTTATCAGCAATAAACCAGCCAGCCGGAAGGGCCGAGCGCAGAAGTGGTCCTGCAACTTTATCCGCCTCCATCCAGTCTATTAATTGTTGCCGGGAAGCTAGAGTAAGTAGTTCGCCAGTTAATAGTTTGCGCAACGTTGTTGCCATTGCTGCAGGCATCGTGGTGTCACGCTCGTCGTTTGGTATGGCTTCATTCAGCTCCGGTTCCCAACGATCAAGGCGGGTTACATGATCCCCCATGTTGTGCAAAAAAGCGGTTAGCTCCTTCGGTCCTCCGATCGTTGTCAGAAGTAAGTTGGCCGCAGTGTTATCACTCATGGTTATGGCAGCACTGCATAATTCTCTTACTGTCATGCCATCCGTAAGATGCTTTTCTGTGACTGGTGAGTACTCAACCAAGTCATTCTGAGAATAGTGTATGCGGCGACCGAGTTGCTCTTGCCCGGCGTCAACACGGGATAATACCGCACCACATAGCAGAACTTTAAAAGTGCTCATCATTGGAAAACGTTCTTCGGGGCGAAAACTCTCAAGGATCTTACCGCTGTTGAGATCCAGCTCGATGTAACCCACTCGTGCACCCAACTGATCTTCAGCATCTTTTACTTTCACCAGCGTTTCTGGGTGAGCAAAAACAGGAAGGCAAAATGCCGCAAAAAAGGGAATAAGGGCGACACGGAAATGTTGAATACTCATACTCTTCCTTTTTCAATATTATTGAAGCATTTATCAGGGTTATTGTCTCATGAGCGGATACATATTTGAATGTATTTAGAAAAATAAACAAATAGGGGTTCCGCGCACATTTCCCCGAAAAGTGCCACCTGACGTCTAAGAAACCATTATTATCATGACATTAACCTATAAAAATAGGCGTATCACGAGGCCCTTTCGTCTTCAAGAATTTTATAAACCGTGGAGCGGGCAATACTGAGCTGATGAGCAATTTCCGTTGCACCAGTGCCCTTCTGATGAAGCGTCAGCACGACGTTCCTGTCCACGGTACGCCTGCGGCCAAATTTGATTCCTTTCAGCTTTGCTTCCTGTCGGCCCTCATTCGTGCGCTCTAGGATCCTCCGGCGTTCAGCTTGTGCCACAGCCGACAGGATGGTGACCACCATTTGCCCCATATCACCGTCGGTACTGATCCCGTCGTCAATAAACCGAACCGCGACACCCTGAGCATCAAACTCTTTTATCAGTTGGATCATGTCGGCGGTGTCGCGGCCAAGACGGTCGAGCTTCTTCACCAGAATGACATCACCTTCCTCCACCTTCATCCTCAGCAAATCCAGCCCTTCCCGATCTGTTGAACTGCCGGATGCCTTGTCGGTAAAGATGCGGTTAGCTTTTACCCCTGCATCTTTGAGCGCTCTGATCTGAATATCGAGGGACTGCTGGCTGGTTGAGACCCGCGCATAACCAAAAATTCGCATAAAATGTACCTTAAATCGAATATCAGACACGATGTGTCTATTATGCCAAAATGACGATTTAATGGACACTCAAACGAAGCCGTTTTACTATGTCTGATAATTTATAACATTTCGGACGGTTGCAAAAATGTTACTAAATGCCCGTAAGGCAGGGAGGCCTATATGCCCGTTGACTTTCTGACCACTGAGCAGACTGAAAGCTATGGCAGATTCACCGGTGAACCGGATGAGCTTCAGCTGGCACGATATTTTCACCTTGATGAAGCAGACAAGGAATTTATCGGAAAAAGCAGAGGTGATCACAACCGTCTGGGCATTGCCCTGCAAATTGGATGTGTCCGTTTTCTGGGCACCTTCCTCACCGATATGAATCATATTCCTTCCGGCGTCCGGCATTTTACCGCCAGACAGCTCGGGATTCGTGATATCACCGTTCTTGCAGAATACGGTCAGAGGGAAAATACCCGCCGTGAGCATGCAGCGCTGATACGTCAGCACTATCAGTATCGTGAATTTGCCTGGCCCTGGACATTTCGCCTTACCCGTCTTTTATATACCCGGAGCTGGATAAGCAACGAACGTCCTGGCCTGCTTTTCGATCTGGCGACAGGGTGGCTTATGCAACATCGTATTATTCTCCCCGGAGCCACTACGCTGACTCGGTTGATTTCAGAGGTAAGGGAAAAGGCGACGTTGCGCCTGTGGAACAAACTGGCACTGATACCGTCAGCCGAACAGCGTTCACAGCTGGAGATGCTGCTGGGGCCAACTGATTGCAGCCGCCTGTCTTTACTGGAATCACTGAAAAAAGGCCCTGTGACCATCAGTGGTCCGGCGTTTAATGAAGCAATTGAACGCTGGAAAACTCTGAACGATTTTGGCTTGCATGCTGACAACCTGAGTACACTCCCGGCTGTGCGCCTGAAAAATCTCGCACGTTATGCTGGTATGACTTCGGTGTTCAATATTGCCAGGATGTCACCGCAGAAAAGGATGGCGGTTCTGGTTGCCTTTGTCCTTGCATGGGAAACGCTGGCGCTGGATGATGCACTGGACGTTCTGGACGCCATGCTGGCCGTTATCATCCGTGACGCCAGAAAGATTGGGCAGAAAAAACGGCTCCGCTCGCTGAAGGATCTGGATAAATCTGCATTGGCGCTCGCCAGCGCATGTTCGTACCTGCTGAAAGAAGAAACACCGGACGAATCGATTCGTGCTGAGGTGTTCAGCTACATCCCCAGGCAAAAGCTGGCTGAAATCATCACGCTTGTCCGTGAAATTGCCCGGCCCTCAGACGATAATTTTCATGAAGAAATGGTGGAGCAGTACGGGCGCGTTCGTCGTTTCCTGCCCCATCTGCTGAATACCGTTAAATTTTCATCCGCACCTGCCGGGGTTACCACTCTGAATGCCTGTGACTACCTCAGCCGGGAGTTCAGCTCACGGCGGCAGTTTTTTGACGACGCACCAACGGAAATTATCAGTCGGTCATGGAAACGGCTGGTGATTAACAAGGAAAAACATATCACCCGCAGGGGATACACGCTCTGCTTTCTCAGTAAACTGCAGGATAGTCTGAGGCGGAGGGATGTCTACGTTACCGGCAGTAACCGGTGGGGAGATCCCCGAGCAAGATTACTACAGGGTGCTGACTGGCAGGCAAACCGGATTAAGGTTTATCGTTCTCTGGGACACCCGACAGACCCGCAGGAAGCAATAAAATCTCTGGGTCATCAGCTTGATAGTCGTTACAGACAGGTTGCTGCACGTCTTGGCGAAAATGAGGCTGTCGAACTCGATGTTTCTGGCCCGAAGCCCCGGTTGACAATTTCTCCCCTCGCCAGTCTTGATGAGCCGGACAGTCTGAAACGACTGAGCAAAATGATCAGTGATCTGCTCCCTCCGGTGGATTTAACGGAGTTGCTGCTCGAAATTAACGCCCATACCGGATTTGCTGATGAGTTTTTCCATGCTAGTGAAGCCAGTGCCAGAGTTGATGATCTGCCCGTCAGCATCAGCGCCGTGCTGATGGCTGAAGCCTGCAATATCGGTCTGGAACCACTGATCAGATCAAATGTTCCTGCACTGACCCGACACCGGCTGAACTGGACAAAAGCGAACTATCTGCGGGCTGAAACTATCACCAGCGCTAATGCCAGACTGGTTGATTTTCAGGCAACGCTGCCACTGGCACAGATATGGGGTGGAGGAGAAGTGGCATCTGCAGATGGAATGCGCTTTGTTACGCCAGTCAGAACAATCAATGCCGGACCGAACCGCAAATACTTTGGTAATAACAGAGGGATCACCTGGTACAACTTTGTGTCCGATCAGTATTCCGGCTTTCATGGCATCGTTATACCGGGGACGCTGAGGGACTCTATCTTTGTGCTGGAAGGCCTTCTGGAACAGGAGACCGGGCTGAATCCAACCGAAATTATGACCGATACAGCAGGTGCCAGCGAACTTGTCTTTGGCCTTTTCTGGCTGCTGGGATACCAGTTTTCTCCACGCCTGGCTGATGCCGGTGCTTCGGTTTTCTGGCGAATGGACCATGATGCCGACTATGGCGTGCTGAATGATATTGCCAGAGGGCAATCAGATCCCCGAAAAATAGTCCTTCAGTGGGACGAAATGATCCGGACCGCTGGCTCCCTGAAGCTGGGCAAAGTACAGGCTTCAGTGCTGGTCCGTTCATTGCTGAAAAGTGAACGTCCTTCCGGACTGACTCAGGCAATCATTGAAGTGGGGCGCATCAACAAAACGCTGTATCTGCTTAATTATATTGATGATGAAGATTACCGCCGGCGCATTCTGACCCAGCTTAATCGGGGAGAAAGCCGCCATGCCGTTGCCAGAGCCATCTGTCACGGTCAAAAAGGTGAGATAAGAAAACGATATACCGACGGTCAGGAAGATCAACTGGGCGCACTGGGGCTGGTCACTAACGCCGTCGTGTTATGGAACACTATTTATATGCAGGCAGCCCTGGATCATCTCCGGGCGCAGGGTGAAACACTGAATGATGAAGATATCGCACGCCTCTCCCCGCTTTGCCACGGACATATCAATATGCTCGGCCATTATTCCTTCACGCTGGCAGAACTGGTGACCAAAGGACATCTGAGACCATTAAAAGAGGCGTCAGAGGTAGAAAACGTTGCTTAACGTGAGTTTTCGTTCCACTGAGCGTCAGACCCCTTTCAGTTTGAACCCAGGGAGGTCAGACGGATTTTTGCTGGCGAGTACGAAATCCGTTACGAACTTAATGGCCAGACTATTTATGTATTGCGCCTGTGGCACACACGAGAAAACAGGTAGATTGCGTGTGGGGACAACTTAACATAGCCTGCAGATATTAATTCTGGAACATTATTATCAGGCCAGATATTTTGCATTCCATTAAATAATCTTGACGTATAGGAAATTGAAAAACTGAGCGATACCCCTGTCCGCGCCTTATGCCACGTGAGCTTTTCTGCTTTTCCCACCACTCCGGTGTTTTCTCTCTATGTATGGTCGGTTTTTATACCGTAATGGGCCGTTTTTTATACTTTTCCTGGATTGCAGGCGCACCTCTCCTGCATCAGCCAGGGATATACCTCAGCAGGCTTATATCCCGCGCGTTTTTCTTCAGCCCTGATACATTCAGCCCCGCAATGGCCCGGCGGTATACCATCCGGCAGCCACACAGCACGCATTCGAACGGGTCACGACTCAGGAACTGCTTCACCATTTGTGCATAGCACACTTTCGCCACTGCTTCCGGTTTATCCATCCCCAGAGCACGGTACACCTGCGGCAGCTTCTCTCCACACACCCGGTTGGCAAGGAACCCGAAGTACCTCACCATCTTAAAAAACTTCTCCGGGATGTGCTGTTTCAGCCTCGCGACCAGCTCACGCTGTGTCAGCGTTTCCGTCGCCGTTTCTCCCGTTTTGTGGTCCAGGTAACGGAAGCTCAGGCTCGCCCCTCCGTTGTAATGTCCCAGCCGGGAGGCTGCTATCGGCGGCTTCTTCAGATAACGACCCTGGTAGCGCGCCGTATTCCTCCCGCCGGCCGTTTTCTTCGACATGTACATCAGGCGCGGAACTCATCGGGGCGCGGGAATGAAATCCCATTCAGACTCCGGATAGATTCAAGCAAGCCCACTTATCGTCAAAATCGGTGTTGCAAAAACGGGAGTGACCATAGATCCGTTTTCCAAGCGGATCCCATAATATCGGCTGATAAACATCACTCGCTAGTGCATTCTTTTTGTTGGTAATGATAATTATTTACATTCATTCTTTGATGTTTTATCATAATTAATGTTTTGTCAATAAATATATGGAAACATATTGTTTCAGATGGGAATATGAGAAAGTTCATCCTTATTTCTATGATAGCGTTAGCTAGTGTTAGTCTGGGAGCCTGCAGACAGAATGTCACCATAAAGCAGGATGCGCCAGGGCAGAAAGCTTTCCTGACTGACGGGCAGATTTACGATTTGCACAGTGGCAAAATTATTTCTAGCAGCGAGCTTTTGGCGGATCTTGCTACCGCTCGACATCTTATTATTGGTGAAAAACACGATAATGCCGAGCATCATCAGATTGAGCTTTGGCTTATTCAAAATCTGCTCATCCAGCGACCACAGGGGAGTGTGTTGCTTGAGATGTTGACGTCAGAGCAACAGCCCCGAGTTAACCAAGTTAAATGTTGGCTGAAAGATAATCCTGTGGTTCGAGATATCCGTGTTCAGGAACTACTTAACTGGCAAAAAGGGTGGTCCTGGGAGATGTATGGCGACATCGTCATGCAGCTATTACGTGGGCCTTACCCGCTGCTCAATGCCAACATTGGCCGGGAGCAGATGTTGGCACTGTACAAAAAAAACGAATTTCCTAAAGGAAAAAAATCCACTGCACCTGCGGTACAAGAAGCTCTGCGTGAAACCATCATAGCTATGCATGAAGGCAACCTTGAAAGCCAGCAACTGACGTCAATGCTCTCTGTTCAGCAGCAGCGGGATCGCTACATGGCCCGCCAGCTTCTGAGTGCCCCGGTACCGTCGTTGTTGATTGCAGGTGGTTATCACGCGTCAAAAAGCATGGGCGTACCGTTACACATGGAAGATCTTGCCACCGGCACCCATCCAGTGGTGTTGATGCTTGCAGAAAAAGGAATGAACATCACAGTAGATCATGCTGACTACGTGTGGTTTGTAGCGCCAGATACAACAAAAAGGTAAACCATGGATGATGAATATTCTCCACTTCCCACAGTCGGTAAAATGGAGCAGCTGGTTTATCTGTTCTCTACTGCTTCATGGACTGATTTTCCTTGCGTTTATCTGGCGTTTTTCCGAAGTTCAGCCCGCTATGTCTCCTGCACCGGCGATCATGCTGCAATGGGCAGAAATTATAGAGGCTCCTTCTTCTCCACTTTCGCTTCCGGTGGGAATCGCTCAACAGGAGTCCGCAGTGACAGAAGAAAAGCAACAAACTGAGGACAGACAACAACGTCCTGTCACTGAAGACAGGGATGCAACCATTGAAATAACTAGGAAGAAAAAGTCATCCGATGGAGAAAAGAAAAAGACACGTCCACCTCGTAAGATAAAGGCTCAAACCAGCGACAGCAACCCTACAGCCGTTTCCAGTAATGCTGCACCTCAGGCTCTGGTCGAATCGTCCCGTATTGCTGCGCCTTTTAACAGTGACTCAACAAAGCGAGATAATTCTGAGGCATCTTGGGAAAGCAGAGTAAAAGGCCACCTTAACCGTTATAAACGTTACCCTGGCGATGCCAGAAAACGTGCACGAACCGGCACAGCCGTCGTGACTTTTACCGTAAACACGGAAGGCACTATTGTCAGTAGTTTCTTGGAAATCTCTTCAGGAACCCTTTCTCTTGACCGCGAAGCTATTGCTGTTTTAGAACGCGCTCAACCACTTCCCAAACCACCGCCTGAAATATTGGAGGGAGGATTATTTAAAGTAAAAATGCCGATTACCTTTAAGTTGAAGGAGTAAAGGGATAATTGGCCGTTCAAGTTCATTTAACTGAAATTTAATTTTCATTTTTATGCTGAACATTTTATCAAACTTTTCCACTGTCGAAAAAATCAAAAAGACAGTAGATCATAATTAATAAACAAATAGTTATACTTATCTTTATTAATATTATATACAAGGAAATTTATGAATGTTATAAAACTGGCTATCGGCTCAGGCATATTATTGCTCAGCTGCGGTGCTTACTCACAATCCATCAGTGAAAAAACTAATTCCGACAAAAAAGGAGCGGCAGAATTCAGTCCGCTCAGCGTTTCTGTCGGGAAGATGACCAGTGAGCAGGAAGCTCTCGAGAAAACAGGAGCGACCAGTTCCCGGACAACGGACAAAAACCTGCAATCACTTGACGCAACAGTGCGTAGTATGCCTGGTACTTATACTCAAATAGATCCTGGTCAGGGATCAATCAGTGTGAATATTCGAGGCATGAGCGGATTTGGTCGTGTAAACACTATGGTCGATGGTATTACCCAGAGTTTTTACGGAACCTCTACCTCCGGAACAACGACGCATGGTTCAACTAACAATATGGCTGGCGTACTTATAGATCCTAACTTACTGGTAGCAGTTGATGTTACACGCGGTGACAGCAGTGGCTCTGAAGGGATCAACGCCCTTGCCGGTAGTGCAAATATGCGTACTATTGGCGTTGACGATGTAATATTTAACGGTAATACATATGGCCTTCGTTCACGTTTCTCTGTCGGTAGTAATGGGCTGGGACGCAGCGGAATGATCGCCCTTGGTGGAAAAAGCGACGCTTTTACGGATACGGGAAGCATTGGCGTTATGGCTGCTGTGAGCGGCAGTTCTGTGTACTCTAATTTCTCAAATGGTTCTGGAATTAACAGCAAAGAGTTTGGTTATGATAAATATATGAAGCAGAACCCCAAATCCCAACTGTATAAAATGGATATCAGACCAGACGAATTTAACAGCTTCGAACTTTCCGCTCGAACCTATGAAAATAAATTTACACGTCGTGATATAACCAGTGACGACTATTACATTAAATATCATTACACCCCTTTTTCTGAATTAATTGACTTTAACGTAACGGCCAGTACCAGTCGCGGTAATCAAAAGTATCGTGATGGCTCGCTGTATACTTTCTACAAAACCTCAGCGCAAAATCGTTCTGACGCGCTGGATATCAACAATACCAGCCGGTTCACTGTCGCGGACAATGAACTGGAGTTTATGCTGGGCAGCAAACTGATGCGTACCCGCTATGACCGGACCATTCACTCAGCGGCGGGCGACCCGAAAGCGAATCAGGAATCGATCGAGAACAATCCGTTCGCACCCTCCGGCCAGCAGGATATTTCAGCGCTGTATACCGGGCTGAAGGTTACGCGCGGAATCTGGGAGGCAGATTTCAATCTCAACTACACACGTAACAGGATCACAGGGTACAAGCCCGCCTGCGATTCACGCGTTATCTGCGTGCCACAGGGTAGCTACGATATTGACGATAAAGAGGATGGCTTCAACCCTTCAGTTCAGCTTTCTGCTCAGGTAACACCATGGCTTCAGCCGTTCATTGGCTACAGCAAATCCATGCGCGCCCCGAACATCCAGGAGATGTTCTTCTCTAATTCAGGAGGCGCATCCATGAACCCATTCCTGAAGCCTGAACGTGCAGAAACCTGGCAGGCGGGTTTTAACATTGATACCAGAGATTTACTGGTCGAACAGGATGCCCTGCGCTTTAAGGCTCTGGCGTACCGCAGCAGGATCCAGAACTACATCTACAGCGAGTCTTATCTGGTTTGTTCTGGAGGTCGTAAATGCAGTATTGCTGAGGTGATTGGCAATGACTGGGAGGGCATTAGCGATGAATACAGCGACAATATGTACATCTACGTTAACTCGGCAAGCGACGTTATCGCAAAGGGCTTCGAACTGGAGATGGATTATGATGCAGGTTTTGCTTTTGGCCGACTCTCTTTCAGCCAGCAGCAAACAGACCAGCCAACCTCCATCGCCAGCACCTACTTTGGCGCAGGGGATATGACCGAACTGCCCAGAAAATACATGACGCTGGATACTGGTGTTCGCTTCTTCGATAACGCGTTGACCCTGGGCACTATCATAAAATACACAGGCAAGGCTCGTCGCCTGTCGCCTGATTTTGAGCAGGACGAACATACCGGCGCAATAATCAAACAGGATTTGCCGCAGATCCCAACGATTATCGATCTCTATGGTACTTACGAGTACAACCGCAACCTGACACTGAAACTTTCGGTACAAAACCTGATGAACAGAGATTATTCGGAGGCGCTGAATAAGCTCAACATGATGCCAGGTCTTGGTGACGAGACCCACCCAGCCAATTCCGCGCGTGGCAGAACATGGATATTTGGCGGGGACATTCGTTTCTGATGACAATTTCCGCTAGGTTCAGACAATACGTTTTCTCTCTTATGTCAATTTTATTGCAGGAACGAAAAATGAATATTTTCACTTTATCCAAAGCACCGCTATACCTGTTAATTTCACTATTTTTACCCACGATGGCCATGGCTATCGATCCACCTGAACGCGAACTTTCGCGATTTGCCCTGAAAACGAATTACCTTCAGTCCCCTGATGAAGGCGTCTATGAACTGGCGTTTGATAATGCCAGTAAAAAGGTGTTTGCAGCAGTCACTGATCGTGTAAATCGTGAAGCCAATAAAGGCTATCTGTATTCGTTTAATTCAGATTCGCTGAAAGTCGAAAATAAATACACGATGCCATACCGGGCATTTTCGCTGGCGATAAATCAGGATAAACATCAGCTCTATATCGGACACACCCAGTCAGCGTCCCTGCGTATCAGTATGTTTGACACCCCAACCGGCAAACTGGTAAGAACCAGCGACAGGTTAAGTTTTAAAGCGGCAAACGCTGCAGATTCGCGTTTTGAGCATTTGCGCCATATGGTTTACAGCCAGGATTCCGATACCCTGTTTGTGAGTTATAGCAATATGCTGAAAACGGCCGAGGGCATGAAGCCTCTGCATAAGCTGTTAATGCTCGACGGGACGACGCTTGCCTTAAAAGGCGAGGTTAAGGATGCTTACAAAGGTACAGCGTATGGTCTGACGATGGATGAAAAAACACAGAAAATCTACGTTGGCGGAAGAGATTACATCAACGAAATTGATGCGAAAAATCAGACGCTGCTGCGTACCATCCCGTTGAAAGATCCGAGACCACAAATCACAAGTGTGCAGAATCTGGCGGTGGACTCCGCTTCTGACCGTGCCTTTGTGGTGGTATTCGACCATGACGATCGTTCCGGTACAAAAGATGGACTCTATATTTTTGACTTACGCGACGGTAAACAGCTTGGCTATGTGCACACAGGAGCCGGAGCTAACGCGGTGAAATACAATCCGAAATATAACGAACTGTATGTCACCAACTTCACTAGCGGCACCATCAGCGTAGTGGATGCCACCAAATACAGCATCACCCGTGAATTTAACATGCCGGTTTACCCAAACCAGATGGTGTTGTCGGACGATATGGATACCCTTTACATTGGCATCAAAGAAGGCTTTAACCGCGATTGGGATCCTGATGTGTTTGTGGAAGGAGCTAAAGAACGTATTCTGAGCATTGATTTGAAAAAGTCGTGATCGGGGGAAAAAACATGGGATAAAAACTCCGTTATTCCACTAAACTGGCCGGACTAGGAAAAGCAAACATCTCTGTCCTGCCGGTACGCCTGTTACGCCGCTCCATGAGGCTGAGGAATCTCCAGAAAACGAGACAGGCACAGCATTGTACGATCAACTGATTTGTGCCAATAATTCAATGAAATCACAGCTATGCCTGTTCATGGGGTTCTAGGCCGGAACCCCAGATTTTTCCGATTGTTTGTTTTCTAACTGATTATTCAGTAGTTTTAGAGGGCTGACGCTCAGTGGAACAAAAACTCACGTTAAGAGGTTTTGACTATGATAAAAGTTAAAGTAGGGGGGAGTTTGGATATGGAAATTATTATACTATAAGGAGAGCATGAAAAACCCTGGGGCAGTCACTGAATGAGGGACCAGCAGCGGTAAAATTGATCCTACCCACGTAATGTGGACACGGCTCTAAGCAAGATTATGGTTTTCAAATTGTTCCGGGCTGAGACCGCCACAGGCACTGTGACGACGCCAGCGATTGTAATCACTCTCGATATAATTAAACACCGTTGCCCGCATTATTTCCTGGCTGCTAAAGCGTTCCCCGTGGATACATTCCACCTTCAGCGAATGAAAGAAGCTTTCCACACAGGCATTGTCATAACAGTAGCCTTTCGCACTCATACTGCCACGCAGGTTGTGTCGCTTCAGCAGCGCCTGATAATCCCCTGAACAGTATTGACCACCACGGTCCGTATGAACAATGACGCTTTCCGGGCGTCTTCTCCGCCACAACGCCATTTGCAGTGCATCACAGGCCAGTTGTGCTGTCATTCGCGGTGACATCGACCAGCCAATGACGGCGCGTGACCTCAGGTCGATGACTACTGCGAGATACAACCAGCCCTCATCGGTACGCAAGTACGTGATGTCACCCGCCCACTTCTGGTTTCGGGCCACTGGCGCTGAAGTCCTGCTCCAGCAGATTCTCCAATACGGGCAGGCCATGTGCACGGTAGCTGACCGGGCTGAACTTCCGGCAGGCTTTCGCCCGCAGCCCCTGACGACGCAGGCTGGCGGCAATGGTTTTAATATTGAACTCCGGCAGTTCGTCAGCAAGGCGGGGAGCACCGTATCGCTGCTTTGCCTCAAAGAATGCCTTATGGACAGCGGCATCGCAGGTGAGCCGAAACTGTTGGCGCAGGCTCATCTGGTGACGACGCCTGAGCCAGACATACCAGCCGCTGCGGGCAACCCGAAGTACACGACACATCGCTTTGATGCTGAACTCTGCCCGATGATTTTCGATGAAGACATACTTCATTTCAGGCGCTTCGCGAAGTATGTCGCGGCCTTTTGGAGGATGGCCAGTTCCTCAGCCTGCTCCGCCAGTTGTCGTTTAAGGCGGACATTTTCAGCGGCCAGTTCGCTTTCGCGCTCTGACGAACTCATTTGTTGCTGCTGTTTACTGCGCCTGGCATAAAGCTGAGATTCATACAGGCTGAGTTCACGGGCTGCGGCGGCCACACCGATGCGTTCAGCGAGTTTCAGGGCTTCGTTACGAAATTCAGGCGTATGTTGGTTACGGGGCTTCTTGCTGATTGATACTGGTTTTGTCATGAGTTACCTCTGGTTGAGAGTTTACTCACTTAGTCCTGTGTCCACTATTGGTGGGTAAGATCATTGGTTCCCACTACTTATGAAGTGCGCCCCAATAGTTAGACACCAGATCTGTAACTGAGGAGCGTATGAGCAAATTTTCATTAGAATTCAAAAGGGAAGTATCCGAAAAATACCTGGAAGGTGAGCTGAGTTTGAAGTCTGTTGGAAAAATGTACAATATTGACCCCAGCACGGTAAGGAAATGGGCTTATGTTTACCGTAAGCACGGATTAAAAACACTGACTGGGCAAAAAGGACGTTATGACGATAACTTCAGATTGAATGTAGTCAGAGATGTTATTGATAATTCTCTTTCTATAAGGGAAGCTGCAGTGAAGTATGGGATCCCTGCTTTTAACACCATATCCAAATGGATTAAAAAATACAGTGAGGTTGATTTTTCGATGAAGGGACAAAAGGAAGATTTGAGGCCGAAAACTCCTGCTGTTTATCAACGAAATCGTTCGACACAACTGACAATCAGTGAACGGGAAGAACTTGAGTTTCTGAGAGTTGAGAACGCTTATCTAAAAAAGCTGAAAGCCTTAGCTCAGGAAAAATTACGATTGGAACAAAAGAAAAAGTAATCATTATTAATGAGTTAAGGCAATGTCATCCATTATCACAATTACTGGTAACAGATGTCACAGAGTTTAAGGTCGATGGCAGGAAGCTCTATTTATCACCAATCATGGACCTGTATAATGGAGAAATAGTCTCATATAACCTTACTGAGCGCCCATTAGCATCAATGGTAAAGAGCATGCTATTAGATGCGGTAGAACAACTCAATAAAGACGATAAGCCCTTGTTGCATAGTGATCAGGGGTGGCAATATCAGATGCCTCGTTGGCAACGTTGGTTGAGTGATAATGGCATAACACAAAGCATGTCCCGACGTGGTAACTGCTTAGATAATGCAGCAATGGAAAGCTTTTTTAGTACTTTAAAATCATAATGTTACTATCTAAATAAATACAATAAGTTACATCATCTAAAGCAAGATATAATTGATTACATTGAATACTACAATCACCATCGCATTAAAGAGAAACTCGATGGCATGAGTCCGGTTCAATATCGACTTAAACATTTTTCATAGGATGTCCAAGATTTGGGGCGCAGATCACTTATTTGGTGGACACCACTTTGTCTAATTCGTCAGATTCTGACCAGACGGTTCAGGCTGTACGCTTACGTGCTTAATAACTACTTGGTACGAAAAATCGGGAGTAAAAATCACAAACAAACACTAAAAAGATAAAAAAATGAAAAACAAACAACACAATATGATAATAAACTAACACTGCTATCCATTATTTTTTTATCTATACTAGAATGAAAACTCCGTAAATCAGAATAATATCAATATCGATTATGGAATATACGAACAAATACAAATCACACCTAAAAGTTAGATTATATGAATATACGATTGTGTACACAAATAAATGTACGCTACATGTTACATACGGTAATGAACACCTTACAATAAAAGAAGGATGCATTGCTTTTTTTGAAAAGCATATAGAAATAAACATCTCAATAATAAAAAGAACGAATACCGAAACGAATCCATTTGAGGTCATAAGCATAAATAATGATCTTTTATCTAAAGTATTAACTATAATGGACCCTATTTATTCGTTTAGTTTTGGACAGATGCAAAGAAAAAGAAGATTACAGCAGAGAATATTCATGATAGATGGGGACATAATTTCCACTGAGATATTCAAAAGTATAAAATCAATGAAAGTATGTAATGAGAAAGTATACAAACTAGCGTGTCTTTTCTCGATTATTGATAACGAGTGTGATTTTTTTTCATCAATATGTGTATCAACATCCATCAGTTTCACTGATAAAGTCAAAAAGATAATTGAGTGTGACTTTGAAAAAAAGTGGAAGCTTTCTGATATTTCTGAAGAAATGAACATGTCAGAGGTAGCAGTAAGGAAAAATCTCGAGAATGAGAACATTACTTTCCAACAAGTTTTGCTAGATTCAAAGATGAATTATGCAGCAAAATTAATACTCAACAGCAAGAATCACATAAATAATGTTTCTAAGCTTATAGGAATGTCCAGCACATCATACTTCATAAAATTGTTTAATAGCTATTATGGTGTCACACCAAAGAAGTTTTATTTTTATCATAAATCATCTTGATTTCTCTAGTAAATAAGAATAGCTTTCTAATATAGACAAATTTTAGAAAAAACTCAAAAAAACACAAATAGAGATATTAATACAATATCTCTATTTATGCTATGTGCGCCGGGCATGGCGCGTAGCGCCGTGACTGGCGCTGTTCTTCAACTGTGGTGGCTGAAGAACGACTAAGAGGTGAAAGTCCTCCACACACCCGGTGAGGGGAAGTGTTAGCGGAAGGCAAGGGTGTTCATCGCGAGGTGAAATCTGAAGGAAGCCGGATGCAAAATGCTGGCCTGACGAACAGGAAGCGGTTAAGGCGGCGCAGCGGGGTAAGGTGGCATACATCACCAAAGCCCGATACTCACACGGAACGCTGTGACGTAGAGCCGACAGGCATAAGCAGGAAAGTCGCGCGAATTACCCCGGGAGATCTGCCGTCCTGCCAGTGTGCTACCGGCATCGTAAGGTGCCAGGATGGGGCGGCAGAAGTCAGCCGACGCCGTAGTAGTGCTGCAAAACCGGCAGCATGAAGGGCCGAACATGATTAACCGTGATTAGGACATCCGAACCCGATGATGATTAATGAAGCACAAGCGCAGGCAACTGC
>ENA-OWZK01000216-OWZK01000216.1-human-gut-metagenome-genome-assembly--contig:-NODE-216-length-18093-cov-14.2907_pt1 | contig 18093 bp, 28 predicted proteins | sample MGYA00249764_ERZ652114 | MGnify/ENA primary metagenome ERZ652114 (study PRJEB26925, sample SAMN05827163) | human gut metagenome | biome: ENVO:2100002; feature: ENVO:00000062; material: ENVO:00002003... | reverse complement strand
TGCGGGATTTTTGATATCCAGTACTGGCGTTATTTATTCTACAGGGGCTTGGGGGGTGTAGCCACCAAATAGTCAGTTCGCATTCCTTGTCAAAAGACATCGGATCACAGTTCAGTACATCCATATAAAACTCTTTTCGTAGGATGCTTCGTCTGAATTCATCTGCAATCTCCGTCATAATAAAAATATCTCCATCATTTCAAAAGAGAATGCTGGAGATATTTCGCCTTGCTTATTCTTGTAGTAACCAATCGGCTATATCGTGAATTACGATTCCTTCATAGTTATATGGGGGATGTTTGGTTCTAGCAATAATCATTTTCGGATAAGCATCTCGAATCTGAAGCCGAGGAAAGCATTCTCTCTCAAATGTTTCCTGCCCGGAAATGTTGTCGCTGATCTGAATATAAAACTTCTCGTTGCTTCTCTGAGCAACAAAGTCGGTTTCCTTTTGATAGAGCTTGCCGACATAAACATTATATGAAAATAGATCATACGCTCTGTTTTTTGCAATATTTTATCTTGCGAATTTATCATTGTAACGAATATGCATATCTTCCCAATCCATGAACAATACATAAAATACTTTCCCGTATTGCGGGCTCTCTACAATTCTTCCATGATCAAGAACAGAAAAATAAGTTCCGTCAGCTTTTCGAAGATGAAAGTGAGTATAGTCATTTTCATTGCCGTTGTCAATCTGTTCCCAGATACTTGATTCTATCTGTTGCTGTTCATCTTCACGAATCAAGTTGCGAAAACTTTTCTCAGTAAGTCTGAACAGTTCATCTATATCTTTATATCCGGACATATGAAGAAATTCATCATTTGCAAAAATTAGTTCATCATCTTCTTTGTCAGCTCTGTATATGATGAATGCACCTGGAAGATGTTCAGAGATATCCTTGAATGCGAATCCAAGTTGTTTGCGGGCACCTGACCGAAGTCCTTCTCTGTAGACCATACATCCATTTTTTCCATGAAGCTTTATTTCATAAAGAGCTGCATCTGCGCAGCGCATGAGTTGTGAACGATTGGATGCAAATGTTGGATATTCTGCATATCCTAGAGAAATATAAAATGCATGTTCCTTACCATGGTATGAGAATGATTTAGGAAGTTTGGTGAATTTCTGCAGCTGTATATCTGCTTCTGCAAAGGTACAATTTGGTAAAAGAATGCAGAATTCGTCACCACCATTTCTTCCAAGTAATGCATCGGATGGGAAAAAAGTCTTCATGCTGTCTGCAAGATTCTTTAGTGCCATGTCTCCGTAATTATGTCCATAGATATCATTAATAAACTTGAAATCATCGATATCAAGGAGCGCAGCCACAAAATGTGTTTTTGGATTTTTTTGAATCATTTTTTCTGCAAATTCATCAAATCCATAGCGGTTATAAATATTTGTAAGAGAATCTGTGCGCGCCAGTATCTGAAACTTTTTCTTATGTTCTTTTGCTACTAACCATACTCTGGTAAGAACTGACAGGAGAAGGCTTATTGTAAGAAAAATTCCGATGATGATTACCAGTAATGTGGCATTTCTCCATCCACTTTTAGGAGTTACTTCAAATTTCCAGTTTTCGTCTCCTATTGTAAATGTATAAGAAACAGGACGATTTATTTGCCCATCTGATTGATAAACCACTTTATAAGTATCACTCCATGGAGCGTCTGTTTTTGAAATTTTGTATTCGTATCCAAAATTTGAAAGTGCACTGATTGAATCTGAAAAAATATCCGGAACACGCAGGATAACAATAGTAAATCCCCAGAAATACTCATGTCCGTTTTTATCTTTCAGGTATATGGGATTGCGGACTGCAATTCCATATCCTCCCTGTTTTAATTTGAAGGGGCCCTGCGTAATGATTGTATGGTTGTCTCTTGCGTAACAGGAAATTTTTCCGCGGTCTTTATCATGGATCAAATCAATCTTACCTGCCTCATTTTCATTAGCCGGATAAATATCTGTAACAACACCATTAGGAGCAAGCTGTACACTTTCAATAGAATCAGACATAAGATTTCCTGAAATTGTTTCAAACTGACGGATTTCGCCATCTTCACTTATTAAGATTTGCTTCAAGGTATCTGTGATCTCAATTCCATTTGTAATTTCATTCTTTATTTGTTCGCCATAGGTGGCTACGTTTAATTGTGCTGTTATGTGTCTCTGCTCTTTTTCGTGGGTGTCTGTTTTGTATACAATCAAACTAATAAGGCATATGCCCAGTAAAAAAGTGATAAGAGGCACAAGTGTTTTCTTTTTCACTTGGTTCACCTCATTTTGCCCATGGGAATTATTATAATAAAGCATTATATCACAGAAGTTGAAAAACAGAATAAGTTTTATGAAAAAAACGAACTGTGCAAAATCTTTATACATTTATGACAGAAGAATATATATCGATAGGGATTTGTGAAATCTATATATTTTAAGAAGGAGCCTTGGAATCATCATAAATATCCTGTATTTTTGCTTTTACAGCTTTACGACGTTTTTCTGTATCAGAAGGTACGTGGTGGAGCCATGCAAGATATCCTGAGCGAGAGACACCTAAAAATTTCAACATTCCGGAGACGGAAACCCGGCGTCCAGTTTTTTTGGCAGCTTCCGTCTTCTCAGACACTTCAAGATAAATGGCTTCCGTCATTTTCCCAGAATGTTGATTGCTTTTTCTAACACATCAAGTGCATCTTGGGCATCACGTAATTCACGTCTGAGACGGGCAATTTCCTTCTGCTCATCAGATGCATAATTACCAGAACCACGAACAGGAATATCACCTGATTCCCGGAAGTCTTTTAGCCATTTTGTTAATGTGCTGTATCCGATGCCAAGATTTTCTGCACATCCACGTACTCCGAGATCTTTGTGATCCTGATAGTACTGGACTGCATCAAGTTTAAATTGTTTGTCATGTTGCTTTGCCATATGAGATCTTCCTTCAGCATGCCTCTATTGTATCATGCTTATGTGTATTTGGAATTTCTCATTTTGGTTTGTACTATTTATATTCTAGCACCAATACCTGCAATCTATGAAGGCAAATCTGAGAGAAATTATTCACTATATTGACGAGTCAACACTTGAAAAAGCGAAGAACGAAAAAGTTCAAAAGCAAGAGTCTCCCTCAAAGATGTCAAAAGACGTAGAGGAGTCTGTTGATAAGATGTTCTCCAATCGTATGAGCAAAGCATATTCTGAATGTAAATCAAATCAAGATACACAGCCATTTAATGAAAATATAGAGAAGGAATACCAGAAGCTTTTGGAAACACTGTCTCCGGAACAAGAGGAAGTGCTTACGAAGTATTGTGATGAAATATTTGCCAGCGGAGCAGAGACAGAAGAGTTTTTTTATCGCCTGGGTATAAAGGATGGACTGAGATTAAAAAGTACGGTAAAATCTGTATTAGAAATGATGTCGTGAAATTCTTTAGGTTAGAATCGATGATGGAGTAAACGAAAAAGCAGTTTTGACATTTCAGTGAACTGCCCCTTCGTTTACTCCATTTTCGATTTGACCTAATTGAACAAAGTGAGCGTCCGAGTAGCTACTACCTATGGACTTTTAATCTTTTGTTCTTATCCATGATTATACAGGATTTCCTATGCTGACGCTACAAAAATCAAGGATTTTCAGATAAATAGGTATAACAATTAAACCTCAGGATTTTGAGGCTTAGAAAACATATAAAAGATTTGGATTTTAACACCTTTGCGGTATTCTCAGTTGTGGTTTCCCAAGATGTCCACCGCAGGATTTACATACATAGATGTTTATCCCGTATAGCTGTTTCAATATTTCTGGCATCTCCTTATCCCTGAGCTTTGAAAGATATTTTTTACATCCGAGGAGATTTCGGCATAAAGTGAGCTTTTTGTGTTTGCTGCGGGAACATAGAAGCCCATAATGCCGGATTCTGACAAAACGTCTGGGTGGCACATGCATCAGAAAACGCCATATAAATTCAACACCAGAAAGGGTCAGTTCCTTCCATTGTCCTTCCTTCCGGTAATCCTTAACAGAAAAAGTAACATTTTCATTGTCCATATGGATGATGCGGTGATTGCTGATAGCGATCCTATGGGTATATTTTCCGAGATAATCAATCACAGATTGTGCACCGTTAAAAGTTTTCTTACAGTAAGGAACCCATTCTATATCATAACAGGAATCTATCAGCTTTTTGAAAGCATAATGATTACGGTATTTTTCTGCTGTTCCATGAAACTCAAGCTGATCTGTATTCCAGAGATTTTTCAACTCATCCATATATTTCTCACGAAAGACTCTGGAGATAGCCCATATGGGTAGAAAAAACTCCGTACCATTGTCTTTCCACTCATTTTTCGGTGTCAGGCCGCCGCCAAGCAGTATCGTATGGATATGGGGATGAAAATTCATTTCTGAGCCCCATGTATGCAGGATGCAGATATAACCAACAGAAGCCCCGAGGTGCTTTGGGTCGGATGTCAGTTCCTGAATGGTAGCGGAAGCCGCATGATACAGCGTGTCATATAACAGTTTCTGGTTACTGTAAATGACAGAGTTCAGAATATCAGGGACTGTAAACACCAGATGGAAATAAGGGGCATCAAGCACATCCTCTCTGCGAGCATCCATCCACATTTCCTTCGGAACAGCCTGACACATGGGACAGCAACGGTTCCGGCAGGAATTATAATGGATCTGGACAGCACCACAGTCTTCGCATACACTGACATTCGCACCATAAGCTCCTGTTTTGCACTTCAGGATGTTCCGGGCAACTTTTGCCTGTTCCGGGGATGGGGAACAGCTTTCAAGGTATGCCGGATAAAAATGCCGGAAAATATCCTGGACGGTGGGTTTATTCATGGCCGGCACCTTCTTTCCTGTCAAAAGGGCTTTGAATGCCCATCAGGGATTTGTTGCTGACATGAAGATATACTTCCGTGGATTTCGGATCACGGTGTCCAAGTAGAGCTTGAATGTTCTGCCGTTCTATGCCCTGTTCCATCAGATGGGTTGCAAAGCTATGGCGCAGACAGTGCGGGGTTGCTGTCTTCGGAAGTTCAGCATCAGCTACTGCCCGCCGCATGACCTGTTCCAAAGTACTGACTGTCAGGTAATTACCGGTAAATTTATTTGGAAACAGGATGCCACGGGGACGACCTTTCTCAAACCAGTATTGTGTAAGGATATCCAGACAACGCTTAGAGAGAATGGTATAGCGGTCCATCCGGTTTTTCGTATCCCGGACATGGATCTGCATATTTGAACGTGAGATGTCATCATAGTGAAGATGGATCACTTCAGAAACCCTCATGCCAGAAGAATACATGATTGCGAACATAGCCTTATATTTGATATCGTCAACAGCAGATAACAAACGGTCAATCTCAGAGGCGGTCAGTACAGTCGGAAGTTTATGTTCCAGGATCATACGCGGAACCGTGATATCATCCCAAAGGATATGCAGGACATTCCGATAGAAAAAACGGATAGCAGAATTATAGAGATTCAAGGTTGTGGCTTTCAGTCCTTCCTCTTTTTTCGCAAGCAAAAAAGTCCTGACATCCTGACAGGTAAGCTCTTCAGGATTCTTATTCTGATATTTCAGAAAATAAGAGACATAGTTTTTATAGCAGTTGATGGAACGTTCTTTAAGGTTACGGATTTTTCCGGCTTCCTCAAGCTGTTCTAAATATTTTTCATACATAATAAAATCCTCCATGTAAAATCAGTAGTAATCAAAACACTGCTTTACACGGAGGTGCATTTGGGTCATAAAACCGCTTGCCAACCAAGCGGAAGGGTGGTATTCTTTTCATAGGCAGTGGGAAGGTCGATCCTGTTTGATTGTTTCGTTGTGGTGACTTAACAATACTACTTTTAGGACTTGCTTTCCACTGTTTTGTTATAGAAAAAAGAAAATCGCTATGCCATAGCCTTGGTAGGCCATCGCGCAGCGATTTTGTTCAATCGGAATTTGGAGGGATAATGAGATGAATATAAAAGATTTTAAGTGGACGAGAGAACCTGATGATTACACGCTGACAGATGACAAAATTGAGATTATCACACAGCCTGGAACTGATTTGTGGCAAAGAACTTACTATCATTTCCGCAATGATAATGCTCCGGTTTTGCAGATAGAAACAGAGGAAAAGTTTTTTTCATTTATGGTGAAAACAGATTTTAAGGAAAGCCATCATCGCTTTGATCAGTGCGGTGTGGTTATGTATCTTGACAGTGAGAATTGGTTGAAAGGTTCTATAGAATATGAGAATGACAATTTTCAGCACCTGGGAAGTGTTGTGACAAACAATGGATATTCAGATTGGGCAACTACGGAAATTGATGCAGAGATTAAATCTATGTGGTATCGTCTCAGTAGACGTGAAGATGATTATTGCATTGAATGTTCTGAGGATGGAATACGGTTTAAGCAAATGAGGATTTGTCATATGTGGGCTGGTGCAGGAAAAATCAAATTTGGAATTTATGCATGCAGTCCGGAAGATTCATCGTTTAAAGCGGTATTTACAGATATGAAATTGACGGAGTGTCAATGGAAAGCCCACGATGGTCAAAAGCCGGATGAGATGTAGCAGACTGTATTTGATATAAAAAACCAATATGAAAATAGTTAAAGTTTTTCAGGTTGTGTAACTGAGAAAAATGAAAATTGCGGAGGTGGATTTGTTGAAGGAAAGTACATATCAAACTCCTTGCGGAACAATTCACTATTGGTCAAATAATCTGAGTTTGGATACAACGACGCTTGTATTTTTACCAGGGCTGACTGCTGACCATAGATTATTTGATAAACAGGTTGAGTACTTCGATGGAAAATATAATATTATTGTATGGGATGCACCGGCTCATGCCTCTTCCTGGCCGTTCCGCTTTGACTTTGATCTGTTTGATAAGGCAAAATGGCTGAATGGGATTCTTGAAAAAGAAGAAATCATAAAACCAATTATAATAGGTCAATCAATGGGAGGATATGTGGGACAGGCTTATGCACAATTGTATCCTGACCGGCTGGCAGGTTTTATTTCCATTGATTCAGCACCGCTGCAGAGGAACTATGTGACAGCAGTGGAGATCTGGCTTCTGAAAAAAATGGAACCAGTATATGCACATTACCCATGGAAGTTGCTTTTGAAATCCGGAACTGAGGGAGTTGCAACTTCTGAGTATGGCAGAAATCTGATGAAGGAAATGATGCTGGTCTATGATGGTGATCAGCATCGTTATGCCCAAATTGCCGGGCATGGATTTCGTATTCTGGCAGAGGCAATGGAAAAGGATCTGCCATATGAAATCAAATGTCCTTCCCTGTTGATATGTGGTACAAAGGATCATGCCGGTTCATGCATAAGGTATAACAGAGAATGGCATCGAAAAACGAAAATTCCTTTAAAGTGGATTGAAGGGGCCGGTCATAATTCTAATACAGATAAACCGGAGATGATAAATAGTTTGATAGAAGAATTCCTTTCAAACATATAAAGACTATTGAAAACAATTGGTCAACCGTTATAAAAGGACAATAAACAAATCGGAATCAGTAGGAGGATCATTATGAGATTTTATAACATATTTTTCAGCCCGACAGGAGGTACAGAGAAAGTAGCAGATATTGTTGCGAAAGGGACGAAGCTGGATGCTGAAGAAATCGACCTAATTAAAGAACCAAATAAACTCATGAAGGTGAAATTTGAAAAAAAGGACCTATGTTTGGTTGCTGTACCGTCTTACGGTGGACGCATTCCATCAGTTGTAACGGATATGTTCCGCAAAGTAAAGGCAGATGGTACGAAAGCAATTCTTGTGGCAGTATTTGGAAACCGTATGATTGATGATACTCTATTGGAACTACAGGATGTTCTGGAGGCATCAGGATTTGTATGTATCGCAGGAATGGAGGCAGTCGCAGAGCATTCCCTGATGCACCAATTTGGAACCGGACGCCCGGATCAGCAGGATGAAAAGGAATTGCTGGAATTTGCCGCAAAGATTATGCAAAACAGCGAAGCACAAAGGACACCTGCATTTCCGGGAAACAGACCATATCGAGAATATGGTGGTGTTCCACTCAAACCTGTTGCAAATGGAAAATGCACTTCCTGCGGTCTGTGCGCAAAAGAATGCCCGGCAGGTGCCATTCCGTTGGACAATCCGAAGATGACCGATAAGGATAAGTGTATTTCTTGTATGCACTGTGTAGCAGTCTGTCCGAAGAAAGCAAGAAATTACAGTAAGCTTGTCAGTTTTATCGCTGGACTGAAAATGAAAAAGGTTTGTTCCAGTAGGAAGGAAAACAAATTGTATTTATAATAGGGCGAGTAATACAATGAGAAACATGTAAATTGATACGTGAACAATCGGCTCAGTATGATATTTAATTAAATATTGCAATGAAAAGATCATTTACCGTAAACAAGCAGTAGATGGTCTTTTTTATATCTTTTTGTGAACAAGTAGAGATTTATAGCTGGTAATATGTGTTTTATCATAATCCGTGAAATAAGATGAGTTAATTCTTCGATTTACATATTTTTTAAGGTGTTCCGGCATGGTATTATGATACTTATAAAGAACCAATTATATCTGTTGGAGAGAGCGGTGAAAAGTTATGAAGTTATTGTTTAAACAAAGGCTGTTTTCATGGTTTGACAGCTATGATATCTATGATGAAGCAGGCAACACTGTTTATGTAGTAAAAGGCCAGTTGTCCTGGGGACATAAACTTGTAATTTATGATGCCTATGGAAATGAAGTAGGAATGGTTGTTCAGAAAGTACTTACTTTTCTTCCTAAATTTGAAATTTATAAAAACGGCAGTTATATCGGATGCCTGAGCAAAGAATTCTCATTCCTGACGCCACATTATAATATTGATTACAATGGATGGCATATTGATGGAACCATTATGGAATGGGACTATAGCATTCTTAATCAAAGCGGTTATTCAATTGCACGGGTTAGTAAAGAACTGTTTCATATGACTGATACATATGTTATTGATGTGCAGGATCCAGGAAATGCATTGGATGCGTTGATGTTCGTACTTGCGATTGATGCAGAAAAATGTTCCAGAAATTAAATAGTTGATCTTGTTGTCGAAGATATTCGGAGATGGGGAGGTAGCATGGGATTATTCAAAAAGAAAATCGTGAAAAAAACATATGACCGAGAACATATGAAACCAGTTATTCGTGCAAGCATTTGTACCGGAGAAGAAGTAGCAGGATTCAAAGACATACGGACTGGAAAAATCGAAGAAATCATGCTGATCAGATCTCCAGAGGACTTAGAAAAATTCAAAGAGATATATGAGATAACAGAGGAAATTGCAAAAGAATATTAGACATTGGATGAGGAGGAGATGTTGTCATGAGAACTATAGGTAATATCCTTTGGTTTATATTTGGAGGATTACTGGGCGGACTGGCATGGATTTTTGCAGGTTGCATATGGTGTATTACAATTATTGGAATTCCGGTAGGTCTGCAATGTTTTAAATTTGCAACCTTGGCATTTTGGCCGTTTGGAAAAGAAATCGTGTATGGAAATGGCATGTTTTCATTTCTGGTAAATCTTATATGGATTATATTTTTTGGATGGGAAATGGCACTTGGAAACCTGATAGTTGGTTGCATTTGGTGCATTACGATAGTTGGAATTCCATTTGGAAAGCAGTTCTTCAAGATGGCAAGACTCTCTTTCATGCCATTTGGTGCGAGTGTGATAGGGTAGAATGTGTAAGGTCTTATTGATGAAAAATGAAATAATATTATTCACAGATGGTAATATTAATATTGGAGTTCAAATAAACCCTGAACAGGAAACAGTCTGGTTGACACAGAAGTATTGTTTGATGTTAAGCATATGCAGCAGCCGGTCACTGATAAGGAATTTAAAAATTTCACAGACTGTGCGGTTAAGAAAAGTAACGAAAATGCCCTGATTTTCACAACTGAAGATATGGAGAAGCCTTTCATAAGCTTTGATGAAGGAATGTAGAATTTCTTTGAACCGGAGCTTCAGAAGAGATTGTATGAAATGGAAAAAGTCATTTAATATATATTGATCAATGATATAATATTCTAAAATGTTGATGATAAAAGAAATATAGTAATTAAAAATGTTACAAAGTTGTTCTTGATAAAAATATTATTTGGTAACAGGAGATGTTTTATGTTAAAAAGAAAAGTGACGCATTACATAAAAAATGGGTAGATTCAAAAAACAAAAAATGTCTTGTAATTCAGGGAACCAGACAAACAGGAAAAACATATATAGTTGAAAGATTTGCAGAAGAGAACTATGAAGAAATTGTTGAAATTAATTTTAAACAGATACCTTCTGCGATGGATATTTTTTCCGGTGATCTAAAAGTAGATGATATGGTTATGGCTATGTCCGTATTTGATGACGGAAAGTGCAAAAGCATTAGATAAAATATTGCAGACCATGAGAGAGTGGGGAAACTGATATTTATAACTTTGAATTTGGAGGTTATCGGAAATGACTGAAAGAGAAAAATGCTAAGTGGAGAGTTGTACGATCCAACGGATAAAGAATTGGAGCAATTACGCGTGAATGCACGTAAATTAGCAAGAAAATACAATTCGACAGATGAAGATGATCAAGAAAAACAAGCACAGATATTGAGGGAATTATTGCCAGCAACAGAGGAACTCCCCTATTTACAGGCGCCTGTTTATTTTGATTACGGATGTAATACGTTCTTTGGAAGATTCAGCTCTGCTAATTTTAACTTTACATGTTTAGATGTATGTGAAATACATATAGGCGATAATGTGATGATTGGTCCAAATGTTACATTGGCAACTCCTATGCATCCATTATTACCTGAAGAACGCAATATTAGGAAAAGAGAAGATGGAAGTTTTTATAATCTTGAATATGCGAAGCCAATAACTATAAAGGATAATTGCTGGCTGGCATCCAATGTGGTTGTTTGCGGTGGTGTCACCATAGGAGAAGGGTGTGTAATTGGTGCAGGGAGTGTTGTAACAAAAGATATTCCGCCGTATAGTTTGGCAGTTGGAAATCCATGCCGGGTCATTCGAAAAATAACTGAGAAAGATCATATGTCAGATGGAATTGAAAAGAATTAAAAATTTGCATGGATGATAAGCAGTTCATCTGAATAAAGAAAATAAAATGATCACAATTAATAACGCCGATGCAGGATTTTTATAATCCTATATCGGCGTTTGTTGGTTACAAGAGAATGTATTTTACACTTATTTTCCAAATGTATTGCTGGATTTAGCAGCAGCTTTAGCTGCCATGGTGTTAGTGGACTCAAACAAGGAAGTTGTCGGTGCGACCGGACACATCAGTACCCGTCCTGTTCCACGATAAACATTTACCAGACCCTCTCCGCTAACTGCAGATCCGACAAGTGTTTTTGTAGATCTTTCTACGGTAAATTCAAGATTTGATGACCAGCATACAGCAAGGTTTCCATCAATTTTTAGTTCATCATTTTCCAATATGACTTCAATCAATTCATCTTCGGGAACATTAGACTCCAGTGCAGCTACACCATTTCCATGCAAACTCAGATTAAACAGACCTTCGCTACCTAATACTGCTGATGAAAGGCTCTTTCTGGCTACAACTTTACTTTTTACATTTGCATCACAAGCCAGGAACATGCCATCTTCAATTGTCATTCCGGCTGGTCCCCATTTGCCAATGTCTGCAAGGATAATATATTTGTATGTCGGTTCTAATACCAGACAGCCTTCACCAACATATTCCGGTTTAACTGCGGTTTCTTTTGTAACCGCACCCTTGAATGCCTTTCCGAGGAAATCTCCGATACCTTTTACACCAGATGTGGCTTGTACATTACCACCCATCCATTGCATGGCACCAGCCTGGATAACAGCTGAATGGTCTTTATCAATATCAATAACAACCTGTCTTCTTCTGACATTCATTTTACTCATGAAATACTCATTCATTGCATTCATAGGTGAAACGCTGGCATCCTGCACATGTTCAAGCACATGGAAGTTTTCGATACTTTTCGCATATTTTCTGTTTTCATTTTGCAAGTTTTCAATTCGCATAGCATAATCTCCCTTTTAATAATAATTTATGATGTTGCTCGGATATGTTTATTATAAAAGAGGCAGCATAGATAGGAAACAATTCGTGCAGAGAAATATAAAGACAGAATTCTCAAAATTCGAGAAATATAAAGATGCAATTCCTCATGGTGGATGTGTATTATGAAAAATAAATTTGTTATAGTGACAATATCAACAAAAAAACAGAATATAAATGGGGTGATCAGATGGAAGCGGCACAGAGAATTCGATTAATCCGGATAATAGAAAAGATGGAGAAAAATCCGGCATTCAGTAATAAGCTTGGCATAAAGAACACATCTGAATATTTAGCAGAAAAAGAACAGAAAAAATGAAAGATACATATAAGAATGAGTTTCAGAAGGAGTAAAAAAATGTTATCGTTATTATTTGCAATTTGTATGATTTGGTTTGTTGGAAAATTTTTTGTTTTTGGGTTAAGAGCATCCTGGGGAATTATGAAATTACTTTGCACAGTTATTTTCTTCCCGGTGATATTGATTGGTATGGTTGTAGGTGGACTGATGTACATTGCTTTTCCATTGTTGATTGTCGGTGGTATTATAGCATTGGTGACGTCACATTCATAATCGATCAGGAGGAGAAAACGAATGGGATATGATATTGAAAAAGAAAAAAGAGAAGCAATTGAAGCTGGACGTAGAGCTTTGAACAGTCTTCAGGCAGCAAAAGAAAATTTAAACAGTGCAAAGAACTGGGGACTGGTAGATATGTTTGGCGGTGGTTTTTTCACTACGATGCTAAAACGTTCTAGAATTGATCAGGCCAAACGGAATATGGAACAGGCAAAGTATGATCTTCGTAATTTCAGTAGAGAATTAAATGATGTAAATATGGCATGTAACTTGAATATCGATACTGGAGATTTTCTTTCTTTTGCGGATTATTTCTTTGATGGTTTTGTTGTGGACTGGGTGGTCCAGGATCGAATCAATAATGCAAAAAGACAGGTAGAAGAAGCAATTCGAAGAACAGAAAGTATAGTCAATCAATTACAGCGTATGTAAAGTAAAAGGCAATGAGTCAGAAATGGTTCCTTGCCTTTTGTGGCGTTATGGATTATTTTAATTTTTCTTTTTCGGCATTTAAGAGCTCAAGATTAAGCCCCTGTTCTCCGGCTGTCTTATCTGCCCAAAGATTCAAAGAGTCTATAGCTAAAGAAATCTCATCAAGTTTTTTACTGATATAAGCAAAATCTTTCATTTCATCATCACTGATCTTACTGTCACGGGCAATCTGGATCAGACGACCGGTAAGAGGATTGATTTCATTTAGGGTTTATATAAAAATTAGAGAGAATAGTTGACGTGAAGAGAAATCTTTGATATATTCAAATAAGGCAATTCTCTGCCGATAGTATTATATGATTTAATTGAAATAGTATTAAGACTAAATCAGGTTATCTTAATAAAATAAGTATAAGATGACATCTTGATTTGTTCAAATCTGGTACTGATCAGAGTTTAAAATTTTGTTTTGGCCTCTGATCAGTACCAGAAGAGTTGGTTGAACAATTAAGGTGTTATTTTGGTATAAAATACTGAGATTGTAGAACTCACTCTTTTCTGGCTAAAGAAAGGAGTGAGTTTTTTGTTGTAAAAATATTTTGAATGTAAATGTAATTCACTGAAATAGAGGAAATAAAGAGATTCATTTCAAATTATCAGAGGTGTATTAAGAACTGCATACGTAATAGAATATGCTTATAAAAAATGAAAGATAAGGAGAGGGAAGATATGAAGGCACAGAGAATGGAAGAATTGGTAGCAGGAATGACATCTTTCAGAAAAGAGAATTATCACAAGGATGAGCTATTAAGCGAGATGTTTGCTCTTCAGAAAGAAATTGTTGAAGCAACTTTCAATGAAGATCATGCATCTACAGCAAATCTCAGAATCTGGGATGTTGAAAAGTACTTGGAACAGATGAATGAAGATTGCGGACATGTTGCAGATGAGGAACTTCAGAAATTTAAGGAAGAGAGTAAAGCTTTTTGTAATTTGATTAAGGCTGAAATTTCTGGAAATAGAGGAGAGTATAAGGCTTTTAAAACGCTCGAATATCTACATTCTCATAATAGAGTGCTCAAAAATGTTGAACTTCAGGATGAGATAAATAGATCTGAATTGGATGCAGTTGTAATTACACCGAAGTGTGTGACAATAATTGAAGTTAAAAATACATCAAGGAATATTTTTATTGATGAGGAAGGTAATTACTTTCGTACCGGAGAGTTTCTGAAGTGGGATTGCAATATTGCCGAAAAGATGTCTCTAAAGGAAAAGCTATTACGAAAAGTTCTTTCTGAAGCAGAAATGGGACATTTACAAATTAAAAGTATTTTGGTGTTTACCAATAATCATATTGAGGTTCAGAACAAATATACACAGATTCGTACGTGTTTTATAAATCAGCTGGTTCATATTATTGACAGCTTTATGTTAGAAGATGTGCTTACGGAAAGGGATATGGATATTGTTAGAAGTGTTATTGACGAGGCAACAAGCAAAGAAGCATATCCTGTAGAGTTTGACTTTCAGCAATATAAAATGGATTTTGCTTCTATTTTAGCAACTTTTGAATTAGCTAAACTAGAACAAGATGAAATTCAGGAGAAGGTAACAATTACACAAAATATAGAAGAAGTACATTCTTCGGAAAACTTTGTTTTTAAGAAATGGATTAAAAATGCCTTTTCTTCAAAGCTGATTCAACATGCGGGTAGTGCAGCTGCTGTAGTTGCTGTAACAATTGCATCGAGTCTAATTGTATCAAATACTATTAATAAAGGGCGAGTTCAATTATGAGTGTGATTATGAAAGGCATGCTATTAATACTAATGGTTTTATATATTGTATCGCCGATCGATGCGTGTCCAGGGCCAATTGACGATATTATTGTATTATTAATAGGAATTGCAGTAACAAAAGGTAGTGCATCAGGAGAAGAATAGGAGATGATTTGATGATAAGGGTAGAAGTATTAAAAAAAGGAGATAAAGTTCTTAGTGTAACGTCAGAATTTATTGCTGTTCAAAGAAAGAATGGAGAGGTAGAGGTACTTCCGATGGTTAAAGATGAGATGGGGCTACGAGTAGACACTGAGCATATTATAACTATTGGTTATGGTAATAACACAGTGAAAGCTACTACAGACGAAATTGTAGTTACAACATTTTAAGGAGGAGATAAAAGAGCATGGCAGGAAAAAAGAATAAATCAGTGGTGGCAGTTATATCTGGATTGACTGATAGCCAGGCTGCACGAATTTCAGCAGATATAATGAAATCAAAACAGAGAAATGCACCTTTGGGAAGAGGAACTATAACATCTGGTCTAACATCAAGCGTTGCATCTCTTCTACAGAAGGGGACTAAAAGAATAGGAGGGTGATCAGAATGGGAAGAAACAGATCATCAGCACATACAAAAGCTCAAAGAAATGGACGAGAACGTGATTATAACAGATGTCAGGTGTGTGGATTCAAGAAGCATGTAGAGGGACATCATATTATTGATCATCAATTTGGTGGTGCAGCAAATATTGATAATATAGTTGCTTTGTGTCGCAAACATCACAACGATGTACATAGTGGTAAAATTGATATTTTTAAGTTTTAATAAAACAGGAGGAACAATCAGATGACAATTTATAGAACGCAGGAATGGAGCGGTTACGGAAAACAAAACTATTATTGGTATGAGTACAGGCTTGAGGGAGGCGAGGTTGTAAAGTATAAGTGTTATAGACGTAAATTTTTTGATGGACACGAAAATAATTGGGATGAAGACGAGAATATAGAAGATTCCTGGTCCGTTGATGATCCTGATATGCCAGAATGGTTGAAACAGTACGTCTAATCAGAAATGAATACGAACTAAATAAAAAACAAATTGTTTTACATGAAACTAAACAAATATCAAATTAAAAAAAGGAGAAAGAACAGTATGAACAAACAGGAAATCAACGAATTTATTGAAAAAATGAAAGAAGCAGGTGATGTTTGGACGGAAGAGCAGGTAAATGATGTTTATGGTGAAAGCAGCTTTGAGGATGCATTAGCTGATAGACAATCCAGTCTTGACCATATGTCCGACATCATAAGTAAAGTTATCGACAAATAATAAAAGAAAAAATCAATAGTATTTGTAAGGCGTCAGTGGAGTATTCCACTGGCGTTTTTATTTTTTTAATCTTTTTTTCATTTCTCCCTAAACTTCCCCAAACTTTTTTGTATTTAGAAGCTGAGAAGGCTACAGATCAGAAATTCGGATCGAAAAGCCGACTCAAGACTTTGAAAATTGAATGAGCTTGCCTGTCCGCCGGAGTCCTGCCAGATAGGATTCCGGATAAGTCCAAGGACAATCGGTCCGAGGATGAACAGAAACAGAAGTTTGTATTGAAACATTGTTGCGGCGATGGCTTTCTGAGCAAAGCGGCGAATTAATAATGATACTCCCGAATGATGTCGGCCAGGAGGAGTGAGGATCCTGGAGACCATACACGGTATGGTTGAGGCTGCCTGCGATGGCGCTAACGGACTGGTGTTCCCTGAGATGGGATACACGTGTGAACAAGACAAACGAGCACTGGATGAAAAAAAGATTGCCCCGGTGTATTCCGGGGTAACTGACAATAGAAGTCGTGTGGCAGAGGGGAACTTCTGCCATACCCTTGTGTTGCCAGTAAAAATAAGTGGCAAACGGAAAGGGGACAAACAGATGAAATCATATTTAAAAGCAGAAGAAATCCGAAAAGAGATCAGAGAGAACAGTTACTGGTGATTGATGAGGAAACCTAACAAAATTGGGGAGGGTCCCTGTTTTGAGACGAATGTCCGGAAGGTAGGTAATCACTTCCTGTCCTTGCTATTCTCTATTTCTCAGCTATTAAATACAAAAATGATCCAGGAAGTTTGGCCGGTTGGTTGTCGGGATTTTTACACAGCCATTTATTGTAAGATGATAACATCAAAAAAGAAGAAAAATCCAAGGAGGACTGGCAAATGAAAGGTTATGACACAAGCAACGGATATATGGGATATGTAGAAGGCAAATACATTTTATTTGCCAGTGAGCAGGAATATTTCGAGTTTATGGAAGATTAGGGAGAAGGACAATGAGTAAGATTTATTTTACACTGACAGGAACAAAACATTATTTCGGAAAAGAATTTCTAAAAAAAGGAACGAAGATCCGCTTAGAAAAAGAACCAGACAATGAGTATGACAAGGAAGCCATTAAAGTAATTTACGAAGGTTTGGGAAAGATCGGATATGTAGCAAACAGTTCCTATACAGTGATTGGAGATTCCATGAGTGCCGGAAGAATCTATGACAAGATCGGAAAGAAGGTAAAAGCAAAAGTGGTGCTTGTCACAGATCACGGAACAATCTGCAGCATCAGCAAGAAGAGTCTTCTGGATAATCAAAAGAAGGTTAAGAAATCTGAAACAGAAATTGAAGAATAAAGAAATCTGAGGGAGGAAAAATCGTGTTTGGATTTGATAAGATGTTTGATTTTAACAGAGACGGAAAATTGGATAGCTGGGAACGTGCTGCATAGTTTAAGTTCATGGACAAAATGATGAAGGATGATGAAAAAAGTAGCTTTGATGACGATGATGAGATTGATACTTTTGCGGATGCCGGACTTGATTATGATGAGTTGGAATTTATGGATTCGGATGAAAGAAGAGAAGTGTTGGAAGATGCAGGACTGGCTCCGGATGAGTTTGATTTTTGAAACTGAATGATACAGCTTGGAATAGCTGAGGCTGATTATGGTCTCGGCTATTTGATTTGACTGAATGGAAGGATACTAAAGAAACAAGGAAAGCAAGAAAATACGGAAAGTTATTTATGACAATTTATTACATGTAAGGTATAATAATGAACAAGAGATTCATTTTAATAGGCATTTGAGAAATTTAAAA
>ENA-OWZK01000184-OWZK01000184.1-human-gut-metagenome-genome-assembly--contig:-NODE-184-length-19771-cov-87.7583_pt1 | contig 19771 bp, 15 predicted proteins | sample MGYA00249764_ERZ652114 | MGnify/ENA primary metagenome ERZ652114 (study PRJEB26925, sample SAMN05827163) | human gut metagenome | biome: ENVO:2100002; feature: ENVO:00000062; material: ENVO:00002003... | reverse complement strand
GTAGATGGAGAGTGGATGATGCAGGGGGTGTTTGTCGAAGTTCACCAGATTTTCACTAGGATGCACGTCATACTCTTTTTTCTCCGGAGGCAGTGCCAGCATGGACTGCTGCTCTTCGAGCCAGCGATCGCAGGGACGGGCCTGGATTGTTTCATGCTTTCGTTGGTTAGCGACATCGTGCAGCCAGCGCAGACCGTGGCGGTTGGCTGTTTCAACATCGACAGTGATCCCCATCGGGCGCAGGCGAGTCATTAGTGGGATGTAAAAACTGTTACGGGTGTACTGCACCATCCGTTCCACCTTACCTTTAGTCTGTGCCCTGAAGGGGCGACACAGTCGGGGAGAGAAGCCCATCTCCTTGCCGAACTGCCACAGCGAAGGATGGAACCGGTGCTGACCGGTCTGATATGCGTCACGTTGCAGAACCACAGTTTTCATATTGTCATACAACACTTCGCGCGGCACACCACCAAAGAAGCGGAACGCATTACGATGGCAGGTCTCCAGCGTGTCATAACGCATATTGTCAGTGAATTCGATGTACAGCATTCGGCTGTATCCGAGAACAGCAACGAACACGTGAAGCGGTGAGCGACCATTACGCATAGTGCCCCAGTCAACCTGCATCTGTCGTCCGGGTTCAGTTTCGAACCGAACGGCAGGCTCCTGCTCCTGAGGAACCGAGAGAGAACGAATGAATGCCCTGAGAATGGTCATTCCGCCACGATATCCCTGGTCTCTGATCTCGCGAGCGATTACCGTTGCCGGGATTTTGTAAGGATGAGCATCGGCGATGCGTTGACGAATATAATCCCGGTATTCATCCAGGAGTGAAGCAACAGCAGGTCGCGGCGTATATTTTGGCGGCTCAGATTTTGCCTGCAAATAACGTTTAACCGTATTGCGGGAGATCCCCAGTTCTCTGGCAATCGCCCGGCTACTCATTCCCTGCTTGTGCAGGATTTTAATTTCCATAACTGTCTCAAAAGTGACCATAAACTCTCCTGAATCAGGAGAGCAGATTACCCCCTGGATCTGATTTCAGGCGTTGGGTGTGGATCACTATTGCACCGTTCGTGACATTTTACGGCAAAACCGTTTCGATCCTAAAACAAAAAACAGCGATTATGATATTTATGTCACTGCAAAAATAGAGTATCAGGGCAAAGAACGGACTGTAACTGGCTCATTCCCTCTGGATTTCGTACCCGAGAGTTTTACTTGCGTGATTTTTGGTGACAATAGCTGGGAAAGTGATGACGGTGACTATATGGCTGCATTTTCAGTTGATATTCTCTCGCCAAAGCAGCTGGGGCTGGATATAGGTTTGGAGTATTTCAAATACCTGGAAGATCAATTTTGTGCGGCAGCTTTTAATTTTCTACGCAATGCTGATATGACTCAAAACGATGTGAAAGATACAGAGTCAGCTTATCGTGGATGGCTGGAGATTGACGAAGAAGATCTTGAGTAAAGCTCGATAATTCTTCTGACGTTATAACTAACGGATGTCGCGTAAGCGAGCCTTCAGGGCCGCTTACGAGCGAGTATGACAGACGTATAGGGTTTCTTCATGTTCTCAGTTTTTGAATTGTCAATTCTACTAGTTCAACTCAATACTCTTAGCATGGGAAAATTTCATTTCTCCAGGCGGCTCCCAAACCGTGATTCCTGGTAAGCCCGCATCAAGCCGGGCACTCAAAGAATGAATTGGGGATTCTGACGCTGGCCTACAACCGCCAGGATATTGACACGACGGGCCTTATCATTCACTTCATAAAGTACATGCTGCCCAAGTAAGCTAATACGGCGAACCCCTTCGCCATAGCGTTCATCTGTTTCATACAGCCTGGGGTAATCTGCCAGACGATCGGTTGCAGTGATCAGACGCTCTGTCACGTTCCCTGCATCCCAAAGAGATGCATTCTCGGCCAGATATTCAAACAACGCCGTTATATCCTCAATCGCACCTGGTCGCCATTCTATTTCATAACTCATTGCGCAATTCCTGATAACGTCCCTGTAGTTGCTGGCGCAGTTGCACGGAACTCATTCCCGGCCGCTTATCGGCGCGAGCAGCGGCAACTTTCGCTCGGATCTGTTCGTCGTATTCCGCCCGTGCCAGTTCTTCATTAGCGAGGCGTTGCAATAGTGCAGACTTGTCTGTACTGCCTTCTGGAAAAATACGAGGCAGGCTTTCGGCCAGCTCGCGCAGGAAATTGGCGTTTTCGTAATGTGTGGTGCTATTCATAATTGACTCCCCCTTTCATTCAATAAAGGGCAATTGCAGGTTTTTTGATGCCACACGCATGGGTATAACGAGTCAGAGTATCGATATTCGCCCCGGTGATATTGTTTCACAGGCAGGCGATAACCGGATGCATAATGCTCATTTGCCTGGCAATCTGCGTGTTGTCAGGTTTTATGCAGAGTATATAACCTTTCAGACACAGCCACCAACATATGCTTATGCCGCGCCAGCGGCATGGAAGGCGGCACGCTGTAGTTACATGTGATACCGGAGTAAAACCGCCGAAGCCCGGCGTCAGCCGGTACTGATTGATAGATTTCACCTTACCCATCCCCAGCCCTGCCAGGCCATACCCGCTTTCAGCCATGAAAGAGCTTCTGTGCGCGGTCGGAGTGGTCCCGACGAGGGTTTACCCGAAGTCGGGGCGTATCTCCGCGTTAGCGGGCCGTCAGGGCCGCTTACGAGCGTGTATTCAGTACGTCCAGCCAGAAGACTGGCAGCGATGATGGAGTATAGTTACAACATTCATAATTAAAAGCGACTCTGTTCCGGCCCTTCGGGCCGGGGCGGGGCCGCTTTTCAGTTATGAGGGAGGGGCTTTGTGGCTTCAGTTCTGCGCTGGTCCGGGGTTTTTCCGAGGTTTATGTTTGCATGTTGTAACTAATGTAGCTCCGGTCGGGGCCCGCCGCTTGCGGTGGGAGGTGCATATCTGTCTGTCCACAGGACAGGCAGTGAATAGGTTTTCTTTTTAAATGAATGTAATTAAGTAGTTTAAAGGAGATATAAACAGGTGTTTAAAAGATACATTGCACCCTGTAAGACTGGCGGCTGGCGCTTTATGAGATGAACGGTTGTAACCTTATGGGGAAGTCCCTTGCAGTTTAATGTGGATAAGCAAAATTCCCCGTCTGTGAGGGGTGTTTTGTATCGAAAACAGGGGGGGCCGGATGCACCAGAAGCTGGATGATGAGGTTGTTTTTTGTATGTGGTGCTGATTTTTTGTGCGCTGTCGGGCTTCAGACGTGCGGAAGCCTCCGGCGCAGGCCGGATTATTCAGAGGAGGTCAGGTTCAGGGGGAAGCTGTGGCCAGCCGGCTGTAATTGCGGTTACGTGACAGAATCATGCGCTCCTTCACACGACGCTCCACTTCGCGTTTTACCGTCTCACCATTAGCAGTAAAGCGCCCTTCCGAGATTTCACGCGTCAGCTGCCGTTTCACCAGGGTGACGATATCCTGACGTTCCCTGTTCGCATCACGACGCGCACGGGCACGTTTTATTCCACGGGACTTAAGCTCTGTCTGGTAACTGCGGAAACGCTCACGCACAAAACGCCAGGCTTTCGCTATCAGCTCATCCATACCCAGGGTATCCAGCCCCTGCTTTTTGCGCTGTTTGTTTTCCCATTCAACACGACTGCGGCGCGCAGCTGCCACTGCATCCTCAGACACATCAAGGGCAGCAAACAGAGCCGGTGTGAACGTGATGTCGGTCGGAATGTAGCACCCGATAAGCGGGTCATATTCCGTCTGGTAGGTAATCAGTCCCAGCTCTGACAGGAACGTCAGGGCCCGGCTGGCACGGGTGATGGAGAGTTTTCCGGCAGCAGACTCCGTCGCCAGTCCGCACTCAATGGCCAGAGTGGTGATGGAGCACTGGACGCGGTTGGCCAGCGGGTCATAGTGGAAACACAGCCCCTGCAGGAGCGCATCAATAGCCCGTCGACGCAGCACCGGTGGCATGCGTCGACGCAGACCACGCGAACGGGCATGCGCCACATGAATGGCGAAATCAAAACGGGAGGTGAAGCCCACCGCCTTTTCCATCAGTTTTTCGCAGAACTTCAGCGTTCCGGCACCTTTACGGTGTGTAAACACCGGATTCGGGTTCTTTACCTGGCGGTAATACGTTTGTTGAAGCTCAGTCACACCATCCTGCACTTACAATGCACAGAAGGAGCGAGCACAGAAAGAAGTCTTGAACTTTTCCGGGCATATAACTATACTCCCCGCATAGCTGAATTGTTGGCTATACGGTTTAAGTGGGCCCCGGTAATCTTTCTGACTCGCCAAAGTTAAAGAAGATTATCGGGGTTTTTGCTTTTCTGGCTCCTGTAAATCCACATCAGAACCAGTTCCCTGCCACCTTACGGCGTGGCCAGCCACAAAATTCCTTAAACGATCAGCAATCTAACATCTCAGTACTGATACAGCAAGAAACGCAAATATTCACAAAGATTTTCTGCGTTTCACCTCTGACTCTATCAGCCACTCAAGCATCTGTGCCTGAGTGATCCCGTCTTCATCAGCAAGCTCACTTAACTTTTCTTTCAGGCGAAGCTGAATGACGGCATGAAACGCTTTATGAGTGGCACTCCTTCTTGCGAGAGACGCTTTTTGTCGTTCTTTCGCCGGAACAGGATTACCCCTTCTGTAAGGTCGCTTTTTTCCCGATGAGGAAGTCTCTGCATTTACTGTCTGCGACATCTTGCCTCCTCTCTTCTCAGACAGGGATCGTTTCGCAGAGGATACTACAGTTTTTTGAAATCAGCGACTTGAGAATTGTGATCATGATCTGTGTTGGCGCACAAATCATCTCGGATTGTGGAGATTTAATGTGATTTTTGTTGCGAAATAGCTAAAAACAAGGAGAAATCTTAACTGCTGTGCTGCCTGCCAGGAGAAGCCGGCAGCACTTGAGATATTAAGCACAGGCAGATATCTGAATCAGAAAGGCAAAGATACCTGCCAGGATGTTATCACTATTACAAATAACAATAATGCTCTATTAGTATTGTGAATTAATGATCACCCTCTCACCAAACTGACCATTACGGGGCTCAGGGCTGTTTGTTGAATTTAATGGCCGAAGAACCCTAATCCCCTCAGCACCGGCTTTTCTGGCATCAAGAATATCATTATCAGAATCCCCATAATAAACTGATATGCCATTATTTTTTATATACTTCACTTTTGCATCTTTATCTGTACCAGCAAAAATAACCTTATTCAGTTTCCCTTCAGGAATTTTAAAATAATCTCTCAAAGTTGCTGTCACATCCTCTTTCCCGTTATCAGGAGCAGGTCTCCCGGTAATAAAGTAAATATTATCACCCCGTTCCATATGGTATTTTATTAATTTTATTGCGGATTTTTTGGGTATAGCAAAACGATCCCAACCACCACTTACTTCATTCCAGAACTCTTGCTTATTAAGATAGTCATCACTTTCTGGTGAGTATTTTTGCTTTCCATGAAAAAAACCAGGACTTGAATAAAGCAAAGTGTCATCAATATCAAAGCCCACATTCAGTGGTGCGGATTTCAATCCCTGAATCACCTGCTCAACAGATACCCAATGTACCGAGTATTGCTCCGTAAGCTCTGATAATGTTGCCCCTGCTTTTAACTCGCCAGTGTCAGTCGCTGCAAAAGATAATGAGCTAAAAAGCAGACATGATATTAATGCCAGATTTTGTTTTTTCATAATAAGAATCTCTTTCAAAACTAAATCCTAATACTATTTCCCTGCCATATTTCAAAATGTGATCAACGTCATAAACATTTGATGCAAAAACAATACACTATCAATATTTTGAGATTTAAGTCACATATTGCTGTGGATACACAGAAAAAGGGATATTTTCCCGTAACGGTTATCCCGCGTTTCTGTTATGCATTCAGCCATAACAAGCCTGTTTTCCGTTCCTTGAATTTCATCACATTTTTTATTTCTGCAGGATTACCCGGGACAGAAAATATGTTACCTCTATTACGTCCATTTGAAAGACAGGGCAACTCCTTCTGATTTATAATAATAATGATCTGCCATATAAGTCTGATCCCCCCAAGCTCCGCGACGGGGGGTATTTTTAACGACATTTAACCGGCATGCGAATGCTTTCTTCAGAGCAGAATACTCCGCCATACTTCCTTCACAAGATACCAGCCAACTGCATTCTGCCATATCAGCACCAGTGATATTAAGACGACCAAAGATCGTGACGTTAACATCACATTCCTGTTCAGGACCGGACTGGACTGGACTGGAATATCGGGTGTCTGCCCCTGAAATACTTCACACTTCCGGAAAGCGGGGACGTCCGTCCCCGCCCGGCAGCTTACTTCCGTGCTTCGTAGGCCAGAGTTACCTGCATCACTGTATTTCCCCTGTGAATATTCAGCTCACATAACCGCTCCCTGAATATCAGTGAAAAACACAACACCGTGGCACACACAGCGAGCAACCCTATAAGGGTGTATTTCGTCATAAACTTTGACCTCTCTGCAAGGAAGAGGCTACAATCAGTAGTGCTAAGTACATCATGCAGGCCTCACGAGTTAATGGATTAACAAGTGGGGTCTTCGCATTTCTGGTACCTGCGTCTTGCCTGAACCAGAAAGGCTCAGACACCCGCCGCGATAATACCACATTCCCTGTTACTGACTATTACCTCCACGTCCCGGTTTTTATTGCAAAAACGCCGGGAGCGGGGAAAACTTGCTTTTTCCCGTTTCCGGGGTTGGACAACGACGCGGAGCGGAGGCGTCAGCCCGTTCTGATATGACGTAACCAGTAACAGGCAGGCCCGTAGCGGGTATCATGGACAGATCCCAGGAACCAGCCATCATCATCTGGCGGCTCCGGCATCCAGTCACGCGCATCCGGCTCCTCCCCGCCAGACCTGACAGCAAAAAGCTCTGGCACTTCATCCCACATAGTCATAACAAAGCACTGCAACCCTTGTGTTCTCAGCCAGTAATGAAAGTCTGCAGCGCTCTCACAGCCACTGCCGAACAGTGCAGGGTGCGTCCAGTACCCCCGCTCATCACGCTCTGCATCGACGGGAACTATCATTTATTGCCCTCCGTACAGGAATCACTTTTCACCTTCCATACCGCTGTTTCTGATGCCTGCTGTTGACGCGTAAACCGATGCACATTTTCGCCCCTGCTGCCTTCCGGTTCTGACTGGAGATCTGTTCTGAAGGTATCCAGCCATTCTCCGGTCATCTGCAGCAGTTTTCTGGCATCGTAGCTTCTGAGCAACGGAATACCAGCCTGCCTCAGAACCTCTTCCAGAAGAATATCCCGGCGTCTGCGTTCTGGTCGTAAATGGCTGGCATCATCCAGCTCTACTGCTGCAACAATACTGAACGAACGCCGCTCAACGATAACAACATCAACATGCCACTGAGACACCATCCTGAATAACTGCCACCACTGGCGTGATCGTGGCCGGATATTCCCGTTCAGCTGGACGATATCCGCGCCCCGTACCTGCGGACACAGATACCACCGTTTCATATCCACAATTCTGATCAGTCCTTTCATAAAACTGACTTCCCTTTCTGTCAGCAGCGTCTTCTGACGTTGCCAGTATTCACCGCTGGACAGTATTCGCTCTGCATCACCGGTCCGTATACCTGCCGCATGCAATTGCATCAGCAAAGGAGAATGCTGATTTACACTTCTGAGAATAATCCGGATAAGTAACGCTGCAATAATCAGAACAATAAGAATAAAAATAATCAGCTTCATTGTTTATCTGCTCCTGGTAATTAATTATGCTGAATTATTACCTTACATATTTCCATATCTCTTTTGGTATCCTGTCATATAACTTTCCGGTGATTAATTCCGCTAACCGGTGGTCTGCTGCTGAATTAAATGATTCACGTTCACTGGTCGATAAACTGTCTCTGTTTTTATGAATGATTTTTTCCAGTGTATTGACTGATGAACATCGCCGTAACTGATACAGCCATTCCTGTTTTGTTTTTGCCATTTTTATTCCCGCTGAGAACAGATGAATGATAAGATTGCCATCGCTTTATTTACGGTGTCTCCATATCCAGGGGGGAGCCGGATCAGCATCTGACCAGAGCCCACGTTTTTGTTGTCTGGCTTCGTTCTGAAGGACAGGCAGCACGGGATCTGTGTTGTACTGCTCATATACCCAGGCAGCCCCGGCCCGGACCATAAACTGATTAACATTCATTCCGTCTGGTGCATAAACCTGCCCGAGAATACGACCATAACGATCTCGCTGAAAATATGTGACGGTAACCGTTTTTCCTGTAACCAGTGATTTCATCATGTCCGTCGACCACCGGCCATAATCCTGTTTCTTTTCCGGTGCATCAATATTTACCAGCCTGATCCGCACCGCCTTCCGTGAGTCCATTACCTCGATGGTATCACCGTCCAGTACACGAATAACCCGTCCATGAATATCTGCAGACAATACCGGCCATGAAAAGATAAATAATACCAGTGGAATATATTTCCTCATGTTATTCTCCATATCAAATAAATGGCACCTGTATTTCAGACACCCTGAATATTGCAGCACACACTGAACAACATCTTATTTTGTGAAATTAATCACAAAATATAAAATCGCGACTTAATACGGAAAAAACTCTGTGCTATTCAGAACTGTCCGGTCATACTGCCCGACCGGATATTAAAAAAATAAATCTCATAAACTCCTTTCAGCCTTCTGACTTCTGGTGTAATGAAGGCTGTTTTTTTCGTTACACCCTTCCCCGGCAGCGCCGGCGGCAGTGTTCAGCCCTTTTCCGGGCAAACTGTTGCCAGTCTACCCGGGGAGCTATACAGGCAGCCCGTCGCCATGCTTCTGCCGCTTCCATCCAGCGTCCACTGACCTCCAGAATAACAGCCCGCCCACCGGCACGCTGGTAGCGCCAGACCTGACCGTTCCGTGAACTGTTTCTGAATCCATTCATCTTTAGCTCTCCCCTTTAACCCGTCTGTATTATGGTGTTAAATAATCCACTGGATAGACTTCCTTTCGGGTACGGAAGTTATTTCCTTTTAAGCCTTATTGTTTCTGCCTCCTCACTCTTTCGGGGAGGCCTTTTTATTTCTCATCAATCACGGCCTGAAGTTCTGCCTTTATCCGGTTCTGGCGGCGGATTTTATCCAGACGCGCTGCCGCATACGCTTCCTCCTCCTGAGAAATATGCTCCGTCACATACCCTTCCGTGTCATACCGGCAGGCACCGGCTTTCATGGCACACAGATAGCTTTCTGAACGGGTGATGGCCTTCAGCGCCCTGCGCAGTTTTTTATGCGAGAGCGGGATATTCCGCTGCGCCACGTCTTCCAGTAACACGTCCCGGATACCGCAGGCCAGAAGCCGGGGGGTGTCACCGTCAAATAATCCCGGCCACCAGGGTTTCAGGGTATTCACGGCCTCATCCAGCGTGGGCAGGTTCAGATAAATGGACAGTGCCTGTCTGGCCTGCGCTTTTTTTGCCGCCAGCTCTGCTTCCCGGGCTGCTTTCTCCGCCAGCTTCTGCTTTTTCACCTTCCATTTTGGTGGCGTGGTGACATTGATGATGGTTTTCCGGCTGCGGACAGGCGCTGTTCCCTCTGTCTTCCGCTTCAGTGTCAGTACCGGTCGCTTCTGCTCTGTCATGCTGTGTTCTGCCTCTGACGAATCATCCTGTTACGGTCAAAGATACCACACCCGTCACAGCGCCAGAACGCCCAGCACAGCCAGATGACAGGCGTAGAATACCGGGAAAAAATCCCCGGGCCAGAAACGGGGTAATGATTTTCCTGCACACGACACCAGACCAACGGTCAGCACCGTCATCACAAGACCAGCCACCGCCGCTGCATCACTGGTGGCAAGGTTAAGCGCCGGAATAACAGCCAGCAGGCAGGCGACCAGCGCCAGACGTTCCGCTCTGTCTTCCGCCCGGTACAGCCGGTGGCTGACTGCCAGCATCAGCAGCCCGGCAATGCCGTAACTGGTGCCGGACAAAGGCCCCCACAGGGCCATCAGAAGAATGGCCGCTGCTGTACGCCACCCACTGCGCGTTTCACACCATGTCAGCACCTGTGCCGCCACTGCAAAGGCAAACAGGATATTCCCCTCATACCAGGGAAATCCGGCCAGATAATATGCGAACTGGGAAAAAACTGCCCAGCCCCATAACCGGTTAATGGCTGACTGCCTGATATGCGCATGACGGGACAAATTCAGCCCCCACACCAGGGCAAACAGCGGAAAGGCTCCTCGCCCGGCCAGAAACATCCATTCCTGCTTCAGCTGGAATATCAGATTGATGTGGTCCAGTACCATCAGCACCAGTGCCACCGTTTTGATGATATCCCGCTGTCCGGGTGACCAGACCAGAAATGACTGCAACCAGGTATCGGTCCGTGCAGCCAGTGAATCGTTACGTGTCGTGTTCGTGTTATCCGTTGTCATCAGCGTTTATCTTCCTGTATCAGTCTCCGCCCAGGGTTTTCTCTTTCTGCAGGTCACGAACCATATCCCGCTCCATCTGCTGCAGACGCTCCTGCAGCAGATTTTCCCGGGCAACCTCCCGGACCGCTTCCCGCTCCCGTTGTGATTCACGCAGCACACTCTCCGGCAGCGCGGCTTCCCGTTCAGAAGTGGCAGTCCGGTCACGCTCCTGTCCGGCAATCTCCCTGACAGCCTGCTCTGTTTTGCCGTCCGGCAGGTCAGGTTTGTTCTCTGCCATTTTACGGACAATTTCATCTGCGCGACGTTCCGTTTCACGGCGGATGGCCTCTTCAGCCTGCCGCTGTGCCAGCACTTCAGCTGTAACCGGTTCACCATTTCCGGCCCCCGGCTGGACGCTGTTATCCGGGATATCCCCCCACACGCGGCCACCAGTGATGGCTCCGGGATTCCACGGACGACCTTCACCGGCAATTCTCACCACCACACCGCTGTCAGGATTATCACGGGCAATCCGGACACCATCCTGCATATTATCAGCCAGCAGGCTTTCTCCGTTACGGCTGCCCTGCAGGGCCACGAACTGCGCATCCCCGCTGCCCTTCACCCGTCCTTCACCACTGAATCCCCGCAGCCCGTTTCCGTCATCCGAGGTCAGCGGGTTCAGCCAGATACCGGCTGATTTGCCGTTACGGTCAAACGCCGGCAGTGCCACATACGGCTGCGGATATTTGCGGCCCGGTGCAATAAACCGTGCAGGACTGTCTCCCCCGGCCAGCCCCGCCTGACGGAGAACGGCACGGCCTGCCGCCACGTCCCGCAGTTCCCGAGCCGTACTGAACAGCCGCTCTGCATTCATGACCTCCCGGTCCGGTTTCGGTTCAAACACATCGTGGGCCGTTCCTTTCTGTACGGCATTGTTAATGGCATCCGTCCAGCCCTGACGATTATCGGTGTACACCTGCACATGCTGCTTCATACGCGACAGGGCAACGTAGGCTGACTCAAAGCCGGCCATCTGTTTACGTCCACCTTCCGTGCCTTCAAGCGCGATGGCAAAGGTTTCACTCGCCCCCTGCGCACCGTGGGCGGTGATGGCATAGGCCAGGTCAATATGTTGCTCTGCCCGCTCCTGACCGGGGCGAATCACCCGGGTCTGCTGTCCGTCCGACAGCGTGACACTGTCACCGGAAACCGCTGTCACCGTCCAGACGCTGTTGGCCACATAACCGCGCTCCCGGTCACTCTTCGTGAAGCGCATCCGGTCACCGGTCCCCACCCGGATGGTGTCCGGGGTGTACAGTGTGACGCCTTCAGCCACCGCCTCCCGGGGCGAAATCAGCCGCGTGTTACCTTCCGCATCCTGCAGGGTTATCAGCCCGTCATCCTTGCTGATACCGGCAATCCAGTGATACACATTATCCACAAGGGCAAGTGCGTCCCGATGTGTCTCCCAGGTGGAAAGACGACGCAGTTCTCCGTCACGTATATTCGCTGTGTTCAGGACAGGCACCATGACCTGCTCTTTTCCCAGCTCACCGGCCTTTTCCCGTGCATCATGAATCATGCTGTTCAGTACGCGCCTGTCTTCATTCAGGTGCGTGACAATCAGCGTCTGCTCCCGTGCTTCCGGTGTCCTGCCGGTATAGTCGCGGACAATGGCTTCATACAGTGTCATGGGGACATCCGGGAAAGCCTCGCCTTTCAGCATCGCCTTCTGCTGCGCTTCTGCCAGTTTCGCTTCCTGGCTGTGACTGAACTCCGTCACGGAGTGCTCCGGTGCCCATGCGCCCTCCAGACGTGGCACCTGAGACGGTTTCACACTCTCAAGCCCGGACAGTGCCCTTTCCACATCCCAGTTAATCAGGCTGTATACCGCCTCCCGCAGTTCCGGCGTCTGACGCACAATTTCCTTCATGATGGCCACATCGGCAGCACTGCGCGTCTGCTGCAGACGGAAAGGCTGACCGGGCGCGATGGCCTGCAGCTGGTCCGTGTCACCGCTGGCCACGGCACGACCACCACCGGCCGCAATCAGGGCGTATGCCCGTGCCATGTCAGTATTGCCCACCATAGAGCTCTCATCGAGCAGGAACAGCGTGTTGCTGAAATCCGGCGTTTCTCCGCTGCGCTGCTGCAGCTGCGTGTCATGCAGAAAGGACGCCAGTGTCTGTGCATCCACGCCGGCGCTGCGCATCTCCCCGACCGCACGGTGCGTGGGGCCCAGCCCAACGACACGGGGACGTTCACTCTCCGGCAGCATGTTCACGGCTGACATCACCGCCCGGAACTGTGTGGTCTTACCCACACCGGCATAGCCCTGCACCACCGTGAAACGGTCGGACGTTTCCAGTATCATGCGAGTGGCGGCACGCTGTCCTGATGTCAGTTTCTCCATGAGTTCGCCAGGTACTCTCTCCATCAGCGGCGTGACCGCCTCCTTACCTTCGAGAATATGGCGAAGAATGCTCTTTTCTGCCTCATACGACGCACGGGAAACCAGCAGACCTGTGCCATAGCCTTTTGCCACATCCACATACAGTAAATCACCGCGTTTTATCTGCGCATCGATTTCCCGTCCCAGGTCAGCAAAACCGGTTCCTTCTGCAGCAAACGACTTCGCCTCTGTCAGCAGGTCCACCTGGCTGAAGGCCAGGTTTTTACTTTCCACTACAGGAAGGGCCAGATGAATGGCCTGCTGTGCCGGCGTGTGAAGCCCGGCTTTCTGCAGACTGATAGCAGTTTCCAGCAATGTCTCACCGGCCCGCGCCTTTATCTGCTCAGAAACCACCGTAAAGGAGGGATGGCGGGCAAGTTTTTCCGCAGTACGGGTTTCATCCAGTGAGGAATACAGCCGGACATCACGACCGCTGCGGGCCAGACCGTTCAGGGTGGCGTTGTCCATTGCCATCTGTGTGACGGAGGCAAACACCGTCGCACTGTCACTGACGGAATGCCCGGGCGTTTCCACCCAGCCGTTCTCCAGCTTCAGTGCCGTGAACGGTGAATCAGCCACAGGCAGGGTGGCCGGTTCAGCCCGCCCCGGCACAACAACCGTCATCGCATCTTCACTGACGGATGCCACCTGCAGGCGGTCACCGCCGGAGACGCGGAGTCCGGGAATTTTCCCTGTCACCCTCAGTCGCTCGCCGTCTGCCACCGGCATTTTTTCCGGCCGGAACAGCGACCAGCTGCTGTCCAGGGAGGAAATACGCACCACCTGCGTTTCGCCCTGCGCATCCCGCAGGGTCAGGCTGTGACTCTGCGCTGTCACCCGGTCTATCACATAGCGGTCATGACTGCGTGTCTCCGGGTTCCACTGCTCCATCACCATCCCCGGTCGGTACATATCCCGCAGATAACGGCTCCGGCTGTCCAGCCAGACCGGTGACAGTGCAGTCATGGTCACCTCAGGGTGTCCGAGCACGCCCTGCGTTTTCAGCTCACTGCGAATGGCCTGTGTCAGTATGGCCTGTTCCCGTACCCCGCTGACCTGTGCCACGCTCTCTTCTCCGGCTTTCACGCTGGCCGCAAAATCTCCGGCCAGCCGGGCATAGCGGACATTACGGTCCGGTTCACTGATGATGGTGGCCGGTCGCTGTTCTCCGCCCTGCCAGCGATATGTGTTCACCCCGGCATCCTTCATGGCCATCAGCGCACTGCCTGTACCGGTTCGCTGCCCGCTGTCGGTTATCAGGACCTGTACGTTATGACGTGCGGCACCATCCAGCAGGGTTAACGTCTCTTTCAGGGAGAGTTTTTCACCCTGGTCGACGATAACGGTACTGCCCGGCGTGAAGGCCATGCCTTCCAGCAGCTGACGACGTCCGGTTATCAGTTCACCGGACAGCCGTTCATCCTGCTTCAGGTTCATCTGCGAGCGACGGTCAGCAGCGATAATCTGCACCTCCCGCCCCTGTTCCCGGGCCATCATGACCAGTTCAGCCACCCGCTCACGCTGCCCGGCTGCACCGCCCTGCCCGGACACAATGGCCAGCGACGGGCGATCCTGTGCCAGAACACTGACGGCATCGCTGTAACCGGCCGTCCGGGGGACACTTTTCTCCGGATGTACGGTCACCCGGTTCTGTTTCATGATGTCACGACTGAGTGCCCGGACTGACAGGTCATCGAGCACATGAATTCCTGATGTGAACAGCCCCTTCTCACGATCGAGGGGGATAAGCTGCTCACGGCTGATGGCCTCATCGATACCGGCGCGTGCCCGTTCAATCACACCATTTTCCGGCGGCAGTATGCCGACCGTCCTGGCCAGCACGTCCGTGTACGTGAACTGCACTTTTCGTTCACTTAATCCGGCAATCGCCTGTGTCACCGCCTGCTGCACATCCGGCCCGTCCTGTGAAGCTGGCCCGGGCGCCTGCGTGCGGGTCTCCGCCCGTTGATCCGCCGCGTCACGATACGCCCGGATGTCGAACCCGGTTTCCTTCAGCGTCTGCATCCATTCAGCCATTCTGACTTCCGGATCGACGTGCTGTTTGGATTTACGCGTATCCAGTGCCGCCACATCCCGGGATTTCAGCGAGGCCCCTTCCCCGACGGCCTCCCTGATAGCCTGTGAACGACTGGAAAAGGCCTCCACCGGTACGCCCGGCATCTCCCACATACCGTGCTTACCGACCACTTCGGTTTCATAACCCAGCGCCTCAACGCGCTGACGTAACTCACTCTGATATATTTTCCCGAACGCAATCCGGTTCGCGAGCACGTTCTCGGAAAATCCGGTTTTCCCCACTTTGTCACTGCTCAGTGTCTTCCACTCGCCGTTATGCTGCGTGACATTAGCCACCACCACATGCGTGTGTAACTGTGGGTCCTGATCGCGACTGGTGTCATGGTTAAACAGTGCCATCACCAGATTACCGGTCAGCACCGTTTCTGACTGTCCGTCCGTCATCACCCGTGTGGAGGCCAGCGCCTCCACCTGACGGACAGCAAAATCCACAGCCTGGTTATGTGCATCAATAAGACGTTTATCCCCCCCGAGCATGGCCATCATGGAGACACTTTTGGGGGCGGAGAAGGTCAGGTCGTAGCCGGGACGATGCTTATTACTGCCATCCTGCATGCGGCTTAAATCCGCCCCGTCCGGCAGCCTGCCCTCCAGAAGACGGGTAAAAACATCCTTATCGACGCTGCCCTGCAGCCCAAGCTGTTCAGCCCCCTGACCGGCCCAGCGTTCTCCCATGCTACCCAGCACATAGTAATTATCCTTGTCGGTGTAATAGTTTCCGGCACTGCCTGCCGATTTAACAACGCTGAAACTCAACATCAGAAATCATCTCCCGGCTCAACATCCTCCCCGCGCTCCCGGTGCACATTAATGTTCACCTCTTCACGACGCTGCATCTGCTGCTGGATGTCCGGATGATTTTCCTGTTGCCACGCCTCATAAGCGGCCATATCCACCACTTCACCGGATTCACTGATCCCGGGTGGCAGTTGCTGTTCCATCTCTTCTTCCGGTTTCATGTTCAGCTCCTGCTCGATCCCCCCTGCCGGAACACTCACACCTGCATCTGACTTCTTATCATTGATGACCGAAGACACTGGCTGTTGTGGCTGTTGTGGCTGTTGTGGCTGTTGTGGCTGTTGTGGCTGTTGTGGCTGTTCAGCCTGAGTCACGCCTTCTCCGGAGGCAACCTCCGGTTCGAAGAGGCTGGCCATCTGGCGACCTTCTGCTTCCCTTGCAGCAAGTACGGCACTCAGACGGTTCTCCATTTCCGGGTTGATGTCACGCGGAATAAACTCCGGAGCGACCTTCGGTCGTGCCTGATATTTCAGAGAGAGTTTGACTGCCGGATACGGTCCGGGCAGAGTGACATAGCAGGTCAGATCCGGCAGAGACTGAATGTCGGAATAACTGACCAGCGTCTGACGCTCCATATCCTTACCGGTCGATACCCCGTCACGTACCGGGTCAGCACCGTAGGAATACTGCTCGCTGGCTTTCAGGTGCTCTTTCTCACCAATTTCACCGGCAGCGAACTCTGCAATCTTATGGCTGGGAGAACGGAAAAAGGCACGGGTGTTCATGACGTCAAACAGCGTGGCCGCCGCTTTCTCACCGTAGATATCTTCCAGCTGGGCATAGGACTGGATACCAAACACATAACAGCCACCGAACTTACGGGCTTCCGGCAGGATCTCCACCAGGTCCGGCAGTTTGTGTAACGTGGGTAACTCGTCACAGAAAAACCACACACGACGGTTACGGTTTTCTCCCATTGCCAGCAGACCACGAATGGCAATGGACAGCCACATGGAGATCACCGGCTTCAGGGAGGCATGGGTGTCGGCGTTCGACGAAATAAACAGCCAGCCGTTTTTCTGATCTTCCCGGACACCACGCATCCAGTCACGGATGGTAAAAGACTCACCGTTATGCTCAATCCCCTGCAGGTAACGGATGGCTTTCACGTAGTTGGTCAGCACAGCACGGATGGAAATCGCCGTTTTCTCAATTTTCTCTTCCACCAGGTTGGCTGCCGGTGAATTACGCAGGAAGGTACGCAGTTTTTCAATTTTGATGGAAAGCAGTGTGTCCACCAGTTTGCTGTAGCTGCGGTTGGGGTCATTACGCATCAGGTACGCCGCTTCCGCAAAAATGGTACGTCCTGAACCCTGCCAGAACGGGTCCTCTTTTGTACCCATAGGGATCAGCGTGTTCGCGGTATTATCAAAATCCGGCTGTGTCAGGCACTCCTTCCACAAATCCCATGCGGCACAGCGGGCATCCAGCGGATTCAGGATTTTATCGATGGAGGGATCATAGTAACTTTTAACAAATTCCCCTGAACGGTCATAAATCACCACCATATCACCGCGCTGACGGGCGTAGTTGGCCAGACGACGGATAACCTCCGACTTACCGGCCCCGACCGTGCCGTGCAGACAGAAGTTCTGGATTTCGGAATCCCGGATAATCGGCAGGTCGCCAATCCGGATATCGGAGTCCTTGCCGTCTTTTTTCAGCATCCGGGCCACTTCTTTCGGGTTATCCGTCAGCTGACGCCCGCCGGTCACCTCATTTTCACTCTGCTGTTTCCCCTGATGCCCCAGAATCCAGGAGACAACAAAGAAGGTGATCAGGCAAATAACCAGGGCCACGACAGACGCGAGAACGAATGCAGACCATAGCTGCTCTCCGCACCAGATCATATATTTATCATGCAGTACCTGGGCAGCGTTCATCCGGAAGGTTTTGCCGTAATACTGGATCTCATAGACCGGCTGGGATTTTATTAAATCCCGCATGCCTTCCAGTGACGTACACCACCAGTAAATACAGCCGTTGATAAACGTCTGCCAGCTTATTTTTACCCATAAGACCAGACCAATGAGGATCCAGAAAAAAATAAACAGGCAGTAAAGCATGATATTGGCGATCTGGCTGAACATGCGGATACGCATGGATATGAGACGACAATAACTCAGTCCGCCTGGCGCCGATTATTCTGGCCGGTTTTGTAACCTGAGTGTCATTTACATGATCCAACAGGAAATGGCGTGACGCTCAATACTTCTCAGGTCAGTTACTATATGACTCAGCGTAAGAAAGGTATAACTCAGCATATCTCGGCCATGAAGGCTGGTATCTCAGTCCGTTCTGGTCGTCGGATCGAAAAAGGAGAGTGGGCAAAAAACAGTGTTCGGCACTGGCGCACACGCAAAGATCCTCTGGAAGCTGTGTGGGACAGCATGCTTGTTCCTCTGTTGAAAGAGAGGCCGGCTCTGACACCAACAACTCTGCTGGAGATGCTACAGGATAAATATCCCGGCCAGTACCCCAACAGCCTTCGAAGAACAATGCAACGGCGGGTCCGCGAATGGAAGCTACAGTATGGTGCAGAGCAGGAGGTCATGTTCCGCCAGCGACATCAGCCCGGTCTGCGAGGTCTGTCGGACTTTACTGAACTGAAAGGTGTAGTTGTCACCATCGCCGGTAAGTTGTTGGCGCATAAGTTGTATCACTTCCGTCTGGAATGGAGCCACTGGAGCTGGATGCGGGTTGTGCTGGGTGGTGAGAGCTTCTCTGCTCTGGCTGAAGGTCTGCAGGAAGCCCTCGGACAACTGGGCGGAGTGCCGGTAGAACATAAAACGGACAGCCTGAGGGCAGCATGGAAACAACAGGGCGAAGATGGACGCCGCGAGCTGACTGAGCGTTATGCTGCTCTCTGTCAGCACTACGGAATGCAGGGCGTACACAATAATGCCGGTCGGGGCCACGAAAATGGCTCGGTTGAAAGTGCCCACGGACATCTGAAAAGGCGTATCTGTCAGGCGCTGATACTGCGGGGCAGTAACGACTTCAGCACCATAGAAGAATATCAGGCCTTCATCACTCAGCAGGTTATGCGGCACAACCGTAACAATCAGGATCTGGTCAAGGAAGAACGTCTTCATCTGAAACCGCTGCCGCTTCGTCGCAGTGCTGACTATGATGAGCTGACTGTGAGGGTTAGCCGCAGCAGTACCATCAATGTGAAGCACGTCGTCTACAGCGTACCTTCCCGGCTTGTAGGTCAACTGTTACGGGTCCGGTTATGGGACGATCGTCTGAGCTGTTACGTTGGCAGCAGCGAGGTCATGAGCTGCCCACGTGTCAGACCAGAAAAAGGGAAGACGCGGGCCCGTCGTATCGACTTCCGACATGTGATCGACAGTCTGGCAAAAAAGCCCGGTGCGTTCTGCCATGCAACGCTGAGAAATGACATCCTGCCAGACGATGAATGGCGGAGGCCGTGGCGTCGCTTATGTAATCATCTGGAACCCGACATGGCAGGCAGGCTGATGGTACATGCTCTGAAACTGGCTGCAGGATACGACGATATCTCAGTCGTGGCAAAAGGTATGGAGCAGATGCTGAATACCCCGGGAAACGTGGATCTGCACCGGCTGATGCGCTTCCTGGGTATAAAGGAAAAGGCGTTGCCGGTAGTCAATGTGAAACAGCATAACCTGAGCAGTTATGAGCAACTACTGCGTGGCAAGGGAGGTTCGCAGTGAGCAATATCCATCACCTTGAACGCAGCCTGCGTAAACTACGCCTGACACGAGTTGGAGCTGAATGGCACGCTCTGGAAAAACGAGCACTGGCAGAAGGCTGGACACCATCGCGCTATCTTCTGACGCTATGCAATGAAGAACTCCTGTGGCGCGAGAGTGAAAAACTGCGTCGTTATAAAAAGGAGGCCCGGTTGCGTATTTTCATGAAAGGAGATCACTCAATAACTTCCATCGAGATCGGGTAATA
>ENA-OWZK01000182-OWZK01000182.1-human-gut-metagenome-genome-assembly--contig:-NODE-182-length-19855-cov-36.0583_pt1 | contig 19855 bp, 15 predicted proteins | sample MGYA00249764_ERZ652114 | MGnify/ENA primary metagenome ERZ652114 (study PRJEB26925, sample SAMN05827163) | human gut metagenome | biome: ENVO:2100002; feature: ENVO:00000062; material: ENVO:00002003... | reverse complement strand
AAAGAACAGCCAGGATAAATGGCGTGCTGAAAGCCTTATTTTGAGACATTTTCACAGCTCCTTGCTGAAAGATAATTTCGTTACCGTACGTATTGTTCTCCGACGGTTTACATAATTACTATACTGAAGATGATTTTCCCTGGGTACATGGCATAAAGTTTATGTTTCCAGGAATATTGCATGTCATAGTTTGTTTTTGATCGCGATTTTCCTTAGTTAGCGCAGAAAGAGTTATTTATCCGTAAGATCTTGCATAACCTGAAAAGAATATTGCATTACCCACCCGGAGCGATATTTTCCTTTAGCGTGTGATTCCGCGTTTCTTTGCGACTGCGTAAGCCAATAAACAGTGCCAGTATAAAGCCGATAGCAGCGATGGCGGTATCGAACCACATAATATCGGCAATACTTCTTTGCGAAAGATGAGCCGTAATCAACGGAATGGTAAATGTTGCAATGCTGCCCGCACTGTAATAGATCCCCGTTGCTTTTCCTTTAGCGTAGGGAAAACGTTCCGCCATTAACGTCAGGCCAATTTGTACAACACCGCCTGCGGAGGTAAAACCGATGACGAAAGCAAATATTATCACCACATAAAATGTGGGATGCAGGCAGACGGTGAGCAGGGCGATAAATGAGATAAAGGTGTACAGCATCAGTAATGTTGTTGGGCGAACGGTATTACGAATGAGTGGAGCAGTAATAAATACACACAGCAGCGAACCCACGGTGTAGATACTGAGTAATTTGATCGACATGGTGTATGACATGCCAGCGACAAATTGTCCGTATTGTGCCAGCCACTGGCTAACCAGATAAAACGTTGCCATTGAGATATAGCCATATAGGGAATAACTGGCTAAATCGATAATTGAACAGCGATGTTCCGTAGAGCTGGTGGTTTTCTTTATGACAGGTAAGTGACGACCCGGATGGGGTGGGAACGTACAACGGTATAAAAACAGAGCGTTAATAAACATAATGCCTGCGGCAATCATAAAGGACCAACCGAACCACAGTTCAGCCCACACTAACAGGCTGATAATTAGCGGTAATAAAAATTGTCCGCTGGAAACAAATGCTTTAATTAAAATATTGGCTGTACCCGGTGAGCGTGGAAAAGCTTCCATCAAACTGGGATAGGTGCCTGCATCGAGAAAACTGTTTGCCATTCCCGCCAGAAAGCCAAAAACATAAGCGATAATGATGTTATTGGTGTGCAGGATGCCAAAAAAGAAGGCCATATAGCAGCACATCCCGAGCATGATAAAAGGGCGGCGACCAAAGCGATCGGATAATAATCCTGCAAAAAGCAAGACACTTAATCGACCAATGCCCAGTGATGAGATAACTATCGAGACGCCCGCGGCATTAGTCTGCCAAAGCGTCTCCAGCGAGGCCATATTCAGGCTCATCAAAATGACGCCCATACCATGCACCAGGTAATTAAAATACAACCCAAGTGCGGTAGGGTAATAGGGATTTTTCATAGGTTCTACTTAGCAAAGGTGCTTTAAAAAGTGTAGCGATGTTGTGTCAGTATCCGTTCATTATTGTTGTAACAACGACAATTCCTTTCTGTGGAGAAATTAACAAAGCCGCTCCAGATCGTGTGCATATAATTCAGCGGCTACCGATTGATAGATCTTCCAGTCAATAAAATTGCCATCAGGGTAGACTTGTTGAAACGCGGTTAAGTCGGGGAAAAAACGCATGGTGTTGTTGCCGATGCGGTTATTTATTTTCTCTATGATGGCATGAAGATGTTTTTTTCGTTGCTGACGCATAGCCAACAGTTGCTCGACTACACAATCAGGAATGGCGCATTTGCCATTTTCCCACTGACGCCAGCTTTCACTGTTACCGGTCTGGGCAATCCAGGTCGCGCATTCATCAATAGTCATGGCAAAAATATGGCGAAGTGCCTGGAGTTCATAAGCGTTCATCGTGTAATGGCTGCATGAAATAAACAATAAAATATAAATAACATTATCAGCCTGCTGACGGCTTGAAGAGAGTCACAGTATCTTGTGCAACATTATTGGAAAGAGTGAGGGGCGAGGTAGCGAAGCAGAAAAATGTTAAAAAAAAGCCCATCGTGGGAGATGGGCAAAGACTACACACAGCAATTCGTTGTTTCACTCAGGGGATTTCCATGCTTATAAATCAATATGTTGATTTATAACCGTGAGCTAATAGTAGGCATACGGACTTTTTGCGTCGATCAGATTCGTCTCATTAGTTTAAAAACTGTAAAGAATTTGCGACAGGTACTACCAGCTGAATAGTGGTAAGCAGGAAAATATGGGGAAGAGCAAGCAAATATCAATTAGCAGGGGTTAACAATCAGGCGACAGAGCCGCCTGATGAGAAATTACTTATTCGATTTCTCGATTTCGCCAAGTTCTTCGAGAATTTCTTCCGGTTGGTCCGTCGGCGGTGGGACTTCTTCCACCCACGCGGCAAACAGACGCCAGGAAACGGCTAACAGAACCGGACCAATAAACAGACCGATCATCCCGAAAGCAATCAAACCACCAATAACGCCAGAGAGGATCAGGATCAGCGGTAAATCGGCACCCATGCGAATTAACATTGGGCGGATGACGTTATCGAGCGTGCCAACCACCCCGCTCCAAACTAACAATACCGTTCCCCAGGTGGTATCGCCAGTCCAGTAGAGCCAGATAATCGCCGGAATCAGTACCGGCAACGGTCCAAGCTGGACAAGGCAGGAGAGGATCATTAACACCGTTAGCAAAGTTGCATAAGGTACGCCGGATACGGCGAGGCCGATACCGCCAAGCACTGCCTGTACTAACGCCGTCACCACCACACCCAGCGCCACCGCGCGGATAGCCTGTGCCGCCAGCAGCACGGCGGCATCTCCGCGAACGCCTGCCAGACGGGTTGCAAAATGGCGAATGCCTTGTGCCACCTGTTCACCGCGCCAGTACAGCAGGGCGCTGAAGAGAAGCATCAGCGCACAATGCACCATAAAGCGCCCGATATGCGCCGCCTGCCCAACGAACCAGGTGGTGGTGGTGCCAATATAAGGACGGACTTTCGCCATGATCGCCGTCCCCCCCATATCCAGCAAATTGTGCCAGCCTGCATATAGCTTCGCGCCAATCACCGGAATGGTATTAAGCCACGCCAGATCGGGTAACGTCATGTCACCACTGGAAATGGCTTTAATTAGCGGGCCGCTGCCGTCGACGATACTGTTAACCAGCAAAGCAATAGGGATGATAAACACCATCACTAATAACAGCGTCATCACCAGAACGGCGAGAGAGCGGCGACCAAACATGATCTTTTGCAAACGTAACAATACCGGCCAGGTGGCGATAACCACTGTACCGGCCCATGCAAAGCCGAGAATAAAGGGTTGTACAATCCACAGACATGCCACAATCATGATGGCTAAAAACAGCACCGAAAGCAGAATTTGTGCGACATCCCTGGGCTGACGAACATTTACCATAACTACTTTTCACCTTTTTTGTGCGTCAAATCGTCGACGCGACGTGAACACGCGAAACTCACCTGCATAATGATGAGCAATTTCAGCGGTTTTTAACAGGTCGATTCTGCCCTTAATTCTGATGGGCGTGTTAGAAAAAAATGTGGTACAACAACTCAGGCAACACGCAAACGATTAATCTCTCATCACAGACCGCAGGAAAGGGTCAATATAATGATTCCACAGATTTCCCAGGCACCCGGCGTCGTTCAACTGGTGCTTAATTTTTTGCAAGAGCTGGAGCAACAGGGTTTTACCGGCGATACGGCGACAAGTTATGCCGATCGTCTGACAATGTCGACTGACAACAGTATTTACCAACTTCTCCCCGATGCGGTGGTATTTCCGCGTTCAACCGCAGATGTAGCGCTGATCGCCCGTCTTGCCGCGCAGGAACGCTATTCATCGTTGATCTTTACCCCCCGCGGCGGCGGCACCGGCACTAACGGTCAGGCGCTCAACCAGGGGATTATTGTTGATATGTCCCGCCATATGAACCGCATCATCGAAATTAACCCTGAAGAGGGCTGGGTGCGCGTTGAGGCCGGGGTGATTAAAGACCAACTCAATCAGTACCTGAAACCCTTTGGCTACTTTTTTGCGCCAGAACTTTCGACCAGCAACCGGGCAACGCTCGGCGGGATGATCAATACCGATGCATCCGGTCAGGGATCGCTGGTCTATGGCAAAACGTCAGATCACGTACTTGGCGTACGCGCGGTGTTGTTGGGGGGCGATATTCTCGATACGCAACCTTTACCCGTCGAACTGGCGGAAACGCTGGGTAAATCCAATACCACAATCGGGCGAATTTATAACACGGTTTATCAACGTTGCCGTCAGCAACGCCAGTTAATCATCGACAACTTCCCCAAGCTTAACCGCTTTCTTACCGGTTACGATCTGCGTCATGTCTTTAACGATGAGATGACCGAGTTCGACCTGACGCGCATTCTGACGGGTTCAGAAGGGACGCTGGCCTTTATTACCGAAGCGCGACTGGATATTACGCGCTTGCCTAAAGTGCGCCGTCTGGTGAACGTCAAATATGACTCTTTTGACTCCGCACTGCGTAACGCGCCGTTTATGGTTGAGGCGCGGGCGCTTTCGGTAGAGACGGTGGACTCAAAAGTGCTCAACCTTGCGCGGGAAGATATTGTCTGGCATTCCGTCAGCGAGTTGATTACCGATGTGCCTGATAAAGAGATGCTCGGGCTGAACATTGTGGAATTTGCCGGTGATGATGAGGCACTGATTGACGAGCGAGTTAATGCACTCTGTGTGCGGCTTGATGAGCTGATTGCCAGCCAACAGGCAGGAGTGATCGGCTGGCAGGTGTGCCGCGAGCTGGCGGGTGTTGAACGTATCTATGCGATGCGCAAAAAAGCCGTTGGTCTGCTTGGCAATGCCAAAGGTGCTGCTAAGCCAATTCCGTTTGCTGAGGATACCTGTGTACCGCCGGAACACCTGGCGGATTATATTGCTGAATTTCGCGCGCTGCTCGACAGCCACGGCTTAAGCTACGGTATGTTCGGTCACGTCGACGCAGGTGTCTTGCACGTCCGTCCAGCACTGGATATGTGCGATCCGCAACAGGAGATTTTGATGAAGCAAATCTCTGATGATGCAGTGGCGCTTACCGCGAAATACGGTGGTTTGTTGTGGGGCGAACACGGCAAAGGTTTTCGCGCCGAATACAGTCCGGCGTTTTTCGGTGAGGAACTTTTTGCAGAACTGCGTAAAGTGAAAGCGGCATTTGACCCGCATAACCGACTCAACCCCGGGAAGATTTGCCCGCCAGAAGGTCTCGATGCGCCGATGATGAAAGTGGACGCGGTGAAGCGCGGTACATTCGATCGACAGATCCCCATTGCGGTACGCCAGCAGTGGCGTGGTGCAATGGAGTGTAACGGCAACGGTTTATGCTTCAACTTTGATGCTCGTAGTCCGATGTGTCCGTCGATGAAGATCACCCAGAACCGGATTCATTCACCGAAAGGGCGCGCAACGCTGGTACGTGAATGGCTGCGTTTGTTGGCGGATCGCGGCGTTGACCCACTCAAACTGGAACAAGAACTGCCTGAATCCGGCGTCAGTTTGCGGACGTTAATTGCCCGCACGCGCAATAGTTGGCATGCGAATAAAGGCGAATATGACTTCTCACACGAAGTCAAAGAGGCGATGTCGGGCTGTCTGGCCTGTAAAGCTTGTTCGACTCAGTGCCCCATCAAAATTGATGTGCCGGAGTTTCGCTCTCGTTTCCTGCAACTCTATCACACCCGTTATTTACGCCCGCTGCGCGACCACCTCGTCGCTACGGTTGAGAGTTACGCACCGCTGATGGCACGCGCGCCGAAAACCTTTAACTTCTTCATTAACCAGCCGCTGGTGCGCAAACTCTCGGAAAAACATATCGGCATGGTTGATTTGCCGCTGCTGTCGGTCCCCTCGCTACAACAACAAATGGTGGGGCATCGCTCGGCAAACATGACGCTGGAACAGCTTGAAGCTCTCAATGCAGAGCAGAAAGCGCGCACGGTGCTGGTGGTGCAGGACCCCTTTACCAGCTATTACGATGCTCAAGTGGTGGCGGATTTTGTCCGTCTGGTCGAAAAATTAGGTTTCCAGCCCGTGTTACTGCCATTTTCGCCAAATGGAAAAGCCCAGCATATCAAAGGTTTTCTTAATCGTTTTGCGAAGACGGCGAAAAAGACGGCGGATTTCCTCAACCGTATGGCGAAGCTGGGTATGCCAATGGTAGGCGTCGACCCGGCGCTGGTACTTTGTTATCGCGATGAATATAAACTGGCGCTGGGCGAGGAGCGTGGCGAGTTTAACGTCTTACTGGCAAATGAATGGCTGGCAAGCGCACTTGAGTCACAGCCAGTGGCTACAGTCAGCGGTGAATCATGGTATTTCTTTGGTCACTGTACCGAAGTTACCGCCTTGCCGGGCGCGCCAGCACAATGGGCGGCAATATTTGCCCGTTTTGGCGCGAAACTGGAAAATGTCAGCGTGGGGTGCTGCGGCATGGCAGGGACTTACGGACATGAAGCGAAAAACCATAAAAATTCGCTCGGGATCTATGAATTATCCTGGCATCAGGCGATGCAGCGACTGCCGCGTAACCGCTGTCTGGTGACCGGATATTCCTGCCGTAGTCAGGTAAAACGGGTTGAAGGCACAGGGGTACGCCATCCTGTGCAGGCTTTACTGGAGATTATTAAATGATATGGAAACGAAAAATCACCCTGGAAGCACTGAATGCTATGGGGGAAGGAAACATGGTGGGATTGCTGGATATTCGCTTTGAACATATTGGTGATGACACCCTTGAAGCGACAATGCCAGTAGACTCACGGACAAAGCAGCCTTTCGGGTTGCTGCATGGAGGTGCATCCGTGGTACTGGCCGAAAGTATCGGTTCCGTTGCCGGTTATTTATGTACCGAAGGTGAGCAAAAAGTGGTTGGTCTGGAAATCAATGCTAACCACGTCCGCTCGGCACGAGAAGGGCGGGTGCGCGGCGTATGCAAACCGTTGCATCTCGGTTCGCGTCACCAGGTCTGGCAGATTGAAATCTTCGATGAGAAAGGGCGTTTGTGCTGTTCGTCACGATTGACGACCGCTATTTTGTGACGTTGTCACCAGAAAAGTGTGACGCATATTGCTTTTGGTTATTATCTGCACAGTAAACGGTGGTATACTGTGCAGGTCTTGTCTAAAAGCGAGGATGCTATGTCTACTCAACTTGATCCCACCCAACTGGCCATTGAATTTTTACGCCGTGACCAAAGCAATCTTTCACCTGCCCAATATCTCAAGCGTCTGAAACAATTAGAACTTGAATTTGCTGACCTGCTTACTCTCTCTTCTGCTGAATTAAAAGAAGAAATCTACTTCGCCTGGCGTCTGGGCGTGCATTGATCCTGATTTAATGTCGCGAGTTCGCCAAATCGGCCTGGATTAATCTTCGTCCAGGTTCGAGGGCCTTTTTAATACAGCCTATCTACCCGCCTGATAACGTTCAAAAATAATACAAATCGCAGTTTGTGTTAAAACAGTGGGTTAGCTTTATGAGATTATCCTTATCGCCCCTTCAAGAGCTAAGCCACTGTGAGTGCCGGAGATAAGCGCCGGATGGGGTAGAAACCCTTAAGCCTGTGTCGCACAGACTTAAGGGTTTTCTTATTTCTGAACGCTGCACTTTTTTACCTATCTCTTAAATAGTCATTTTCAATACAACTTTTTCTTTTTCATCACAGCCTTAATGCTCCTTAGATAATAATCATTATCTAACAATGAGATACCTAATTCTTAGCGTGCCTGTTAACCCACACATCAGGGTCTATGCTTATTAAAAGCAGGAAAAAAGCATGTTTTACGCTAAAGCCCCTGCGTTTGCTGGGTTGAACTGATAATCATTATCACTAACATGCTGTTATACGCTGAAAGCGATGAAGTGAGGTAAATCGATGGACATGCATTCAGGAACCTTTAATCCACAGGATTTCGCCTGGCAGGGCTTAACGCTGACACCCGCAGCCGCTGTCCACATCCGCGAGCTGGTGGCAAAGCAGCCGGGTATGATCGGCGTGCGCTTAGGCGTGAAGCAAACAGGCTGCGCGGGCTTTGGCTATGTGCTCGATAGTGTTAGCGAGCCGGACAAAGACGATCTGCTGTTTGAACACGACGGCGCGAAGCTGTTTGTCCCGCTGCAAGCGATGCCTTTTATTGATGGCACGGAAGTCGATTTCGTTCGCGAAGGACTTAATCAGATATTCAAATTTCACAACCCTAAAGCCCAGAATGAATGTGGCTGTGGCGAAAGCTTTGGGGTATAGGCGGTACTATGTCTCGTAATACTGAAGCAACTGACGATGTCAAAACCTGGACCGGCGGCCCGCTGAATTATAAAGAAGGATTCTTCACCCAGTTAGCCACCGATGAGCTGGCAAAGGGGATAAACGAAGAGGTGGTGCGCGCAATTTCGGCGAAGCGTAATGAGCCGGAGTGGATGCTGGAGTTTCGTCTCAACGCCTATCACGCATGGCTGGAGATGGAAGAACCGCACTGGTTGAAAGCGCACTACGACAAGCTGAATTATCAGGATTACAGCTACTACTCGGCACCATCGTGCGGTAATTGTGACGACAACTGCGCGTCTGAACCCGGCGCGGTGCAGCAAACTGGCGCGAACGCCTTTTTAAGTAAAGAGGTGGAGGCGGCGTTTGAGCAGTTGGGCGTTCCCGTGCGGGAAGGCAAAGAGGTGGCAGTGGATGCCATTTTCGACTCTGTTTCGGTTGCCACTACTTATCGCAAAAAACTGGCGGAGCAGGGAATTATTTTTTGTTCCTTTGGCGAGGCGATCCACGATCACCCGGAACTGGTGCGTAAATATCTCGGCACCGTGGTGCCGGGGAATGACAACTTCTTTGCCGCACTTAATGCGGCGGTAGCCTCTGACGGTACGTTTATTTATGTGCCTAAAGGCGTGCGTTGCCCGATGGAACTTTCCACCTATTTTCGCATTAACGCGGAAAAAACCGGGCAGTTTGAGCGCACCATTCTGGTGGCCGACGAAGACAGCTACGTTAGCTACATTGAAGGCTGTTCCGCTCCGGTGCGTGACAGCTATCAGTTACACGCGGCGGTGGTGGAAGTCATCATCCATAAAAACGCCGAGGTGAAATATTCCACGGTACAAAACTGGTTCCCTGGCGATAACAACACCGGCGGTATTCTCAACTTCGTCACCAAGCGTGCTTTGTGCGAAGGCGAAAACAGCAAAATGTCATGGACGCAATCAGAAACCGGGTCAGCGATTACGTGGAAATATCCCAGCTGCATTTTGCGCGGCGATAACTCCATTGGTGAGTTTTACTCAGTGGCGCTGACCAGCGGTCATCAGCAAGCGGATACCGGCACCAAGATGATCCACATCGGTAAAAACACCAAATCGACCATTATCTCGAAAGGGATCTCTGCCGGACATAGTCAGAACAGTTATCGCGGCTTAGTGAAAATCATGCCGACGGCAACCAATGCGCGCAATTTCACTCAGTGCGATTCAATGCTGATTGGCGCTAATTGTGGGGCGCATACCTTCCCGTATGTCGAATGTCGCAATAACAGCGCTCAGCTGGAGCACGAGGCAACGACATCACGTATTGGTGAAGATCAACTGTTTTACTGCCTGCAACGCGGGATCAGCGAAGAAGATGCCATCTCGATGATTGTTAACGGTTTTTGCAAAGACGTGTTCTCGGAACTGCCGCTGGAATTTGCCGTTGAAGCACAAAAACTCCTCGCCATCAGTCTTGAACACAGCGTCGGATAAGGAATAAACATGTTAAGTATTAAAGATTTACACGTCAGCGTGGAAGATAAAGCTATCCTGCGTGGATTAAGCCTCGACGTTCGTCCCGGCGAAGTTCACGCCATTATGGGGCCCAATGGTTCGGGCAAAAGTACCTTATCGGCAACGCTTGCCGGGCGAGAAGATTATGAAGTGACGAGCGGCACGGTTGAGTTTAAAGGCAAAGATTTGCTTGCGCTGTCGCCGGAAGATCGTGCAGGTGAAGGCATCTTTATGGCCTTCCAGTATCCGGTGGAAATTCCCGGCGTCAGTAACCAGTTTTTCCTGCAAACGGCACTTAATGCGGTGCGCAGCTATCGCGGCCAGGAAACGCTCGACCGCTTTGATTTTCAGGATTTGATGGAAGAGAAAATCGCTCTCCTGAAGATGCCGGAAGATTTATTAACCCGTTCGGTAAACGTTGGTTTTTCCGGCGGCGAGAAAAAGCGCAACGATATTTTGCAAATGGCGGTGCTGGAACCGGAGTTATGCATTCTTGATGAGTCAGACTCCGGGCTGGATATTGACGCATTAAAAGTGGTTGCCGATGGCGTGAACTCGCTGCGTGACGGCAAGCGCTCATTCATCATTGTTACGCACTACCAACGCATTCTCGACTACATCAAGCCTGATTACGTCCATGTGCTGTATCAGGGACGAATTGTGAAATCCGGCGATTTCACGTTGGTCAAACAACTGGAGGAGCAGGGTTATGGCTGGCTTACCGAACAGCAGTAACGCACTGCAACAGTGGCATCATTTGTTTGAAGCTGAAGGGGCGAAACGCTCCCCGCAAGCACAGCAGCATTTACAACAATTGCTGCGTACCGGACTGCCGACACGTAAACATGAAAACTGGAAATATACGCCGCTGGACGGGCTGACCAATAGCCAGTTTGTCAGCATTGCGGGGGAGATATCCCCACAGCAGCGTGATGCCTTAGCGTTAACATTAGACGCCGTGCGGCTGGTGTTTGTCGATGGACGTTACGTGCCCGCACTGAGCGATGCAACTGAAGGCAGCGGATATGAAGTGAGCATTAACGACGACCGTCAGGGGTTACCCGACGCTATTCAGGCGGAAGTGTTTCTGCATTTGACGGAAAGCCTGGCACAAAGCGTGACGCATATCGCCGTGAAGCGCGGTCAACGGCCGGCAAAGCCATTGCTGTTAATGCATATCACCCAGGGCGTGGCAGGTGAAGAGGTGAATACTGCCCATTACCGGCATCATCTGGATCTGGCGGAAGGTGCCGAAGCAACGGTGATCGAACATTTTGTCAGCCTTAATGATGCTCGTCACTTCACCGGCGCACGGTTCACTATCAACGTCGCAGCGAACGCCCATTTGCAGCATATCAAGCTGGCGTTTGAAAACCCGCTCAGTCACCACTTTGCTCATAACGATTTGTTGCTGGCTGACGATGCCACCGCATTTAGCCACAGTTTCCTGCTGGGTGGCGCAGTATTACGACACAACACCAGTACGCAACTCAATGGCGAAAACAGCACGGTGCGGATCAATAGCCTGGCGATGCCGGTGAAAAACGAGGTGTGTGATACTCGTACCTGGCTGGAACACAATAAAGGTTTTTGTAACAGCCGACAGTTGCACAAAACTATCGTCAGCGACAAAGGCCGCGCGGTATTTAACGGTTTGATCAACGTCGCGCAGCACGCCATCAAAACGGATGGTCAGATGACCAACAATAATCTGCTGATGGGCAAACTGGCGGAAGTGGATACTAAACCGCAGCTGGAAATCTATGCAGATGATGTGAAATGCAGCCACGGCGCGACGGTGGGGCGTATTGATGACGAACAGATGTTTTATCTGCGCTCGCGCGGGATCAATCAGCAAGATGCCCAGCAGATGATCATCTACGCCTTTGCTGCCGAACTGACGGAAGCACTGTGTGATGAGGGGCTTAAACAGCAGGTGCTGGCCCGAATCGGTCAACGACTGCCAGGAGGTGCAAGATGACTTTTTCCGTCGACAAAGTGCGGGCCGACTTTCCGGTGCTTTCTCGTGAGGTAAACGGTTTGCCGCTGGCTTATCTCGACAGCGCCGCCAGTGCGCAGAAACCGAGCCAGGTGATTGATGCCGAGGCTGAGTTTTATCGTCATGGCTACGCGGCGGTGCATCGCGGTATTCATACCTTAAGCGCCCAGGCGACCGAGAAAATGGAGAACGTGCGCAAGCGTGCTTCGCTGTTTATTAATGCCCGTTCGGCGGAAGAGCTGGTGTTCGTCCGCGGCACGACGGAAGGGATCAATCTGGTCGCCAATAGCTGGGGCAACAGCAATGTGCGAGCGGGCGATAACATCATCATCAGTCAGATGGAGCACCACGCTAACATTGTCCCCTGGCAGATGCTTTGTGCACGCGTTGGCGCAGAGCTGCGTGTGATCCCGCTCAACCCCGACGGTACTCTGCAACTGGAGACGCTGCCTACGCTGTTTGATGAGAAAACTCGTCTGCTGGCAATTACTCATGTCTCCAACGTGCTTGGGACAGAAAATCCGCTGGCGGAGATGATCACACTTGCGCATCAACATGGCGCAAAAGTGCTGGTGGATGGCGCTCAGGCGGTGATGCATCATCCGGTGGATGTTCAGGCGCTGGATTGCGATTTTTACGTGTTCTCCGTGCATAAACTGTATGGCCCTACCGGAATTGGCATTCTTTATGTCAAAGAAGCCTTGTTGCAGGAGATGCCGCCGTGGGAAGGGGGCGGTTCTATGATCGCCACCGTCAGCCTGAGTGAAGGCACTACCTGGACCAAAGCACCATGGCGGTTTGAAGCCGGTACACCCAATACCGGAGGCATCATTGGTCTTGGCGCGGCGCTGGAGTATGTTTCGGCGCTGGGGCTTAATAACATAGCCGAGTATGAACAGAATCTGATGCATTACGCGTTATCACAGTTGGAATCTGTACCGGATCTTACTCTCTATGGCCCACAAAACAGGCTTGGCGTTATTGCTTTTAATCTCGGTAAACACCACGCCTATGATGTTGGCAGTTTTCTCGATAATTACGGCATTGCTGTGCGTACCGGACATCACTGCGCTATGCCATTAATGGCCTATTACAACGTCCCTGCGATGTGTCGGGCATCGCTGGCCATGTATAACACCCATGAAGAAGTGGATCGTCTGGTGACCGGCCTGCAACGTATTCACCGTCTGCTGGGATAACAGGGAGGCACTATGGCTTTATTGCCGGATAAAGAAAAATTGCTGCGTAATTTTTTACGCTGCGCCAACTGGGAAGAGAAATATCTCTACATTATTGAGTTGGGTCAGCGTCTGCCAGAATTACGTGACGAAGACAAAAGCCCGCAAAATAGCATCCAGGGCTGCCAGAGTCAGGTGTGGATTGTCATGCGCCAGAATGCGCAGGGAATTATTGAATTACAGGGCGACAGCGATGCGGCCATTGTAAAAGGGCTTATTGCGGTCGTCATTATTCTTTACGATCAAATGACGCCGCAGGATATTGTCAATTTCGATGTGCGCCCGTGGTTTGAAAAAATGGCGCTCACCCAACATCTCACCCCATCACGCTCACAAGGTCTGGAAGCGATGATTCGCGCAATTCGCGCCAAAGCCGCTGCACTTAGCTAAACTAAAGGGACAGCTTTCATCCGGTTGGCTCACATTGCCGGGTGGTCAATGTTTACACTGGCCTGCACAGGAGTGTTTTGGTTTCAGGTGAACATAAGCGCCATCCGACGTTTCAGCGTGAGTCTCCGGCAAATACAGGAGGTTTACAATGAAACGCGCGTCTTTGCTTACACTCACGCTTATCGGCGCTTTTAGCGCCATCCAGGCTGCCTGGGCGGTTGATTATCCGCTACCACCAACCGGCAGTCGACTGGTTGGGCAAAATCAAACGTATACGGTGCAAGAAGGGGATAAAAACCTTCAGGCCATCGCCCGACGTTTTGATACTGCGGCAATGTTGATCCTTGAAGCCAATAACACTATCGCCCCGGTGCCAAAACCCGGTACGACGATAACTATTCCTTCACAACTATTATTACCTGATGCGCCGCGTCAGGGGATTATTGTAAACCTTGCAGAGCTGCGCCTTTATTATTATCCGCCGGGAGAAAATATCGTGCAGATTTATCCGATAGGTATTGGTTTGCAGGGGCTGGAAACGCCGGTGATGGAAACGCGTGTGGGGCAGAAAATCCCTAACCCAACCTGGACGCCTACGGCGGGCATTCGTCAACGTTCGCTGGAGCGTGGCATTAAATTACCGCCGGTCGTTCCTGCCGGGCCAAATAACCCGCTAGGACGTTACGCACTGCGCCTCGCGCATGGTAATGGCGAATACCTCATTCATGGCACCAGTGCGCCGGACAGCGTCGGTTTGCGCGTCAGTTCGGGCTGTATTCGCATGAATGCACCGGATATTAAAGCTTTATTCTCCAGCGTGCGGACGGGAACACCGGTGAAAGTGATCAACGAACCGGTGAAATATTCCGTGGAACCTAACGGGATGCGTTATGTTGAAGTACATCGACCACTATCGGCAGAAGAACAGCAGAACGTTCAGACAATGCCGTACACGCTGCCAGCAGGCTTTACGCAATTTAAAGACAATAAGGCTGTAGATCAGAAGTTAGTCGATAAAGCGTTGTATCGTCGGGCAGGGTATCCGGTTGCGGTGAGCAGTGGAGCAACTCCCGCAGCCAGCAATGCGCCTTCAGTAGAGTCAGCGCAGAATGGGGAACCAGAGCAAGGGAATATGTTACGCGCGACGCAGTAGCGGTAAATAGCAGGCAAAAAAATGGCGCACATCGTGCGCCATTTTTCACTTCACAGGTACTATTACTTGCGGTATTTAGTAGCCATGTTGTCCAGACGCTGGTTAGCACGAGCTGCGTCATCTTTAGCAGCCTGAACGTCGGAACGCATTGCGTTCACGTCGTTGCTCAGCTGGTCAACTTTAGCGTTCAGAGTCTGAACGTCAGAAGACAGCTGATCGATTTTAGCGTTGCTGGAGCAACCTGCCAGCAGAGTAGAACCCAGGATTACCGCGCCCAGTACCAGTTTAGTAGCTTTCATTATTAATACCCTCTAGATTGAGTTAATCTCCATGTAGCGTTACAAGTATTACACAAAGTTTTTTATGTTGAGAATATTTTTTTGATGGGAAGGCACTTATTTTTGATCGTTCGCTCAAAGAAGCATCGAACGCTGGGTTTTAGATAAAAAAATTGAGAGAAAACAGGATGCTTCCATCGGATTCATCTTAGATAAAGTGAGATTATATAGTGAAATCCGATTTGATTTTTTATTGCTTCTGGTTATCGATTAAATAAAAAAAGCGCCCATCAGGGCGCTTCGATATACAAATTAATTCACAAAAGCAATATTACAGGACGTGAACAGATGCGGTGTTAGTAGTGCCGCTCGGTACCAGTGCACCAGAAACCATAACTACGACATCACCTTTGTGTGCCAGACCGCTCTGCAGAGCCAGTTCTTTACCCAGACGGTAGAAGTCATCAGTAGAAGTGATCTCTTTAACCAGCTGCGGCACAACGCCTTTGCTCAGTACTAACTGGTGAGCCGTTTTTTCGTTGGTGGTCAGTGCCAGGATGGTGGCATCCGGGAAGTATTTACGTACTGCGCGAGCAGATTTACCGCCCTGAGTAGCAACCACGATCAGTGGAGCATCCAGTTTTTCAGCAGTTTCAACGGCACCACGGCATACCGCTTCGGTAATACGCAGTTTACGGTTGTCATTGTTGAACTCGAGACGGCTGTTCATCACGCGGTCGGTACGTTCGCAGATGGTCGCCATGATAGAAACCGCTTCCAGCGGGTATTTACCTTTTGCGGATTCACCAGACAGCATCACTGCGTCAGTACCGTCGAGGATGGCGTTTGCAACGTCACCGGCTTCTGCGCGAGTCGGGCGTGGGTTTTTGATCATGGAATCCAGCATCTGGGTCGCAGTGATAACGACTTTACGTGCACGGATACATTTTTCGATCATCATCTTCTGGGCGAAGATAACTTCTTCTACCGGGATTTCTACACCCAGGTCGCCACGCGCAACCATGATGCCGTCAGAGGCTTCGAGGATTTCGTCGAAGTTGTTGAGGCCTTCCTGGTTTTCGATTTTGGAGATGATGTGGATGTTTTCGCCGCCGTGCGCTTTCAGGTGCTCACGGATTTCGATAACGTCAGAACGCTTACGAATAAAGGAAGCAGCAACAAAGTCTACGCCTTGTTCGCAACCAAAGATCAGGTCCTGTTTGTCTTTTTCAGCCAGTGCTGGCAGGGCAATGGAAACGCCAGGCAGGTTCACACCTTTGTTTTCGCCCAGGTCGCCGTTGTTCAGCACTTTACAGATAACTTTGTTACCTTCAATGGCGGTAACTTCCATACCGATCAGACCGTCGTCAACCAGTACGGTGTTGCCAACAGACAGGTCAGTAGTGAAACCTTCATACGTTACCGCAACCATTTCGCTGTTGCCGATAACAGATTTATCAGTAGTGAAAGTAAAGGTCTGACCCGCTTTCAGAGAAACGTCGTTACCGCCTTCCAGTTTCATGGTGCGGATTTCTGGACCTTTGGTATCAAGCAGGATAGCGGCGGTTTTACCAGTTTTGCTCATCACGTTGCGCAGATTCTGAATGCGCTGACCGTGTTCTGCATAGTCACCATGAGAGAAGTTCAGACGCATAACGTTCATGCCAGCGTCCAGCATTTTAGCTAACATCTCTTCAGATTCGGTTTTCGGTCCGATGGTGCAAACAATTTTGGTCTTTTTCATGACAGTCTTAGTCTTTAAGTTGAGAAGGATGGGAGAAACTTGCTTTCTGGGCGCACTGCCGGAAAGCGAATCCGGTATTACGAAAGTGGTTGTGCCTCGCTCTAAGGATAGGTGACATCGAAAAAGCGTGCAGAGGAATGTGTGCTTGTGTCTCAGCCCAACGTGAGTGCCTGTTTTTGAGTCGTTGAGTTCTACAGTCCAAAGTGCTGAAACCATTCAAGAGTCAATTGGCGCGCATTATACGCTGAAATTAATCCAAAAGGAAAACAAAAACAGCGTTTCAAAAAATATACAACTTGTAAGACAATAAATTGTTATCAAAGATTCAGCGTTCCAGGGAAAAGGTTACGCAAAAACTTCGTTGTTTGCGCAACGTCTGGTGCCGGGGTTGTCAGTGTGAGGATAAGTGAAAGTTCATCCGGTGTATAAATACATCATCGCTCAATTGCTACAGTTAAAATAATTTATCACGTTATTTGTCTGATTTTGTTTGATTTTTGTTTAATTGGTTAGATTGATATATGCTGATAGTTGGCATGATAAATAGGTATAAAGAATGGGAAACCGGACAAAAGAGGATGAACTGTACCGAGAAATGTGCAGAGTTGTCGGTAAAGTTGTGCTGGAAATGCGCGATCTGGGGCAGGAACCAAAGCATATTGTTATCGCAGGCGTATTACGTACAGCATTAGCCAATAAACGCATTCAGCGCAGTGAGCTGGAAAAGCAGGCGATGGAAACCGTCATTAACGCACTGGTAAAATGACCATTCAGGATGAGGCGGTAAGCTTCATCCTGATATTGTTAGTTCAGTTGCGGTCCAGTTAATCATTCTAAATAACAACTGCTGAAATTATACGAATTTCGGTGTATATTTTAATTTATAGCGATAAAGTTATTTTTATTTTCTGCGATGAACTTCACAAATAATTGTCGGTTAAGTTAAATTTATTTCAAATGATAATAAATATCAGTTCACTTATAATTTCTTGCTTTGTGATTTTAATTGATAACGATCAATGTTAAGCGCCCAGAATAATCACATTATTTTTTCTCCTAACCATAAAGGATTAGTTTATCAGCGTTAAATCTTTTCTCATACACTATCGGGTTAGGGAAAATATCTGGTGTTGAGGACAGCGTCAGCAGCGTATTAGTTGAGTGCCTAATATCAGGCTGCTGAATTGTCAGCACTGTGTTTGCGAAGAGGATGCGAAATAAATGAACCCGGTTGATCGTCCACTATTAAATATTGGCTTAACGCGATTAGAATTCTTGCGTATATCAGGAAAAGGCCTTGCTGGTTTAACAATTGCCCCTGCTTTACTGTCACTTTTGGGTTGCAAACAGGAAGATATTGATAGCGGCACAGTAGGGTTGATAAATACACCCAAAGGGGTGCTGGTGACCCAACGTGCGCGATGCACGGGTTGCCACCGCTGTGAAATCTCTTGTACCAACTTCAACGATGGCTCAGTAGGGACATTCTTCTCCCGTATCAAAATCCATCGCAATTATTTCTTTGGCGACAACGGGGTTGGCTCTGGCGGTGGCCTGTATGGCGATCTCAACTATACCGCGGATACCTGCCGTCAATGCAAAGAGCCGCAATGCATGAACGTCTGCCCGATTGGTGCGATTACCTGGCAGCAGAAAGAAGGCTGTATTACCGTCGATCATAAACGTTGTATTGGCTGTAGCGCCTGTACTACGGCATGCCCGTGGATGATGGCCACCGTAAATACCGAAAGTAAAAAATCCTCGAAATGTGTGTTATGCGGTGAATGCGCAAACGCCTGCCCAACAGGGGCGTTAAAAATTATCGAGTGGAAAGATATTACTGTGTGAATCTTGCAAAGGAAAAAATCATGGCTAACGGTTGGACAGGTAATATATTAAGAGTCAATCTCACGACAGGAAATATTACCCTCGAAGATTCCAGTAAGTTTAAAAGTTTTGTCGGTGGCATGGGCTTCGGCTACAAAATTATGTATGACGAAGTACCGCCAGGCACGAAACCTTTCGATGAAGCGAATAAATTAGTTTTTGCTACCGGCCCATTAACTGGATCTGGTGCCCCCTGTAGTTCTCGCGTAAATATCACTTCACTTTCTACTTTTACCAAAGGAAATTTAGTCGTCGATGCCCATATGGGGGGCTTTTTTGCAGCGCAAATGAAATTCGCTGGATACGACGTCATTATTATCGAAGGGAAAGCGAAATCACCGGTATGGCTGAAGATTAAAGATGACAAAGTTAGCCTTGAAAAAGCCGATTTCTTATGGGGAAAAGGGACGCGCGCAACGACGGAAGAAATTTGTCGCTTGACCAGTCCGGAAACCTGTGTGGCGGCTATTGGTCAGGCTGGGGAAAACCTTGTTCCTCTCTCTGGCATGTTGAATAGCCGTAACCACAGCGGCGGTGCGGGAACTGGCGCAATAATGGGTTCGAAAAACCTGAAAGCGATTGCGGTTGAAGGGACGAAAGGGGTCAACATTGCCGATCGTCAGGAGATGAAGCGTCTCAACGATTACATGATGACTGAACTTATCGGTGCGAATAACAACCATGTCGTGCCAAGTACGCCGCAATCGTGGGCAGAGTATTCAGATCCCAAGTCACGTTGGACAGCACGTAAAGGGCTGTTTTGGGGCGCGGCTGAAGGTGGTCCGATTGAAACGGGGGAAATTCCGCCAGGCAATCAGAACACGGTCGGCTTTCGTACCTATAAATCCGTTTTTGACTTAGGTCCGGCGGCAGAGAAATACACAGTAAAAATGAGTGGCTGCCACTCTTGCCCGATCCGTTGTATGACCCAAATGAATATTCCTCGGGTGAAAGAGTTTGGCGTGCCCAGCACAGGTGGTAACACTTGTGTAGCAAACTTTGTCCATACCACCATCTTCCCGAACGGGCCGAAAGATTTTGAAGATAAAGACGATGGTCGTGTGATTGGTAACCTGGTTGGTCTGAATTTGTTCGATGACTACGGCCTATGGTGTAACTACGGGCAGTTGCATCGCGACTTTACTTATTGTTACAGCAAAGGTGTGTTCAAGCGTGTTCTGCCTGCTGAAGAGTATGCAGAAATTCGCTGGGATCAACTGGAAGCGGGTGACGTTAACTTCATTAAAGATTTTTACTACCGTCTGGCGCATCGTGTGGGT
>ENA-OWZK01000156-OWZK01000156.1-human-gut-metagenome-genome-assembly--contig:-NODE-156-length-21752-cov-7.06028_pt1 | contig 21752 bp, 23 predicted proteins | sample MGYA00249764_ERZ652114 | MGnify/ENA primary metagenome ERZ652114 (study PRJEB26925, sample SAMN05827163) | human gut metagenome | biome: ENVO:2100002; feature: ENVO:00000062; material: ENVO:00002003... | reverse complement strand
TCTCGTGGGCTCGGAGATGTGTATAAGAGACAGACCTATGGTTGTTCTATTTTACCATATTTGTAATAATTTTACTATCAAAAGATTTTTTTGCCTGGCTGTGATCTTCTTATAAGCCTCCGGTCACGTTACCTTTCTTTAAATAGAAGAAAATAAAAAAGAGGTGCCTGAAAAGCCAGTTTCAGACCTAAAATACATCTGTTTCTGACTCCCGGGCCACTCTCATACATCTTTTAATCCCGATTATAGCAAGACAGCTTTGCGTCTTCGCCGAATTCTTATTATTAGAGTACTTCCCCTTCATTCGCAGTCTCCACCAGCAGTTCTTCTGCCGGCAATACCTCGGTGAATTCAGCGAAAAAGACCGCCTGGGGCCAGTTGAGTCCCGCCCGGACGTGTTTCCCCTTTTGCCTTGCGGCCTCCTCCATCAGAGTCAAGAGTTCTGTCACCGTGTCCCGTGTCAGATAACCGCCTCTCCAGTGAAAAATAAGCGGCTTTCCTTTTTTGACCGCCTGTGCGGCGCGTTTGGCCACATCCTCCGTCTTTGTGAAGGAAAGCTTCTTTTCCCTGTAATAAAAATGGTCTCCGTCGCTGCATGGCGGCGCCTGATAGAGCAACGGCTCGTGGTCGCGGAACAGCTGCTTATCCCCCAGGTTAAAGTAGTCGTAGCGGATGGTCTCTCCACGGCCCAGGCTGTTGTCAAAGGTGGCATCCAGATGGTAATACCGGCCGCCGATTTTCACAATATTCCAGGCGTGGCGGTATTTGATGCCCTTTTCCGGATTGGCTTCGGATATGGCAATCATGCACCAGATCCCCAGGGCGTCGCAGAGAATCTTCACCGTCTTGGCGATCCCCTCGCAGACGCCCACGCCCTGGCCCATAGGGCCGATGATCTCATGGGAATACGGCTTCTTCAGCTTGTCGTAGCGGACGCTGGTACAGATAAAATCATGAATATACCGTTCCTTCTCCCACTCTGTCATGGATTCGGCCGGGCGAACCAGCTTGGCCGTTCTGGCGCTCATCGCCTTCTGATGTTCTTTCACCTTTCCCTTGTCAAATAAGTATTCCGGTATCATCTCCACGCTGCCGGAATTCTGGTAAAAACGGTAGTGGAATCCGGTACCGTAAAACAGTTCGGGGCAGTCCAGGCGGAGCTTGAAAAAGATATCCGCCAGTTCCCGATTTTCCAGCCGCGGAACCGCAAAGGACGGAGCGAGCGCCGTCAGACCGGTTTTCATGGCGTGATATGCGCTCTGCTCTGTCTTATTCATCTGGCTGTAATAGTATGGCTCCATGGTCTTTCGCTCTCCTGCCTAATCGTTATCGTCCTCTGCCTCTTCCATGAGGCGCATACCCGCCGTGCTCGTCACGGGGAGCGAGAACGCTACGGCCCGTGCCTTGCTTGCCGGACCGGCTTTTTCCATGATGTTTTTCATGACAAGGTTCTTCATGCCGCTCTTTACGACGATGAACACCATCTCCTTTTCCGCCACGAGGGAGACGCCGAGATACTTCTCCGCACGCTCTAAGCCCGTGCCTCTGGCGTGGATCACGGTTCCTCCGACTTCCTCCACCTCCCGGGCGGCGTCCATAACCATGTTGGTATATCCCTGGTTGGCAATCACAATCAGGAGTTCGTATTTCGTGTCTTTCAATGAGCTTTCCTCCCCTTTTTCAAAATTCTGATTCTCCGTCAGGAACAGCAGGGGCTTCTTGCCTCCTATGCTGCTGAGCGGAATAATAAAGGCTATGCCCGTGCCCGGAACGTCAATTTTTAAATGCTTCTGTAGATCTGATTTTATTTCTTTCCATACGGAGCCCGTCACCACAGACAGCATGACAGCCTTCTCCGTCTCCTCCAGCCCTAAATAGTCCAGGGTATCGCTGACCGCGGTCCCGTTACCCACGGTTATAAAGGCGACATCCGCCCCGTGATGGCCGTACAGAGTATGAAACTTTTTTACCGCGGTTCTTTCCGTGATTGTAACCATTAAATACAGTTCGCTCATACTGCAGTCCTTTCTTTCGGAATCTTATCTGTGCTGCTTTATTGCAGCTTTACTGCCATTAAAGTTCAATGATCGCATCATCGTCAAGCTGGTCGAAGTCCAGTGCCGGCTCTGAAAATGTCTGGTCTTTCGGTGTGGATCTCTGCTGCATCTGATAGATCATGCCCAGAATCTGTATGGTAATCAGCGGAGTCATGGCAACCATGGCGACCACGCCAAAGGCGTCAGTGACAATATTTCCGCCCACTGAGGTACAGGCTCCCTGCGCAAACGGCAGAAGAAATGTGGCGGTCATCGGACCGGAGGCCACCCCGCCGGAGTCAAAGGCGATGGCCGTAAAGATCTTCGGCACAAAGAAGGAAAGTCCCAGCGCAATCGCATATCCCGGGATGATGAACCACAGGATGGAAATTCCCGTCAACACCCGCAGCATGGCGATTCCGATGGATACGGCCACGCCAACGGAAAGGCTGATACTCATCGCTCTGGCCGGAATGGCGCCGTCCGTAATCTCTTCCACCTGTTTGTTCAACACGTAAACAGCCGGTTCCGCCTTGACGATAAAGAACCCGATCAGCATGCCGATCAAAACAATAATCCAGTTGTAATCCAGGGAGGCGATCACCTGTCCAAGGTAATTACCGGCCGGCATAAAGCCCACATTGGCGCCTGTCAGAAACAGTACGAGGCCGATGTACGTATAGACGAGGCCGACAATGATTTTTCTTAAATTTCTCTTTGAAAGTTTGAGAACTGCGATCTGGAAAATACCGAAAAACAGGATTATGGGAAAAAGCGATACGGCAATTTCTCTAATGTAGGTAGGAAGTCCGACGCGGAACAGCTTCCATAATTCTACGGAATTGCTGATCTCCGGAAGGACGGGTGGAATGTAGGCGCTTTCATTGGGCCTGTAAATCATTCCGAGGATAAGTACTGCGAGAATCGGGCCAATGGAGCAGAGTGCCACCAGGCCAAAGCTGTCGTCCGACGCATGCCGGTCATTACGTATGGCAGAAATACCGATACCAAAAGCCATGATAAACGGAACCGTCATGGGGCCCGTCGTCACACCGCCGGAATCGAAGGCCACTGCCAAAAAGCTCTGCGGAACGAACAGTGTAAGAACAAATGCCAGAATGTAAAATACAATCAGCATGTGAGGCAGCGCAATGCTAAACAGCATACGCAGAAGTGCAATGACGAGAAATACACCGACGCCCAGCGCCACCGACAGGATCAAAGTCCGGTTCGGTATGGACGGCACCTGTTCCGCCAGCACCTGAAGATCCGGTTCCGAAATCGTGATGATGAATCCCAGTACGAATCCCAGTATAACGATGATGCTCAGTTTTTTACTCCTCGTAATGGCCGTACCCAGCCTTTCGCCCATGGGAGTCATACTGATCTCCGCCCCGAGCGTAAAGAACATGGTGCCTACGACAATCATGGCCGCGCCCATCAGAAAGCACAGTAAAATACTGGAGGAAATGGGAGCGATCGTAAAGCACAGAATCATAACGATTCCGATGATCGGGAGTACGGAATTAAGCGCTTCCGTCAGCTTCTCTCTCAATTTCAGCAGGGAATTTTTCAATAGAACAACCTCATTCCTTTCTGTAATAAATTTTGTGCTTCCAGTATAGCATAAAAATGCTCTGGCCGTAACCCCTTTAGGCCAGAGCATTTTTTCTACGCTTCCAGTTTTGCAGCAAAATCCGCCATCGCCTCTGAAATCTTAATCTGCTGCGGACATACGGCCTCACAGCTGCGGCAGCCGATACAGGCGTCGGGATGCTTATCCTTCGGGATCGCCATCAATGCCATCGGTGCAAGGAAACCGCCGCCGGTAAAGCAATGCTCGTTGTACAGATCCAGCAGTGACGGAATATCCAGCTGTTTTGGACAGTGACTCACACAGTAATGGCAGGCCGTACATGGCAGGGCAGTCTTCCCAAGCATCTCGTCCGCAATCGCCAGCACGGTGTCCATCTCCTCTTTCTGAAGCGGCTGATCCGTTTCAAAGGTGTGGATATTTTCCTGAAGCTGCTGAAAATCGGACATGCCGGAAAGGATCATCGTAACCCCCGGAACAGACTGTAAAAAGCGGAACGCCCACGCTGGTGCCTTCTCCTCCGGACGGAACGTTCTCAGTTTTTCCATCGTCTCCTCCGGCAGAGCAGCCAGCCTGCCGCCCCGCAGCGGCTCCATGACCCAGACAGGAATGCCGTAGCTGTGCAGCAATTCCACTTTGGCCTCTGCGCCCTGGAAAGACCAGTCCAGATAATTGAGCTGAATCTGGCAGAACTCCATCTCGCTGCCGTATGCCTCCAGAAAACGCTTCATTACCTCGTAGCTGCCATGGGCCGAAAAGCCCAGGTGGCGAATTCGCCCTGCCTTCTTCTGTTTCATAAGATACGGATAAATTCCATATTTTTCGTCCAGATATGCGTCGATATTCATCTCACATACATTGTGAAACAGATAGAAATCGAAGTACTCTACCCCGCACTTCTTAAGCTGTTTTTCAAAAATCGCCTCCACCTGATCCATGTTGGAAAGGTCGTATCCCGGAAATTTCGTCGCCAGATAAAAACTCTCTCTTGGATACCTGCTGAGCACTCTGCCCATCACCTCCTCGGAATGACCGCCGTGATATCCCCAGGCAGTATCAAAGTAATTAATGCCTCTTTCCATCGCGTATGCGACCATCTCCGCTGTGGCCGCCTCGTCAATGGCAGAGTCGTCTCCTGCCATGACGGGAAGGCGCATGGCCCCCATTCCAAGGGCTGACAGTTTTAAATCCTGAAAATCTCTGTAAATCATATGCCGTACTCTCCTTTTTTCTGCTGTTGTTCTTTTACCTTCGCTGTTCGTGACCCACAATCCTGTGAGGCACGTAAGCTTCCTCCAACGCTCAGGAATGGATCTAATTTTCATTATACAAGCTGGAGTGGACTCCATGTCAAGAGGTTTATTCTACACCCATACCATAACCACGGATTTTCTTCTGTCTCAGCGAGTTCCTTTCCCAGATCATGGACTAGCTGCTGCAAACAATTCAGCGAGGACATTAAAAAAGCAGCATCAAAAATTAAATTTTGACGCTGCTTTTCGAAAACACTGTTTTTACGCTTCCTCTGATCCCCACGCAAACTGGGAATTGTAAAGCTGGCTGTAGAAACCGTTCTGCGCCATCAGGCTCTCATGGTTCCCCATTTCCGCAATATCCCCATCCCTGAGAACGAGAATTAAATCTGCGTTTTTAATGGTGGACAGACGGTGGGCGATGACGAAACTGGTCCGGTCCTTCAGTACCTTGTTCATGGCACTCTGCAGCATTTTTTCCAGACGGGTATCTACCGAGGAGGTAGCCTCATCGAGAATCATGATCTGCGGATTCTTTAATATAGCCCTGGCAATCGTCAGGAGCTGCTTCTCTCCCTGGGAGATATTGCTTCCCTCCTCGTTGATCACCATGTTATAGCCCTGGGGCAGAGTACGGATAAAGTGATGGACATTGGCCATCTTGGCCGCATCGATTACCTCATCCTTTCTGGCCGACAGATTGCCGTATCGGATATTGTCAAAAATCGTTCCGGAGAACAGCCAGGTATCCTGCAGCACCATGCCGAACATAGACCGTAAGTCCTCCCGATTCATATCACGGATATCCACACCGTCAACGAGAATCCGTCCGCCGTTTACATCATAGAAGCGAAGCAGCAGATTGATAAGCGTGGTCTTTCCCGCTCCGGTTGGCCCTACGATGGCAACCATCTGACCGCTCTTAACCGTGACGTTAAAGTCCCGGATTACTGGTGTGTCCCCATAGGAAAAGCTGACATGCTCAAAGGTAACCTCGCCCTTTGCCGGTCCCGGAAGGAGTCCCGCCGGAGACTTTTCTGTCTCCTCCGGTTCATCGAGAATCTCAAAAATACGTTTCATGCCTGCAAATGCCGCCTGAATCTGGGCAGACAGCTGGGATACCTGGGTCAGCGGGTCGTTGACCTGCCAAATGTAACGGATAAATGCCTGCAGGTTGCCCACCGACAGCGTGCCGGCCAGGATGGCAAAGCAGCCGATCACCGCAATAACGCCGATGCTTAAATACGTCGTCAGGGAAATGAGAGGGCTCATGAGCGAAGAGAGAAACTGTGCCTTAAAAGCGTGTTTCTGCAGGCTGTCATTAACCGCCTCGAACTGTTCTCTGGACTGCTCCTGCTGTCCGAACAGCAGTATTTCATTGTAACCGGTATACAGCTCCGTAATCGCTCCGTTCATATCACCGAGGGAGTCCTGCTGAGCCTTAAACTGGCTCTGGCTGATCCGCACAATACCGCGGGTTATAAGGGCTCCCACCGGGATGATCAAAAAAGCGATGCAGGCCATCAGTTTGTTGATGGAAAACATCATCCACAGAGCCAGAATCAGGGTAAGGATTCCGCTGATCACCTGGGAAAAGCTCTGCTGGAGCGCATTGGATACCGCCTCCACGTCGTTGGTGACACGGCTCAGTACGTCGCCGAAACTGTTGGTGTCAAAATACCGGACAGGCAGGCGGCGGATCTTGTTCTGAACCTCGTTCCGCAAATCGTGCATGGCGTTCTGAATCGAGTTAGTCAGGCAGAACGAGCCTACGATCTGGGAAACCGTCTTCGTAAGATAAATAGCCAGAAGCACCAGCAATATATTGCGAATCACTTCAAAATGAATGCGGGCGCCCTCTGCGCCGGAGGCCATATCTGCCAGGTCCGCGGCCAGCCTGCTGGTAATCATTCCTTCAATCCGCGGCGCGGCTGTAATCGCTCCAATACTGATAACAATCATAAAAACAGATACAAATAACTGAAAAGCATAAGGCGCCAGAAAGGGCTTCAGTTTTCCCAGCATCCTTCCGATTTCTTTGATTTTTTTACGCATGGGATAATTCCTCCTCACTTAACTGGGATAATGCAATCTCACGGTAAATGCGGCAGTTCTCCAGCAGCTCCTTATGGGTTCCTGTCCCCACGATACTGCCCTCGTTCAATACGATGATCTGGTCGGCCTCCATGATGCTGGAAATACGCTGAGCCACCACCATGACGATGGCGTTGCCCGTCTCCTTCTTAAGCATCCGGCGAAGCTTCGCATCCGTCTTAAAATCCAGGGCAGAAAAGGAGTCGTCAAATACATAGACATCCGGCCTTCGAATCAGCGCCCTTGCGATGGACAGACGCTGGCGCTGGCCTCCGGAAACATTGGTTGCGCTCTCCGTGATATGTTCCTCAAACCCGCCTTTTTCCATGATAAAATCGTACGCCTGCGCGGTCTTTGCCGCCTGGACCAGTTCCTCCATCGTGGCATCCTTTTTACCGAAACGCAGATTATCCGCAATGGTTCCGGAAAACAGCATGGCTTTCTGGGGAATAAAACCGATGGCGCGCCGCAGGCTCTCCAAATCATACGTCCGGATATCCTTCCCGTTCATCAGAACACGGCCTGCACTGACATCGTAAGCCCTGGGAATTAAGTTAATCAGCGTACTCTTTCCTGACCCGGTACTTCCGATAAAGGCGATCGTCTCTCCCCTCTTCACCGAAAATGACACATCCTTAAGCACCGCTTCCTCTCCATCCGGATAAACGAAATCCACATGGTCAAAAACGATATCATCGATGTGGTCTAACAACTGCACATTGGTTTCAGGATTTTTAATCGACGGCTCTGCGTCAAATATTTTCTGGATACGTCCGGCGCTGACCGCTGCCTTCGGGTACATCATAAAAACCAGGCAGAACAGCATAATGGAGAACATCACATGGAATAAGTAGTCCATAAACGCCACCAGCTCACCGATCTGCAGAGTTCCCTCGCTGAGCATAATGCTGGCAATCCAGTAGATTACCATACCGGCTAAGTTCATAAGAAGGAAGAAGACCGGCTGAGTCACAGACATCAGCTTAAACAGTTTCTTCGAGTTCCCCATATAGCTTGAATTGGCGCCGTCGAAGCGCTTCTTCTCAAACTCATCGTTGGTAAATGCACGGATTACCCGGATACCACTTAAGTTCTCCTTGGAAATCCGGTTGATGTCTTCCAGGGAGGACTGCTGGCTCTCACTGATCGGCTCCGAAATCCTTGCCACCAGAATCACTCCGCCTACAATCAGCGGAATCGTCGCCAGAATAACGACGGACAGGCTTAAAGAAGCCCGTAAAACCAGGAAGATGCTTCCGATCATCATCACCGGCGTCATGAGCGCAGTTCTAAGCAGAATATTCATAAACATCTGAATCTGAAACGCATCATTGCCCGTCCTGGTAATCAAGGATGCGATGCCGAATTCGTGGAACTCACTGTGTGAGAATTCCTGAGTTTTCTTGAAAATATCATTTCGGATATCTCTGGTGACAGAGGTCGAAAGATAGGCACAGCAGTACCCCAGCAAAATCGTGCCTGCAACTCCGGCGAAAGAAATAGCGGCTATCAGAACCCCCATCTTCCATATGTAGGCCGGATCCCCGCGGTTTACTCCGTTATCGATCATCTGTGCCACGATTGTCGGAATACCCAGCTCCACAAGCGCAAAGCCCAGTACGGATACTACATTGAGCAAAAACATTTTCTTGTAGTTTTTTAAGTAGTGAATAATTAATTTCATATAAAGCCCGTTTCCTCCTGATGAAAATATCTTAACAATTTACTCGCGTCCCCCTAGCATAAACTATAAGGTAACCCTATAGTCAAGTAAAATTTTAGCAGACAATAAAAATTGTGGTAAAATGTAATATCAGTTTTCGTACAGGGAAGCTATATCATGTATTCTTCGCTTCATTTCCGTGCGGATATGCAGCGGCTCCAGGCATTCGCATTTATCCCCAAAGCTGAGAAGAATATCGTAGTGGTACTCGTTTTCTATGAAAGGAAAACTGACAAGGTAATGATCATCACCGTCCGGCGAGAAATCTTCATAAGAGCAATAATCAAGCACCCGGTCCATCACCGATTGATGAATACGGATTTTGATTTTTGTCTGCATCGTTTCCAGCATTTCTGCAAAGTCTAAAACCGGTTTTTGATAATCCCGCGGTACAAAAGCCTTCTCCTGCATTTGCAGGTCTGCCATACGGGACAGTCTGAACAGACGGAAATCATGTCTTTTTTGGCAATACCCCTGTAAATACCAATGGCTGCTTTTCAATAAAAGCTGATACGGCTCGACTGTTCGTGCGGTTTTATTTCCATGGTGGGCTATATATTCAAACGAAAGCAGCCTGTTTTCCTGCAAAGCTGATTTGATAATTTCTAAATATGGCTGTATCCTGCTGTTGCCTGTCCACGGACTTAAATCGATACATATCTGATTTACCTTTAATTCGATCTCCTTCGCTCTGTCAGCCGGAATAAAGCTCCTGACTTTCGCAAGAGCGTGTACCAGTTCGTCTCCCCGCACGATGTTGGAAAGACTGGACAGCCCCATTAAGAGAGCGGAAAGATCGTCAGCAGAAAATACCTTTTTATCCATCTTGTATTCCTGCATGATTTCAAAGCCGCCGCCCACTCCCGGTATCGAACAAACAGGAATCCCCGCCATGTTGATCGCATCTATGTCGCGGTAGATCGTGCGGGGTGAAACTTCAAACAGATCGGCTAACTCCTGCGCGCCTATACGCTTTTTATCAAGGAGTATCATAATAATGCTTACAAGTCTGTCCACTTTCATCAGATCATCCGCCTTCCAAAATTTCTTTTTTCCATTATAGATTGTTGCCATACTGCTGTCAACGATTACAGGCTATAATAAAAAAGCAAACAAAATATACTACCTGTCAGGAGGAGACACCATGCAGAAGAAAGCCCTGGTCATAATCGATATTCAAAATGATATAACAAAGAATTACAAGGACGTGATTGACAATATCAATCAGGCGATCGATTGGGCGGCCAATCATCAAATTCATGTTATTTATATCAGACATGAAAATTTATCCGCAGGCACGAGGACATTTAAACCGGATACCTATGGATCTGAATTAGCTTCGGACTTGAAAATGGTATCAGACAATATTTTTACAAAATGCAAAGGGAATGCGTTAAGCTCTGCTGAATTTACAGATTATATCAAAAAGAATGAACTATGTGATTTCTACATTGCAGGAGCAGATGCTGCTGCCTGTGTCAAATCGACCTGCTACAACCTGCGCAAGGCAGACTATGGCGTAAGTGTGCTGTCAGACTGCATTACCAGTTATGACAAAAGAAAGATTGATGAGATGCTGCTTTATTATGAAAGCAAGGGGTGTAACATTATTTGTCTGAATGATCTGTTAGGTTAAACGCCTTCCATATTAACAGTATAGCGCGGCGGACATTGTATTATCCGCCGCGCAGTAAACCGCTCTTTTATATTTTCTCTTATAAGTTCTTAGTCATTTGCTTTTCCATCATTTCATAGACCAGTATGGCGTTGTCCTCAACCTCTGTTTTCCCATGTCTCACGGTCTTGTATCCCATGCTTTCGTAAAAGTGAGCCGCGGAAAGGGACGCATCCAGACATATGGAGGGATATTTCCGTGCAATTTCACGTTCCAGGTTCTCCATGATATGCCTGCCATACCCCTGTCCCTGAAATTCCGGGGCAACGAAGACCCTGGTGATATGGCTGCCTTTGCAGCTTCCGGTTCCCACTATCCGGCCGTCGTTCCACAGCACACGCACACAGCCGTCTTCTATATCCCGGCTGATATTGGTTCTGTTGTGAAGGCTGCAAAAGAAATCCACCACCGCCTCCGGATAGTATCGGGGATAGACCGCGGTAATGGTGTTCTGTACCAGATTATAAATCTGCTCTGCGTGTTCTTCGGATGCTTTGAAATATTCCATGCAATCCGCTCCCCTTTATTTCGAATCTCTCAGCATGACATCATGTGCCCCGCCCTCGACAATACTGGTCGATGAAACCAGCGTAATTTTTGCTCTGCTCTGCAGCTCCGGAATGGTAAGCGCGCCGCAGTTGCACATGGTCGAGCGCACCTTGCTCAGGGTGAGACCCACGTTATCCTTTAAGCTTCCCGCGTACGGTACGAAGGAGTCCACACCTTCCTCGAAGGAAAGCTTCTTCTCTCCGCCCATATCATACCGCTGCCAGTTTCTCGCTCTCGCGCTTCCTTCGCCCCAGTACTCTTTCATGTAGCTTCCGTTGACATTGACTCTCTTTGTCGGGCTCTCGTCAAATCTGGCGAAGTATCTGCCCAGCATCACGAAGTCCGCGCCCATGGCCAGCGCCAGGGTTACGTGGTAATCGTGGACAATTCCGCCGTCAGAGCAGATCGGAACATAGATACCGGTCTCTTCGTAATAGGCGTCTCTAGCTCTTGCCACCTCGATCAGAGAAGTTGCCTGGCCTCTTCCGATTCCCTTCTGTTCACGTGTAATGCAGATCGCGCCTCCGCCGATACCCACTTTGATGAAATCAGCTCCGGCCTCCGCCAGGAAACGGAATCCTTCCGCATCCACCACATTGCCTGCGCCCACCTTCACACTCTGTCCGTAATTCTTCCGGATATAGTCGATGGTGATCTTCTGCCACTCGGAAAAGCCCTCCGAGCTGTCGATGCAGAGCACATCGGCGCCTGCTTCCAAAAGTGCTGGAACACGTTCCTCATAGTCTCTCGTATTGATACCCGCTCCCACCATGTAGCGCTTGGAACTGTCAATCAGCTCATTTTCATTTTTCTTATGGCTGTCGTAATCCTTGCGGAACACGAGATAGACAAGCTGTCCTTCTTTATTAACCAGGGGGAGACAATTGATCTTGTGTTCCCAGATAGTGTCGTTGGCTTCCTTTAAAGTGGTGTCTTCATCCGCATAGACGAGGTCACCGATCTGTGTCATAAATTCCTTTACCTTCGTGTCAGGGGTCATACGGCTCACACGGTAATCCTTATTGGTTACGATTCCCAGAAGCCTGCCGTTTGGTCCGCCGTCTTCCGTTACGGCGATCGTCGAATGGCCTGTCCGCTCAGTCAGGGAAAGCACGTCCTCCAGCGTCATCTCAGGAGATACATTGGAATCGCTTACTACAAAACCGGCACGATACCGTTTCACCCGGTTCACCATCGCTGCCTGCTCGGCAATGGTCTGAGATCCATAAATAAAAGACAGGCCGCCTTCCTGCGCGAGAGCGATAGCCAATCTGTCGTCCGACACCGACTGCATGATTGCGGAAACCATGGGAATATTAATATGCAGCGCCGGTTCCTCTCCTTTTTTGTATCTGACAAGAGGGGTCTTCAAACTTACTTCCGATGGAACACACTTTGTCGATGAATAGCCCGGAACCAGAAGGTACTCGCTGAATGTTCTGGACGGTTCCTCATAATAGAATGCCATTTTAATTCTCCTTTTCTGACTGCTTTTCTCATATTCTACTACATTTTCCCACAAATTGGTAATCTTTTTTTGTTATGTCTGTTTATAATGCTTTTCCTACATCTGCAGAAACAAAAATACCCTGGCAGCAAAGCACCTCTTTTTTGTGCTTTACTGCCAGGGTATCACTTACGTCACTTCTTTCTGATTACTCCAGCTCTTTTAACGCTTCATTTATCCTGCTATCCATATTTTCTACGAATTCGTCCACCGTAACCTTATCAGCCAGAACATCCACGATTCCTTCTTTTAATTCAGTTTGAACAGCCCCCGTAAATGCCTGATATCCCCACTCAGCACCTGGCTGTGAACCAGTAGCTGCCAATTCCTGAGAGAATATATTGAAAAATTCTTTTCCATATTCATAGTCCAGACTCTCATTCCCTTTAACCTGTGACAGGAAGCTGTTTTCCACACAGTACTGCGCATTATTTTCCGCCTTGGAAATCCATTCAATAAACTCCGCCGCCTCTTTTTCCACTCCCGTATTCTGGAAAGCAGCCAGCCATTTACCGCCAGGAACCGTTGAGCGGGTAACTTCTTTTGGAAGATAGGTCACTCCCCACTCAAAGTCCGTAATTTCATCTTTGTAATTGGAGATCAGCCACGTTCCTCCAATATGCATTGCAACCTGCCCGGACCGGAATAAATTGTTGGGATTTTCTGAACCAAGCCATACAGATGTGGGGATAATTCCTTCTTCATGCAACTCTTTAAAGAAAGAAACCGCTCTCCTGCTGGCATCTGTGTTAAAATTCGAGGCCGTCAGATCTTCATTGAGCAGGCTGCCTCCCGCCTGATAAAGAAGGGTGGTAAAACGCTGGGGTGTATAGTCATATACAAGACCGTATTTACAGTCTCCTTTTTCCATGACCGTTTTCATTGCATCTTTCCACTCATCCCACGTCCATATTTCATCCTCTGACTGAGGAACGGATACACCTGCCTTCTCAAACGCAGTCTTGTTATAGATTAGTCCATTTGCCCCCACATCCATCGGTGCCGCGATCACTTTTCCATCATACACAAAACGAAGGCCTTCGCCAAAGCTGTTTACAAATGCATCTTTATCTGATACGTATTCCCCCAGATCCAGCAGCTGATTCTGAAATGGCCCAAGATTTGTCATTCTTGCTAATGCCGGAGCCTCTTTTCCGTTTAACATATTCTTAAGCTTATTATCGAGATCACTGTAAGGCACTTCAATCAGTTCAATCTTAATATCAGGATGTGCTTCCATATACTGATTGGCAAGCTTCATAAACGACTCCCCTTCCCTGGCATCGCTGAACCACACCACATCAAGAGTCTTCACCTCATTCTCCGCCGCTTTTTCCTTACCCGCGCAGCCAGTCAATGCCCCCAATACCAAAGCCCCCGTTAATAACATAGATACAAATTTCCTCATAACTTCCCTCTCCTTTCATTTTATGCTGTTCATCCGAAAATCCCGGAAATATCAGCCGATCTTATATCACTGCCAAAAAGGCTCCATTGCCTCCTGAAGCGCCAGGATCATAAGCGCCTGCCCGTAAGTCATCGGACAACATGGTATCTCCTTATAGAAATCGGACGTCATTCCAATTGGCGTTCCGTAAGATACCCCCAATACAGTCCCGTCTTCTGCGATATAGGTAAGGAGACCATCCATCGCCTTTTCGATCAGTCCCTGGAATTCTGTTCTATTCAAAATGCCCAGGCGCACTCCCATCATAATCCCATTTAAAAACGCTGAACTGGCTGAAAGTTCGATATATGAGCTCTCATCATTGATCACTGTATGCCATAATCCAGTCTCTTTATCAGCATATCGCTTTAACGCTTTTACCTGATTTTCATATACATTCAGTAAAAATCGTTTTAACGCACCATCAATTTCACTTTCCTGAATCAGTTCCATGACGACAATTGTGTACCAGCAGTTTCCTCTTCCCCAAAGAATCCCACCATAATTATCATTTCGTGCAAAATTAAAGCCGTGGCAGAACAGTCCTTCCTGTTTGTTCAGCAGATATTTTATATGACTTAAGATCTGATAGCCGGCTTCTTCCATATAATCGCTTCTGTTGAGGATTCTGCCTGCCCTGGCCAGAAAAAGGACGGTCATAAACAGCGTGTCTATCAATATCTCATTGTCATTCGGATCACCGGTAATCATATGCTGGAAACAGCCATCTCCCGTACGAATGAGCTTTTTATCTTTCATGATCCAGTCAGCCCAGTCTTTGATAAACTCTAAGTATAACTCGTTATGTGTCCTTTCATAAAGATAGGTCAGCGTCAGCATGGGAGAAGTCGTATTGACATTTCGCTCCGGAATTCCAGCTTTTAAATGCCTGTCATACCAGTTGATCAGGAAGTCCAGGATATCCTGCCTTTCCGACATGCGATAATATTTATAGAGTCCGAAAAGTCCGACCCCCTGCGGCCATTCCCAACACTGGATATCGATTAGGCTGATCGGATATTTTTCCTTCATTCCATTACTTTTTAACGACAGCATACGCTCTGTAACAAGATTCAGTTTTTCCTCCAGCACGCTTTTACTAACCATTTGAGCTTCCTCCTAAAACAACGTTTCCTTTTACAGTGAATGGATACTCATATGCCTTATGACCATGAATAAAAAGATGCTGTTCTCTGTCGAGACAGTACACCTCCCCCGTTTCATCTACCACTCTGGTTCGATCATCTTCCATCTCGATCTGAAACTGCTTCATCACCTGTGTCAGCCGCCTCATTCCCCCATGTTCTTTTATACTTCCGACTCGTACAATCCAGACATTATCCCGTCCATAACTGATAAACTCCCGGAAGCGGTTTGGCCCCGCTTCCTCCATCTTCAAACCGTTAAGTGCCCTGACCGCAATATAAGCCCCATCCTTTTCCAGAATCAGGATTCCATCTTCTCCGTAATAACCGGAAAACTCAGATATCGGCGCGTAAAGGTGAGTATAATCGATCCGCTCTTCTTCTGGAATATGATACCGGATAATACTGGTGTTATGAATCTGTACTGCCAAAGGCAGATATCCATTTCCAGCCCAGAAATTGGGTCTGCCGCTGCCGTACGGGAAGGACTCTCCGGGATGATTGATAAAGGCCTGAGCCGTCTCATCAATCGCGGCTTGGACAATATGCTCCTGATATCCCCTTTGAAATGGTTTAAAGCCTATAGCCGTTGAAAGCAGCACATCTGCATTCTTATACAGATAAAGGTTTACATGCTGCTCGAACCCCTGCGTATTCTGGTAAAACATCTCTTGCCTCATATACTCATATCTATTATATTGTTACATCTTCTTGAACTACCGTTCAGCAAGCATCGCCCGCAGAAAAGTTCGCTCAATTCAAATTTTTCTACCCGACAAACTGGGATTTATTTGTGAATTACTTTTCTCATACCAGAGCCGCAAAAATCATGAGGGATTAACTTAAACCCCATTTTTTGATAGAATGTTTCTTTTCCCTTTTCCGCGATTAGCTGTATGCTGGAACGCCCGTTGACTGGGGTTTCATTATCAACATATTTGATTATCATATTGATTATTTGACTTCCCACGCCATTTTTTTGATAGGCAGGATGGACTATAACATCAACAATCATATAATACAGACCATCTCCTATCAATCTTCCCATGCCAACAGTTTGGTCATTTTCAACTGCAATTACTGTATATAAACTCCTGCTAAGAGCTTTTTGAGCCTGTTGCTCTGAAAAATTTAACCAATCGACGCTTTTTCTTAACCTATAATAATCTTCGTAGCACAGCATATTCTCTTTGTATTCCATGTGTTTTCCCCAACAATTCAAATTTGTTGCTCGGTTTAACAATACTGCGTGAAGAGTCAATCACAAAGCCTTGCTTTTCCAAAAGCATCTCCATCTGGCAATCCCAATCCATCATTCCCCGACACCTGTTTCCTTCCTCTTATCTACATTTGCAGTTCCTGCCCCATCTGTTTTCCCTGCTCAATCATACCGATATAACGATCCAGCTGCTGTTCCTCCAGTTCTGCTATCATATCGGCAAATGGGGACAGATTCCCTTCCACCGCATAGGATTCCAGGGTATTAAAATATTCCAGGCGGTTCTCCTTGGCGATGGAGATCGGAAGAAATCCCTTTGCCATCAGCTGATAGTTCATGATCAGCCGGGTGGTGCGGCCGTTGCCATCCGGGTACGGATGGATTTTTACAAACTCCGCATGGGTCCACGCCGCCAGTTCAATTGCATTCAGCACATCCCCCTTCCAGCCCAAGTCGGCATAAAAATTCTTCACCTGCCGGTACATTTCATTTGGAGAAGGAGGCGTGTGTTTAGCACCGGAAATATAAACATCCACATTCCGGTAAACTCCACCAATTATGATATTACTCATCAGCAGGGCGTGAAGCTCCTTCACAATCTTCTCATCCAGAGCCAGGCCGTTCGCGATGCAGTCCTTCACATATCGGAATGCCTTCTGGTGATTCACCTGCTCATAAATCTCCCGCAGCTGTTTCCCGCCAACGGAGATTCCATCCTCCAGCACCAGCTTAGTCTCAATTAAGGTCAGTGTATTACCCTCAATGGCGGTGGAGTTGTGGGTATATTCTATCTCGAATGCCTGCTCATAGCTGGCAACGGTTATCTGTGGAATGTATTCTTTTCCCTGCTGGTAAAGCTCTTTCTTCTTCAACAATCGTTCAAAATCCATGACTACCATTCCTTCCTGCATCTATTATTCAGAGTATACCACACTTTGCCCACCGGGTAACTGATTTTTTTCAAGTCGCAGTCGTCCGTTAAGCGTAAAGCATTGGACTCTTTTATCACTCCAATAAGTGGTTCCCCATCACCGGGTGTTTCTTTTCTTCATTCGTACACTGCAAAGGAACCAACTCCATACAGTTTTCACCAGAAGATAGGAGCTCATCAAGACGGCTGACCAGCTTTTCCATATGGTTCTGCCAGCCAATCCAATACCGTTTTTCGAACCATCCACCCCAATTAATTCCGTTTACTGCGTTCTCCCTCGCGTACTTCAATGAGTCTGAAATATAATCCCGAAGCCATTGAAGGGATTCTCTGGACGTGGTAAACGAGGTAATATTGCCAAACTTACGCTCCGGCACGTCATCCCAGCCGTTATCCATTCCATCCCTGTCCCCATCAAGGAATTTCACGATTATTTCTGCCAGCGCCATCGGACTGGTATGGGGTACGCCCTCAGAAGCCTCCGGCGGCGCATACCATTCTTCCTTCTGTATGGCCTTAATGATTTCCCCCAACTCCATCCTGCCATCCTTTAACATCGTTTCTCGGATAAACCCTACAGCGTCCAACCCTGCATCTGATTCAAATGCGGTTATTCCCCAGCATCCCATGATTCGCTTCCTCCTAACATGACATTCTTTTTCATGAATTAATCATCTGGTATGATCCAGCGCTGCCCGTCATAGTCCTCAAACTTTTCACTGGTCACATTCTGTTCATAGTACACAGCCAGAATCCGTTTGATATCCTCCTCTCCCGCCCGTTTCACCTCGAACCCCTGCTCCTTCAGGGACTTTTCGATGCGGTCTAAAAAGGAGAATATCTCTTTTCCCTTTTCCTCCCGCAGCCGGATCAGGATTAAAAATTCACGGGCCGTAGCCATCTGAATCTGAATCCGGTCCAGAAATACCTGGTCCTGTTCCAGCAGTCTCCGGATTACCGGGTTGCGCTCTTCTTCCGCCCGTTTCCGCAGAAAACTTTTGTTCTCCTCAAAATTTTCATGGCTGTTTAAACAGAGGATCTCAATCTCTGCCACCCCTTTCAGCACATTCATCAGCGCATAGATTCTGGCTCCCACACTGGCATCCGATAGAACCGACAGATTGGTAGGGCGAATCATAAAATACACCAGCTGCTCCCCCTGATACGTCTCCAGGCTGTACTCCGTGATTGCCTTTGTGTTGATCAGCTGCCGTGTGGACTGTTTTTTCCTGGCTTCCTTTCTACAGTCTGGCTGCATTTTTCTCTCTCTGCTCATCTTGATATCCTCCACTCAAAGAATTGCTGCCTGAAAAAATAGGCACATGCATAGCTGATAAAATCCAGGATGCTGGTGTCCTCATAGCGGATTGTCAAAAATGCATACACGGCTGTCAGAATAAACGCAACCAAGCTCCCGGTCTGGGCCGCCGCGAAGACAGAAAATAACACACCAATCCCCACTAGGGTCAGATCCTTAAGCTGCCAAAGCCACATGGTCGCCTTCGCTTTCAAGTGCTCCGGATAAATATACATACTTCCACCTCCTACATTTCCATGGACATCCCAGACATTTTCTCTGTTTCGCAGTTTTTCTCACGTTTAAACTCCTGTTGGGAAACAATCAGGCTCCCTTTAATCTGTGCCAGCTTTTCCAGCACCTCCCGGCCTACCTTCTGCATCTGCATGGAGGTCTCCTCTCCCATCTCCCGGTCCAGGCCCACATAGAAACTGCCTGCAATCTCCCGTTCCGCCCGCGCTACAATCCGGGCTGCTTTTTCATATGGGGTAGGCTTTTCCTTCTTACATGCCTCCGGCGCTCCTTTTTGGTAAATCCCACGGCGGGTCCGGCAATAGCCGCTCCTGTCCGTGTGGGCCAGACGCCAGACCGCAGAGGATATAACGGTTGCACGCATCGGCTCTCCCATGACCATATGCCCCTTGCATCGTTCCATTACATAGTCATAAATCTCAGACATGGAGTGCTCTTCCTCATCGCTTAACAGGTCTTTGGCAAAATACAAAGCCATCTCCGTATTGGTATGAAAATACAACGGTAACATCACCTCCTGTCCCCCTATTTCGCCACTGCCTGGACGACCGTCCGGGTCAGGTTGACCGCACTCTGTGCGGCATACACACTGCTCATCAGATTCGCCCTGGTGCTGGTATCAAGACCAAACTGCCCGGCAATCCGCGGCACTTCCCCCGCTGAAAGCATCAATCCCATTCCCAGAAGTGCATTCGTGCTGAGCACCATCAACCCGGCAATCAGAATGGTCGCCTGCAAGAAAGCTGTCAGGCACGTTCCAATGATCTGCTTGCACCAGGAAGTAAAACCATCCACATAGCCTCTTGGAACACTAAACATGTAGAGGCTTCCCACCGCAATCTGAATCAGCAGGATTCCTCCGCGTTTCAGGTTAGCAAAGAACACTTTAATCGTGGCATAGCCCATCATAATCAAGATGAAAATCATCAAAAATGGATTGGTAATGCTGTTAATTCCTCCAAAGGCACCGCTTATCATCGCATCCTGTAGGGAACCCGCATTGACCAGCGTGTCGATGATGTTCCCGGCCACCGAGCCAAAGTCGCCGCCGAGACCAGCGATTCCGTCACTCACCCTTCCCTGCAGAGACACACTGAACTTATATAATTCAACCGGAACCGTTGAAAACAAGCCCACCGCCATGAAACCTTTGACAGCATTTATCGCCGTATCCCGGATGCTTCCTCGGCCCGACTGGTATTCTATCGCGCATTCAAACACAGCCACCACCAGACCGACCGCATAAAGCGCCCAGGCCAGATGGGAAAAAAACAGGACAAGGGCCTGTACCCAATCCAGCTCAAAAAGCTCCGCTCCCATCTGGCCCATCATGGAGAAGAAGTTTCCTAAAAATCCAATGATCTGTCCGTAAACCCAGTCTACGATTTGCCCCAGAACTGTGTCGGCAACAAAGTCCCAGATAAACATCCATATATCACCTCCTTTTGATCGGCAGCACCACATGATTAGCGCTGCCATTTTGCAACCCTCTCTCCAGGTTCCCGTACCCTAAACAACGGTTTAAATCATTTCCATATCTCCTGCAATTGCTTCCTGACTCCGATATAAAATGCTCTTACCCATGTCCAAATCCGTGCTTGGATTCTGAAAGCATTCATTTCTCTCACAGGATACCGTCAGAATATCCAAGGCTCCCATACAGAACAGGGAAAATTCCGCTCCCTTCAGCTCTCTTTTCTCGCTGCCTTCCCCTTTATGCTCATAACACTCAACGACCAGCTCCAGCTTTTCTGCATGGCGGTAATCATTTTCTACCCCCTGCACAAAGTCTGTTTCCCTTGCTTCCAGCCAGGTTAAATGACGCGGCTGCAGGGAAGCGCCAATCCACCGGTCATCGGCTATCACAGACACCCTGGCGTACTGGAGCGTTGCCTGATCCTCTGGAACATATCTTGGATTATCCGTCCGGTATGGATCATACTCTGCAATGTATTCTCGTAGTGTTTTCATTCTTTGCCTTTCGATTGTTACATAAATCCATTCTTGTATGACTGGTATTCACAGACCACGTTTTGTTGATTCAGATTCCTACAATCTGCCAGATATAGAGCGGTGCTGTAATCATAAACACCAGGCCGGCAAACAGGATTGCTGCTGGAGCCCACTCAATCTGTCCATGTTTCCGGTAGTCCATATAGGCCGTCCCCACCTTGACAAAAAACAGTACGGCCAACACCAAGTCGATGGCCGGAAAGATCACATTGTTGACGACTGTTTTAATCTGATCCGATGCTGCCGTCCAGGTTCCCTCAATGGCCCCTGCCACATTTCCGTTTCCGGTGGCAAATGCCGTCATCCCAAAGGCACAAATAAACATAGCCGTCATGAAAAACAGCACCATCCTCTTTACTCTTCTCATAAAATCATCCTCTCTTTCCTTTTTACATAGACAATCCCGGCTGCTGATCTGGCTGGGAAAGCAGCTGCGCCACCTCCATTACCACCGGCTCCTCCCAGAACTTCAAATCTCCCCGGTAGCCTATATTCCGGTTACTGAACACACGGGCCGCCTCCACCAAATCCGACGAAACCCCGGGCGGCAGCTCGTAATTCCATCGGACCCATTCTCCGCTTTGATAGCGCGGCCTTAACTCCAAAATAACATAGTCCTCCGGAACAAACTTGGGATAGTGCTTTAAAATTCCTCCCACCGCATAGTACGGCTTCCCCTCTTTCATCACGGTGTTCTTCATCTGAGCCAACGTATCCTCCACCGAGGCACAAAACCAACATTCCGTATCCATGAAACGGCGGATACGCCCATCACGCAGAATACGGTCCAGGTTTTCTTTTCTGGTGTAATGATAGAGCCTCCCCTGCGGTTTATCGATTCGCTCATATGCCATCTCCTCACCTCCTTACTCCGGCTTCTGCGGTGCGATATGCCAATCCTGCCAAAGGTTTCCTCTAATCCGGACACTGTCGGTCAAGTTCATAGAAAGCATCCCCACCGGCGTCCAGCAATCCAGCAGCCAGGTATAGGGTGTATAACCTGTCTCTTATACACAT
>ENA-OWZK01000142-OWZK01000142.1-human-gut-metagenome-genome-assembly--contig:-NODE-142-length-22955-cov-8.19148_pt1 | contig 22955 bp, 18 predicted proteins | sample MGYA00249764_ERZ652114 | MGnify/ENA primary metagenome ERZ652114 (study PRJEB26925, sample SAMN05827163) | human gut metagenome | biome: ENVO:2100002; feature: ENVO:00000062; material: ENVO:00002003... | reverse complement strand
CTCCTGCTTTACTTCGGCTTCCTGCTTTCCTCCGGTCTCCTGTTTTACTTCGGCTTCCACCTTTCCGCCATTTTCCTGTTTTCCCCCGGCTTCCGCTTTTCCGCCATTCTCCTGCTTTCCTCCGGCTTCCTGCTTTCCTCCGGTCTCCTGCTTTCCTCCGGCTTCCTGCTTTCCTCCGGTCTCCTGTGTTCCTCCGGCTTCCACCTTTCCGCCACTCTCCTGCTTTCCTCCGGCTTCCACCTTTCCGCCACTTTCCTGCGTTCCTCCGGCTTCCACCTTTCCGCCACTCTCCTGCGTTCCTCCGGCCTCCGCCTTTCCGCCGTTCTCCTGCGTCCCTCCGGTTTCCTTCGCTCCCCCGCTCTCCTCATTTTCACCAATTTCTTCATTCCGGTCAGGTGCGGGGTTCTCCGGATTTGCCTCATCTTTATTTTTGCCGGGATCAGCCGCTGTATCCGGATCCGGGCTTTCCGCCGGCGTTCCATTTACACCGCCTTCAGCCGGCAGACTCACTTCCGGTTTATCAGGCTTATCCGGTTCTTCCCAAATCGCATCCGCGTTCGGAACTGTCACCTCACCAGCTTCGACATCCTCCAGATTCAAGTAAAAGGACACATCCTGCTCACCGGCATTTACATAGAGGAAGATGATATCCTCATCCCCCTTTAACTTGTAGCCGCCGTCTGCCGCATCAGCCTCCGAAGCAGTTGCGGTCCTGACGGAATCTTCTCCGGTAAGATAAGCATGATAGGCTTCTTTTGGAACACGCACCAGGATATATGCATACGCTTCCTCGCTGTCGCCGCCCAGGCGGCCAAACTTTCCATTATCGTAAAACAGAGTAAAACTGTCATATCCCTTAAATAACTTCTTATACCGCTCAGCGCTGCCGGTATCCGATTCATCTTCCGCTTCGTCATCCTCTTCGTCCTGATTCCCTGCATCGATCATTTTCATTAAATTGTTAAAATCGAACCGGTAATCATTTGTAACCGCCCGTTCCGCTTCTTCTAACAGCTCTGCTCCCTTCATCATTCCATCAGGAAGCCATATTTCCGATGCAGAACGGTCTGCGTTGCTCGGTGTTGCAGAATTCTCTTTCTTTGCATTGCTGGGAGTCGCACCAGTTCCTCCTGTTTCCACGAATTCCGCAGCAAAAGCAGCAATGTTCACATTTCCCAGACAGATGCAAACAGCCAGAAGCCAGGCCAGGCTGCGCCGCCACAGCTTCTCCAGCCGGCGTTTTTTATGTTTTTCATAAAATTGTCTATTCACAAAACTCATCATAACTCCTGCCTTTCTCAGACCCTTTCGTTCAGCCTTCTGTATCAATCTTTCCATGATCCAACGCGCTGTCTATCATTTTCAGCAGTTCCAGTGCGCTGCGGAAGCACTTCTTTTTCTTTTTATCCGCCCAGATGACTTCACCCTGCCAGGTTGCGTTCTGTCTGTACTTTACGTAAATAATAAATGTAGCCTCATCGCCCTTTTTCTCCAACAATTCCTGAACAGCCATCTGCGCCACTGCCTCCTTTTTCTCCTCCGGTTTCCGGCTTTTCTCTTCCATATAAAATGTCCGGCTTACCGTTGATGCCTCCGGGTAATTCAACGTATCGAAAAAACCATCCATCTTCTTTATTAAATCTACGGTATTTGAAAATGGGACGGGCCAGTTCTTATACAAGTACCAGATTCGTCCGCCGTACTCTCCGTTTTTACTGCTGTCTATACAAATATTCAGCAGGTTTGGTGCTGAAATCATTCTCTTAATATTTTCCATACTGATCACCTTATGTATTTACTTTATCAATTCACATATCATCAAACCCATCACGCAAATGGAAAATTTTGTATTTTTTGCTCTGAACGCAATAAAAGTATCCTCTGATATGCGGATACTTTTACTCTAATCCAGGGCCCTGTGCAGGTTGGAAAGTGATGTGACGTTAAAACTCAGCTCTGCTCTCGGCCCCGCCAGTTCCTTTAATTTACGGTTAATTCTGCGGTATACCACCGAGCAGTCCTCCTGCTTCGTTCCCACCAGCAGTACGAGATACTGAGAATTGCTGTATTTTGTATAAGCGTCTCCGCGGCGCAAAGACTGCTGTATTGCATTCTTCAGGAGATCCGAGCGTTTTTTTAGTTTTTCCTGGTTTTGAATCATTTTCCCTTCATAGTCAACCAGTGTACAGAGCATCAAAAAAACGGACTGGCCGCTTCTCTCCATAATACGGCTCATTAAACGGTACGCATCCAGGAAACTGGGATAAGAGCAGCAGTATGCGCCCTCTCCATACTGGCCTCCCTCCTCCTCAAATTCTTCCAGTTCCGACTTGATCACCTGCAGCTCATTGGGACAGCAGGTTAATTTCCCGCTCATCCTCTGATAACATTTCAGCATGGGACCCGACGGCGGGATTCCAAGTTCATCGGAATACAGTTTCACAGTCTTATCATAAAGACGGTACGCTTCCTTATATTCTCCCCGGCAGATCAGGCTGTCAATCTGGTGAACCTGCCAGTCGTCAAAGGGATAGATCTTCGCCGCTCTCGTATAGAGCCGGTATGCCGCTTCATAATCCTTCTGCTTCTTTAAATAGTCTCCCAGCCACCTGACACACGTTTCAAATACACGTTTTAACTGAAGGCTTTCCATCATAACCCAGGTTTCCGTGGACAGCGCCGGCAGAAACTCTCCCTGATAAAGCTTTGCCGCCTTCACGTAATAAGAAGCTTTTTCACTCTCTCCAACTGAAAGATTTCCTTTTTCCATCAAGCTTTTAAATTCAGCTGCATCCACATTTACCGGAATCGACTCATCGATTACGCAGAGCCCGTCCTGATTGCAGATATACATGGCTTCCGGCAATCCGGCCTGCACCATCTGTCTGCGCATACGGTAAATCAGATTATTCAAACTGTTATTAATATTGGAAACCTGCTCCCTGTCATAAAGGCTGTTCATCACCTGTTCCTTCGAGATGCCCTTTTCCCCATGGAGCCATACGATCTGAAGAAGCTGAATAAATTTGGCTGTGCTGCTGCGTCCCAGGGCTATCTCCTGCCCATCGTAAGATATGGTAAATCCCCCCAGCATCCGAATCTCCATCGTTCCAAACATTCTGTTCTCCATCTCTGTTCCCTCTGTTAATCTCCCATCGCGTTGTCCATCAGCTTCAGCAGTTCCAGCACGCTTCGGAAATTCACTTTCTTTTTTTCCTCTTCCCACATCACCTGTCCCTGCCAGCTGGCATTCCGGCGATAGCATACATAGACCGCAAAGGTCGCTTTCATGCCTTTTCGCACAATGGGACGCTTCATGACCGGAACATCCGGTCTTTCCTCATTTACCCTCTGAGGTTCTGTCTCCGAATGGAAATATCTCTCTTCCATTGCACGTTTTGGAGATTGTATCCTGTCAAATAACCGTTCCAGAGTCTTCACCATATCCAATACACTGTGAAATTTCTCACACTCATCTGCGTAAAGATGATACAGCCTTCCGCTCATCTCATCATTTTCATAGTGATCCACGCTGATGATCACTCCTCCGGGTATCATACCGTCATAGCTGATTTCCATGCCATCACCTGACTTCCTCTTGTACTCCTGACCGCCTATTTCTTTTTACGGAAATGCGCCTTTTTTTACAAAAGCATATTTTACTTTTATATAAGTATTTTTTAATTTATACAAGAATATCTTATTCATGATTTGTAAACAATTAGTTTATAGTCTATATATCGACTTTTATGTACATTTCTCTTTCTTTATAAAGTCCATTATAGCAATACTTTAGTATTTTGTAAACATTCTTTTTTCAGGATAAACTTATGGGGAAGGAGAATCATATGTTTGGTGAAATGCTTAAAATGATGAGAAAATCAAGAAATTTGAATCAGGTACAACTGGCTGCTCAACTGAATGTGACAAAACAAACGATATCGAACTGGGAAAATAATAATATACTTCCCTCTATTGATATGCTGGTAAAGATCTCCCATTATTTTTCCGTCAGCACCGACTATCTTCTGGAGCTGGATAACCGCTTCTATCTGGAAGTCTCAGGCTTGACCGTGGAGCAAATAGCACATATCCAGCAAATTATTAATGATATCCGACGCCATTGATCCGATTCTGTTTACACAGTTATCTGCAGCAAAAAAGGGGCCTCCGCACGTTTTCGTGCGGCAGCCCCTTTCTACTCTAATTTTATTAAATCTCCCGTCTCCTCCAGATGCTTAATCAGCCGTCTGTGCATCTGTGCCATCAAAGAGTGCTCCCAGGGAGAATTGGATATCAATGGATTTATTTCATATGGATCTGCCTTCCTGTTAAACAATAAATATCTTGGTACATCCTCTGGCAAATACCCTTTCTCAATCACATATTTGTATTCTGGTGTTCTGATACAGCGCCAACCGCTTCTTTTAGGATCCAGCCCTTTCTCTCTGTAAGCTTCTAAAAAAATGTCACGGCTGATATAGGCGGAGGAATATACAGCTTCATTCTCCGGTCTTTTACCGCATATAAGCCAGTCTGCCAGACAGCGTCCCTCCACAGAAGGAGGTATTGTAATATCCATAAGCCCTAACAGCGTAGGAAATATATCCACGGTCTCCATCGAGATATCATTGCGGCCTACAGGTATCTTTTCCGGGTAACTCAGCATAAAGGGAACATTAATGGATTCCTCATACCAGGTGTGTTTTCCCACATAACCATGAGCCCCCAAATGTTCGCCATGGTCAGCAGTTAATAAAACGATAGTCTGATCGTAAAGCTCATTCTCCTTTAGCCAGGTAATAATTCGTCCAAATTGTTCATCCAGTCCCGTAACTGCCGCATAGTAGCAACGGATCGCCTCGTCCAGTTCTTTGCGGCTCTTGACCCCTGGTTCTCCCGTCTGATTGTCAAAACGGTCCCCTTCGACATTAGGCGAATAATCCGGTTCTAAATCACGGTAAAGGTCATAATACTTTTCCGGTATCTTTTCAAAAGGAGGATGGGGTGGATTCCAGGAGAGGAAGAGCGCAAAAGGCTCCTTCTTCCTACTCTCCATGAACTCCAGCGCTTTATCTGTCTCATGAACCGGTGACCAAAGGTTCGTAAAGATTTTTTCGCTGTCCTCTTCCCAATAATGCATATGGAGGTGATCGTTCCATGCGTTATACGCATGCCAGTACTCAAAACCATGCCTTTTTTTCCCCGGAGGTGTATAAGCATCCCAGCCCTCCGCTCCTGATAATGGCTGACTGCCTGAGTTTAGCTCAGGACTGTCCAAGTGCCACTTTCCTATATAGCCGGTCCGATATCCAGACTCCTTAAGTACCTGGCTGATGCATAATTCTTCCGGCGAAAGACACATATCATATCCTGTCATGCAGTTTCCGAAGACTCCTGTATGAACGGCACGGCGTCCAGTAAGCAGTTCACTTCGATAGGGTGAACACAACGGACAGCCGCTCACTGCCTGATCGGTGCTAAATGCCTCCTCCGCAAACCGGTCCATATTAGGAGTCGCAATCTGAGGATTATGGAGACCTCTTGCTGTATTTCTCCATTGATCTGCAAATACGACAAGCAGATTAGGCTTTTTCATGATTTACTCTCCTTTTCATTTATTTTATACACGTTCTGATCATGCGCAGTTCCAGTGGCTCCAGTCTATATACTTCCTCCATATCGTCTTCACATATACACAGCTTTGGACCACAGCGAAGGCAGACCCTCTGTTTATCCAGTCCCGTGTTTACAAGGGCCAAAAGACCTTCTCCTGTTTTTCTGTCCAGATAATAAAGCGGCGCAATATTGGGGCTGTCTTCCACAAGAACAGGAAACTCCCCCTTTGACAGCCAATCCACAATACGCATCATCTGCCAGCTCCTGCTGCGATAAGCAAACTGCCATGTTCCTATATACCCGGGAATCACGCAGACTCTTCCCCCCAGTCTGTTTTCATACAATGTGATCCCATTTCCCAATACATTCTTGTCTTTGTCAACAAATTTGGTCAGAACTCTGCAGGCAGAATCATATTGAAGCAGAGGAACTCTGATTTTTTTATATTCCAGCCGCAGCCAGTCAGTCGGAAGCAGATTCCCGGCAAATATTCCATGGAATTCTTCCCCGCATAAAAGCTCTGCCGATGGCGAATTTAACTCGTCCCCCATATCATCACAGCCGATGTAACTTCCCAGCCCACGCCTGCATACATATCTGGCCGCGTCCCCATCCAGAATCAAACCTTTTCCCAGCAGCCTTATGAGTTCCTCACGGCTGCAGCAGAGCGCATTGACTCCAGACAGCAGGTTCACCTCCCGCTCCTCGAAACATACAGGAATACCAAGCATCGGAAATAATGTATCAAACTCCCGCTTTATAATCAGCTCATCCAGCCGTCCTCCAGGTGTCTCCAGCAGATTTTCCTGCCCCGGATACCATAAGAGCCCCAGCCCATCCTGCGCTTTTCCCTTACGAAGCTCTGCCGCCTTATCAAGTTCCGGTTTCCTGTCCCTGATCAACTCAACCATGGGCTTTTCCTGTACATAAGGTGTTGCCATAAAATCAAAAACATTCAGAGAAATCTTATCCGCCCCCGCCAGCGTATGCAGTTCCATCTGCAGTCCTGTCATGTTCAGGCTCTTCGTAAATCTCGTATGAGGCCAGTTTTCTACTTCACTGATAATTTCCACTTCCGGAGAAAGCTGGGCCATACTAAGTGCCATTCCCTGATGGACCGCGACCAGATCCTGATGAAGACAGTCGGAGTACGCTCCTCCAAGAGGCCTTGACAGGGGCCTGTTCGCTCCTGCAAACGTGCGCAGGAGCGTTTCCATGTCCCTTCCCTGCAGTGCATGAGCCGCCTCCCCGCTGTTCATCAACCCAATTCTTATAGCAGGATCGACGCGGTGCACCGCCTGTTCTATTCCTGCTGCCGCCTTCTTCTGGCCCTCAAAATTGACTTCCAGCCACGCTCTTCTCACCGATCTCCCTTCTTCCGAATTGCGTGTAACCGCAGCCAGAAGTTGGCCGCTATCCAATTCTCTCCCCAGTTTTTCAGACACAGCCTTCGCATGGATCGGACAGAAGCAGCCAAATGCAGCCGAATGATTCAGGCTTCGGAAGTCATCATCCACCATCAGAACAGTAGGGTGAGTAGATGCATAGACAGCACATACACTTGCAATGTAATTCTGCCATCCCTCATCCAGAATACAGTATACAGAATCAGCAGGTTGTAGACTCTCCCCTGTAAACTTTCCATATGGGAGGAGATCTTTATCCTTTAGCCTGCAGTCCACATGTCCTACGCTGGTAGCAAGATTAATACTGTATGTAATTCTCTCTTCTCTTAGCCGCTCCGCCATTTTCCCATATATCTCCGCCATCCTGCGGTGCTTTTCCATAGGAAATGGGGACATTAGTATCTGATGACACTGTTCCTTTAAATAAACCTCTTCAATCCCTGCTTCATGACACACCCAGATGATATCCTCCAGCTGCCGCTCCCATTGATCCTCATGAATCACTGCACGCAATATATAGTTCATTTCAGGCCTCCTGCTAATTTTTCATTCCACTGGTCGCGATTCCTTCAATAAAGTATCTCTGAGAGAACAGAAACATCACAATAATCGGAATCAGAACCATCGTAGCCGCAGCCATCTGAAGCCCATAGTCCACAGAATTATTCACCTGGAACATCTTAATTCCGACAGACAACATCTGTTTGGCTGGCGTAGTGATGAATATATAGGGCCCCATATAATCGTTCCATGCCCATATAAAAGTAAACAGGATCATGGTAATGACTGCCGGCTTAGCCAGAGGGAGAACAATCTGAGAATAAATCTTAAAGTGTCCGCAGCCGTCGATAATAGCGGCCTCACTCAGCGTCTCCGGTATTCCCAGGAAGAACTGGCGCACCATAAAAACAAAGAATACATCGAAAATTGATGGAAGAACGATACTCCACATGGAGTCTGTGATCCCAAATGCTTTAAAAATTACGTATTTCGGTATAATAACCGCATCCGGCGGGATCATCATGGAGGACAGCAATACGACAAAAAGTATATCCCTTCCCTTAAAACGCAGTCTGGCAAACGCATATGCTGTCAGAGTCACAATTCCAACCTTCAACACAAGTATCGTTCCCACCATAACGAACGTATTAAAATACCATCGTACAAAACTATACTGCGCGGAAAAAACTTCTTTATAATTGCTGGTGATAAAATGTTCCGGTATCAGTTTCACCGGATAGACAAATATTTCGTTCAATGGTTTGAAAGAAGCGGACAGCATAAAGATAAATGGAAAAATATTTGCTGCTCCCAAAATCAGAAGCACTGCTGTCATCACAATCTTTCCAACCTTTTTCTTATTTTGTTTCATACCGATGCCCTCTCCTAATAAATTTCGCTGCGGTTTTTGCCAACCCACTGAACAATAGTGACTCCCATAACCAGAATAAACATGACCATGGCCTGGGCACTGGCATATCCCATCCGCGCGGACGCAAAAGCCGTATCAACAATGTTGAGAGGCAGCACCGTAGTAGAATTTCCCGGTCCCCCGGCTGTGAGCACCTGAATGATCGTAAAATTCTTCAGCGAAGTAATAATAGAAGTGATCGTCAGCAAAAATGTGGTATTTCTTATGAGCGGCAATGTTACATAGATGAACTGCTGGAATCGGCCAGCTCCATCAATCTGGGCTGCCTCCTTCAGTTCCGTCGGAACTTCCTGCAGTGCCGCCAGATACGTAACAAACTGCAGCCCCACCTCTCTCCAAACAGCGATCATTACTACCGAATAAAGAGCCGTCTTCGATCCCATAAGCCACATCGGCGCATTGGTGACCCCCAATGCGCGCAATGTCTGATTCACAATTCCATCTACTGGATCTAAAAGAATAGACCATACAATGGCAATTGCTACCATATTGGAGACGTAAGGCATAAAAATCATCGCCCGTATCCCATTGCGAAAATGAATCTTCTGATTTACCAGGACTGCCAGCAAAAGGCCGGCAGCCATGACAAATGGTACAAAGCATACGGAATAAACGATGCTGTTGCGAAATGCATTCCAGAATTCCGGATCGCGGCTCATCTCAATATAGTTCCCCAGTCCAATTAAATGAGTCTTATCAATCATGCTGATATATCTCATATCAGTAAGGCTGAGTACTGCGGACAGCAGAACAGGCAGAAAATGAAACAGTGTAAATCCAATCAAGTATGGCGTGATAAACAGCCATGCGGTGAGTGCCTCTTTTTTACGCAAAGAAGAAGTCACGTATTATCATCCCTTTCCACTCTATTCTGTTATTTCTCAGCAGTTTCAATAGCCGCGTCCGCCTTTGTCTTGATATGCGTCACTGTATCATCGAGTGACTGTTCACCGATTCCATAAAGACCGCATTCATCGACAATAATATTTTTAATCTCTGTGCTCGCTGTTCCAACCGGTTTCTCATCGAATATATTTACATCCGGATCAAACCACATTGCCTGGATATCTTCTACCGTAATTCCGTCCGGTTCTAATGCCGGCAGTATCTGATCTCTGATGTAATCCTGGATTTCAGCGTCAGTCAAATCAATTCTTGCCGGAATACGTCCATATCCCAAAGTATACTGTTTTTCCGCAAACAGCTTCACTACTTCAAATGCTCTTTCTTTATTTTTCGAAGTTGTTGGAACCCATACATTACTGACTACAACGCTGACAGACGGATCTTCTCCCTCCGGATGCGGCATGGGCAGTACTCCCGCCTTCCAGTCTCTTGGATACTTATCATGATCAATAATCCAGTTTGTTGTCCATCCGCCGCAGACACTCATTCCTACCTTACCAGTGGTAAAGTAATCCACCGGCATCTGTTTACTCTTCTGTACCAGATAGGAAGGCTGAATCTTCTCAGTATTTCCCAGATCGTAATACCATTTCACACTCTCCTTAAACAGCGGATCGTCATAATTGGAGGTACCATCCTCTTTATAGTGGCTGAATCCCTTCTGCATGGCATACATATAATTGTAATGAACCCAGTCCGGATTGTACGCACCATAGATGCCTGCCTTTTCATCTGTCAGCTTCTTTCCAATCTCTATAAACTTCTCCCATGTCCAGTCCTTTGCCTCCGGATAAGAGACACCAGCCTGATCAAACACATCCTTATTATAAATCGTGATCGCCTTATCTACATAGGCAGGAAGGCCATAGACTTTTCCGTCAAAAGACGCCGGATAATCACCAAAGATCTTTTCGATATCGTAACCTGCTGCTTCCGCCAACGGTCCCAGTTCCTCGATCACCCCGGCTTCATAAAATTGCTTCATATTGGAATAGGCATCCTCTACAATATCAAACTCATCTCCAGCCATCAGACTGATCAAAAGCTTATTGGCTTCTCCCGCTCCCGGATCAGGGAGTGCAATTATCTCTATATCTACATTGCAGGCTTCTTCCGCCATAGCCGCCATCTCTTCAAATTCTGCCCGTCCAGCCTCACTGGCCTTCACTGCCCATTTTAAGTGAACCTTTTCCCCCGACTGTTCACTCGCTGGCTGTTCATTTTTAGACTCCTCGTTTTCAGAGGATTCCTTTCCCTCTTCCTTTGCTGCTAATGACGGATCTGATGCACTCTGCGCCGTATTTGCCCCCTTGCAGCCGCCCATCACAGAAGCAGCCATAGCAAGCGCCAATACAAAACTCAATTTTTTCTTCATGGTAGTTACCCCTCTCTTTCTTTATGGCTCAAGTATAGCATTGGGTCCGTACCGCAGCCATAAAAAAGAACTACGATTTCCGGTACATTTTTACGATTCGTCTGTCGGTATCCGGATAATCACTTCCGTCCCTTCACCTTCCTCGCTGTATATCTCCAGGCCATACTGATTTCCATAATAGAGGCCAATTCTCTGATGGACGTTTTGCAGACCGATTCCCCTTCCGCTGTTCCTTCTGAGTTTTGCATTCTGTTCATCATATTCCATCACATTCTGTTCCTTCAATCCCGCCCTGATGCTTTCCAGTTCAGCCTTTGGAATACCGATTCCATTGTCCTCCACATCGTAGACCAGCATACCGCGGTTTAAATAGACTCCGATATGAATCGTACAGTCCTCCTGCTCTTTTGTAAAACCATGGAGGATAATATTCTCAACGATCGGCTGAAGAATCAGCTTCAAGGTACGATACTGTAACAGTTCCTCATCATCTAAGTCAATCCTTAGATCAAACCTGTCATTGTAACGGTTATTCTGCAGGTGCACATAGAGCTTTACATGCTCCAGCTCCTTTTCCACAGTCAGCATACTATGTCCCTTATTTACCATAATATTAAACATTTTTCCCAGAGAATAAGCCATGTCGCTGATCTTATATGCGCCAGCCGCTCTTGCCTGCCACACAATGGATTCCAGTGTATTATAGAGAAAATGCGGATTAATCTGCGCCACAAGGGCATCCAGTTCAGCTGCTTTTTTCATCCGTTTTATCTGATACTCTTCCCTGATATAACGTTCCGTATTTTCCAGCATATTATTGTAATGATGAATTAACCGTGCGATATCAGAAGGCCCCTTTTCATCCACCCGAACAGAAAAGTCGCCGTTTTCCACTCTTTCCATAGAGGCAATCATGGTTTCCAAAGGCTTTATGGCCTCTCTTGACAGCAGGACAGATACGGATACAGATATAATCAGAATCACTGCAATTACGAAGATAAACCGTTTATAGATTCCCACAACCTCACCAATCATATTGTCCAAAGGAATTACTGCCACTGCGATCCAATTACCATCATTAAGACGCTGTGACATCACGACTTCCCGGTTTTCAATAAAATAGTTTCCGGTCCCTTCCATCACCCGCCGCGTATATATCTGGTTCTCCACTCCCTCTGGACAAAGAAGCATTGCCTCATTACTGTGAGAAATTAATTTGCCATTCCCATTGATAATATACAGATAACCTTCTTCCAAAAGCTTTGACTTCTTGTATTGTTCATATATCTGTTCCTCGCTTAGGCTGTAAATCAGTGTTCCCTGATAACCGCCGCCATCCAGCAAAAGATTCTTAAACACAGGAATCATTCTGTCATAACGGATATTTCCTGTTTCAGGCGCGAAGCAGTTTATCTGAAGCGGATACCAGTCATAACCGTATTCCAGGCGCTTTTTTTTATTCATCAGCGTCTCTGCAAATGCTTCTGCCTCATCCCCCATATCCATAGGATACTGGAGATTATAAACAACTCCATTCTTATTGATAATTCCCGCCAGAGCCCCACTCACTCTGGAATACGAATTTCTGCGGGTCAGATAGCGGTTCATGAGATAAATATCAACCAGTTTATCATGCGGGTTCTCATAATCCTCTGGTCTTCGTTCCAGGTGCTCTTTTAGATCCGAATCACTCTGCATGACCTCCGTGCTGATCTTTACCTCAGTCGTGATAAAATCGTCCACACTTCTGCATACATAGGTCAGCATATCATAGGAACTGTTAATCAGATTCTTCAAGGATACCTCTCCGCTGTAACGAATCAGCATGATCGAACTGTACAGCAGAGCGGCAGTCAGCAGAATAACATTCACCACTACAAGATTGCGCTTCAGGGTCCATTTCCTAATCATAGAGTTTCTCCTCTTTCTGCCTGGCAACGGTCTCCCGATAGCTTGCCGGACTGAGTCCTGTATAGCGTTTAAATAGCTTTGCAAAATAGGAACTATCCGTATAGCCTATGGATTCTGCGATCCGGTACATTTTCATCTGTCCATCTCCCACCAGGCGTTTTGCCTTTTCCATACGGCACCGCACAATCTCATCATTAATGTTTTTACCGGTTTCATTTTTATAAACAGCAGAAAGATAATTCACCGTCCGCCCAGTCTTATCTGCAATATAGTTTAAAGACATATTGGCACTGGAATAATCCTCTTTGATAATATGTTCAATATCCCGTACCAGCCTTGATTTCACCTCAGTTCCCATAGCAGAATGGGCCATCTGACTTATTTTTGCAGTCAAGAACGCCTGTTTCCCGCTCAGAGAATAAATGTTTGCCAGTTCTTCTGCGAATTCTGCTCTGGAACACGTCTCCAATACAACAATTTCCCGCTTATCTGCATAACGGAGAAGTTCCAGATACATCTGTATACACAAGAAATCCAAATGGTTGTAGTCGTAGATGTATTTCCCTTTAAAATGGCTGAAAAAGCGTTCCAGCTCCCGCTCCCAGTCGGCTTCACCATTTAAAAAAACACCGTTAATAACCGGCTCCACCGGTAACTGAACCACTACACAGTCTTCGTCGAAAATCAGATCCTGATAGCTGAATATCTGTTCCGTTTCCATAAATATCATCTGATGGAGTGCAATATCCGCCTCTTTCAGTCCTTCCGCCATCTCTTTCATACCAACTAAGGAACTGATTCCAAAACAGAGCTCGATTCCCCATTCAGCCCACGCTTCTCTCAGCATTTCCCGAATCTTTCTCTCCAGCTGTGCCTCGCCCACAACCTCCGGAGAAATCACTGTCACCAACTGTTCTTTATTCACAAATACAAAGCCGTCATTTCCCCGGAAATACTTCTGCGCACATCTTCTTATCTCTGTTCTGCCCGCATCCTCCTCTTCTCCGTCTTCTACGCGCCAGCCAATTTCCACCACATAACCTTTGAGCGGCAGTAAGATACCGAATTCCGACGCCTTCTCGCTAATTTCTCCGATCTCCCGGTAAATGCCCTCTGACAGATCACAGAAAAAACTTTCCAACAGGGCCTCCCTGCTTTTGTTCCAATGTTCCTTAAAATAATGGTATCGCTCTTCCTTGCTCCGTTCCTGATCCAGAATCGTCCGAAGATTACCAAAAATCTTCGAAAAGTCTTCCTCTCGTGACGGTTTCAATATGTAATCAAAGACTTTGTACTCCAATGCCTTTCGGTAATATTCAATATCGCTGTATCCACTTATAATCACGGACCGTATCTCCGGATATTTCTGATGAACTCGATCAATCAGCTGAATCCCACTCATCTCGTCCATCCGAATATCCGTCAGCAGCACATCCGGAGTGATTGTTTCAATGAGTAACCAGGCCTCTTCTCCACTGGATGCCGCACCTGCCACTTCAAATCCCCATTGTTCCCATGGAAGAGTATCCCTCATCCCCTTAAGGGCCTCCCATTCATCGTCTACAATAATCAGTCTGTACATGTTTCATTCCTTCTCCATATTATAGAAAAGGCGGGTCTACGCGCCCGCCTTCTGATTGTTACGGTAACTCGTACACAAAGCATACGGTGATCGTTTCCTGTCAGTTGTTCTGTCCGGTTTTTGAACCGGGAATGTTTAAAAGGATTGTGTTCTTAATCAGAACGATTAAAAACACAATCCTTTTCTATTTTACTTTATACCGGATAAGCCTTGCTCCCCTTATCCGCCACAGCAGAATCCACACCGGTCTGCTGAGCCGCTCTGTACTCGAAGAATTCCTTCGCTACAGCCGGGAACAGCGCATAGGACAGTACATCCTCATCCTGCTGCTTCCACTGCGCACACTCTTTCTCGAACTGAGGAAGCTGCGGAGCAATCAAGTCTGCCGGACGGCAGGTGATCGGTGTCTCGTCTCCGATGATCTTCTTCTGAACTTCCGCATTGAACGGTTTTACCGTCTGGCCGAACTCGCCCATAAGGATCTTCTTGGACTCTTTTGTTACCATCTTGTAACGCTCGCCGCTGATCACGTTTAATACGGCCTGCGTACCCACGATCTGAGAAGACGGGGTAACTAACGGCGGCTCGCCAAAGTCTTTTCTTACTCTCGGAACTTCTTCCAGAACCTGTCTGTACTTGTCTTCCTGGCCTGCTTCCTTTAGCTGGCTTACCAGGTTGGAAAGCATACCGCCAGGTACCTGGTACTGTAAGGTCTTGATATTGACACCAAGAACCTTCGGATTTAAGCGGCCGCTCTTAAGAGCCTCCTCACGGATCGGCTGGAAGTGGTCAGCGATCTCAGCCAGCAGGTTCTGATCAAAGCCTGTGTCATACGGTGTTCCGCGGAAGGTCTCAACCATAACCTCGGTAGCCGGCTGGCTGGTTCCCAGTGCCAGAGGTGACATTGCGGTATCGATGATATCGCAGCCTGCTTCTACTGCCTTTAAGTAGGTCATGGAAGCAACACCTGAGGTGTAGTGGGTATGAAGATCGATCGGAAGCGCGGTGGATTCCTTTAACGCGCGTACCAGCTCGTCTGCCTTATAAGGTGTCAGAAGGCCTGCCATGTCCTTGATACAGATGGAATCGGCGCCCATGTCCTCGATTCTCTTGGCAATATCTTTCCAGTAATCCAGTGTATAAGCATCGCCCAGAGTGTAGCAAAGTGCAACCTGTGCGTGGCCCTTTTCTTTGTTGCAGGCTTTTACAGCTGTCTGTAAGTTACGGATATCATTCAGACAGTCGAAAATACGGATAATATCAATACCGTTTGATAAAGACTTCTGAACGAAGTACTCTACCACGTCGTCAGCGTAATGATTGTAGCCTAAAATGTTCTGTCCACGGAACAGCATCTGCAGCTTTGTGTTCTTAAAGCCGTCTCTCAGCTTGCGAAGTCTGATCCACGGATCTTCCTTTAAGAAACGAAGGCATGAATCAAATGTGGCGCCGCCCCAGCACTCCACAGCGTAATAGCCGACCTTGTCCATCTTATCGACAATCGGAAGCATCTGCTCGGTTGTCATTCTCGTAGCAAGCAAAGACTGGTGAGCGTCACGAAGGACAGTCTCTACAATCTTAACCGGCTTTTTCTCTATTTCTGCCATTATTTTACCTCCTAATAATCTTTATTATTTCACTCCGAAGATAGCCATGAAGGTACCGGCCGCAACTGCTGTACCGATAACGCCTGCCACGTTCGGGCCCATCGCATGCATCAGCAGGAAGTTGGTAGGATCTGCCTCAGCACCGACCTTCTGGGATACACGTGCCGCCATTGGAACTGCGGATACACCGGCAGAACCGATCAGCGGATTTACTTTTCCGTGAGTCAGCGCGCACATCAGCTTTCCGAACAGCACTCCGGCTGCCGTACCAACGATAAATGCTACCAGACCAAGGAATACGATCTTTAATGTGTTCCAGTTCAAGAATGCTTCTGCACTCGTGGTTGCGCCTACGGAAGTTCCCAGCAGGATAACTACGATGTACATCAACGCGTTGCTCGCTGTCTCTGCCAGCTGCTTCACAACGCCGCTCTCTCTGAATAAGTTACCTAACATCAGCATACCAACGAGTGGCGCTGTGGTCGGGAGGATCATACAAACGACAACGGTTACAATGATCGGGAATAAGATTCTCTCAAGCTTGGATACAGGACGTAACTGCTCCATCTTGATCTTTCGTTCCTTCTCGGTAGTAAGCAGTTTCATAACCGGTGGCTGGATGATCGGAACGAGGGCCATGTAGGAGTAAGCCGCCACAGCGATCGGTCCCATTAAAGCCGTCTGTCCCAGCTTGCTCGCAAGGAAGATGGAAGTAGGGCCGTCAGCACCACCGATAATGGAGATAGCAGCTGCCGCTTTTCCGTTGAATCCTAAGAGGATCGCCAGGAAATAGGCGCTGTAGATACCAAACTGTGCAGCCGCACCGAGTAAGAAGCTCTTCGGATTGGCAATTAACGGAGCGAAATCCGTCATCGCGCCGACGCCCATGAAGATAAGCGGAGGCAGGATGCTCCATTCGTCCAGTTTAAAGAAGTACTGCAGAAGTCCGCCGCCGGAACCATCTGCACCAATTTCCTTCATAATATCCGGATAGATATTAACAAGCAGCATACCGAATGAAATAGGAATCAGCAGTAACGGTTCAAATCCATGTCTGATCGCAAGATATAAGAATACGAACGCGACCAGAATCATGAGCAGATTGCCGCCTGTCAGATTAAAGAATGCTGTTTGATGAAGAAGATTGTTCAATGTGCTAAATATATCCATGTTAATCCCTCCATATGGAATCCGCCTCTATCTGGCGGAAGCTCTGCCTTAGTTTAATGTAGCCAGTGTTGCGCCTGCTTCTACGGAATCGCCGGTTGCTACATTAATGCTTGCAATTGTTCCATCCTGAGGAGCTACGATTTCATTTTCCATCTTCATGGCTTCAAGAATAACGATTACGTCGCCCTTCTTCACTGCCTGTCCAGGATTTGCCTTCACGCCTAAAATCTTGCCTGGCATTGGAGCCGCTACCGTTACGGAGCCTGCTGCTCCGGCCGGTGCTGCTGCCTTCGGTGCTGCAGGAGCTGCCTTCGGTGCCGCCGGCGCTACCTTTGGTGCCGCTGCTGGTGCTGCGCTTCCGGTTCCTTCTTCTACGGTTACGTCATAAACATTACCATTAACTGTAATTGTATAATTCTTCATGATGATAATCCTCCTGATTATTATGCTTTTTTCCATTTCCCTGCCGGTGCACGTCTGATGGAGCGTACGACAAGACCGCTTGGGCTCGTTCCTGTAGATGCTGCAATCGCAGCTGTAATGACTGCTACCAGTTCCAGATCATCGGCCAGGTTCTCTTCTGCTGCCTGGACAACTGCTGCCGGTGCCGGTTCTGCTGCCGCTAATGGTTCCGGATCTTCTTTCTTTCCCTTGTTCTTCATCTTCTCTTCAAAACGGTTAATATATTTGAAGCAGCTGATGAGGAAGCTGATGAAGATCAGGACAATAAATACGGTTCCCATACCCATGACCATATTCATGGCGGCCTGTTCCATGTTCTCGCCTAACGTGTACTCCGGGACAAAGGAAACGCTGGTAATCGCACCTTCCCTGTCGGTCGTGATACCGAAGTCCATCTCTCTCTTCTCAAAAACCGCATGGACCGTTGCGCTGTAGCCGCTGTCAATCTCTTCTACCTCAGCCGTGTCCTCTACGGAAATCATGGCGCCAAGGTCATGCTTGACGTTCTTCCAGGAGTCCACACCCTCGGCAAGAGCTTCGCTCTGTTTTGCAGTCTGGTTTCTCACCTCGTCCAGCTGATCATCCGGAATGTTCACGTAAGAGCTTAAATATCCGGAAGCCATCTGGCTTAACTGAGCCTGAATGTTGACATCGATCTCTGAGGAAGCGGTGTCAGCCTTACTGCAAGCAGATAATGAAAAGAGACAGGCTGCCATGCAAAGTCCTAATGCTACTCGTTTCATATTCAGTTTCATATACCTGTCACCTCATTCTAGACCGTGCCATGTTTTTTATCCGGACGATCCTCTCTCTTCGTGAATAACATCTCAAATGCAGCAATCACGCGGGCTCTTGTCTCGCTTGCATCGATGATATCATCAACATAGCCTCTCTTTGCAGCGGCCAGTGCGCTGGACTGTAAAGTCTGATAGCCTTCCGCCTTTTCATTAATTAAGGAAACGCTGTCGTCCGCCTTGCCGATCTCATCCGCATACATGATCTTCGCTGCTTCCTTCGCATCCATCATGCCGATGGAAGCATCCGGCCATGCGTAAACCATATCGGCGCCGATTGACTTGCTGTTCATCGTCAAATAAGCGGTTCCGAACGCCTGTCCGATGACAACCGTTACCTTCGGAACTGTCGCATTGGCAAATGCATACGTAAGCTTAGCCGCCGCTTTGGCGATCTTTCTCTCGGTACATTTGCTGGCTTTATAGCCCTTTACATTGACAAGAGTAAGCACCGGGATATTAAATGCATCGCAGAACTCTACGAATTCCGCAGCCTTGGTGCAGCCCTGAGAGGTTAAAACCGCGTCGTACTCAGCAGTCTTTAAGCCGCTCTCATCATAGGATTCTGTGCGGTTGGCAACAGCGCCCACCGTCGTTCCGTTCATACGGATGAATCCGGTTACCATGGAAGGAGCGTAATCCTTCTTCACTTCCATGAAGAAATTATCATCAGAAATCTGTGTCAGCGCGATGGCCGTGTCTCCCACATAGTTTGCGAGATCGGAGCACACACGGTTTAAATCGTCGTTACACTCGTCATAGGACATGTCATCTTCGTTATTGGCCGGGAGGATGGTAACCAGGGTTCTGATACCGCTTAAAATTTCCGCCTCATCGCCTGTAAAATCTGCCAGTCCGGTTTCCTTACTCTGGAAATCAGCGGATGCCGTGTCGCATTTGCCGGTATAGTTGCCAGCCAGTGCGTTCGGGGAATTCACAAATAATTTACCGTTCTTGCTCTCCACAAATGTGAAATCAGCCATAGCTGTGGAAACCGCCATACCGCCGCCGCAGGTTCCAAACACTGCACTGATCTGCGGAATCACACCGGAAGCCATGGTCTGGCTTAAATAAAGCTGGCCAAATCCGTCCAGGGCGTCGGTAGCTTCCTGAAGTCTTAAGCCTGCGCAGTCGATCAGGCCAATGACCGGAGCGCCCGTCTTCATGGCCGCCGCATAAAGATTAACGATTTTTTTTGCATGCATTTCGCCGATGGAACCACCCAGTACGGATGCGTCCTGGCTGTACACATACACAAGGCATCCTTCGATGGTACCGTAACCGGTAACAACACCGTCAGCAGGGGTTTCCCTTGATGTCATGTTGAAGTCTGTATTTCTGGCCGTGATATAGGCGCCGACTTCAACAAAACTGTTCTCATCAAGCAAAGCATTGATTCTGTTGCTTGCTGATGTCTGTGCTGAATTACTCATTTTGCAATCCTCCATTTTGTAATATTTGTACGGGCTCTGTTAAGTAATTAACAAAGATCCGTAGAATAACACCAATTTCTGCCGATTATAATTGTATAATTAATTATGACAAATTTCAAGGTTTTTTTGGAAAAAAAAGAACTGCATTCTATGGATTTTTCATAATCCACATCATGCAGTCCTAATAACTTGTCAGCATTTTTTCACAATCTTTCTTAACTTCCAGCGAAATACACAAGTTTTCGTTGTCTAATTTGTAACTATTGCACACGTCATTCCCGGATGTCCATTATGCGAAATGTACCATCCTCTGTCTTTTTATAGCGGATATGGGGATTTTCCTCTCCCATGGTCACGCCATCCGCGTTCGCTTCCAGTGTCGCCGTGTCAACTCCTGCGATCGCCACCATCAAATCGTCCCCGAAGATCAGATCCGGATTCTGTTTTAAGAACTCGTTTCTGTCTGCAAAAGTCATCTTCTCTCCATCAGCAGTCTCCAGATTTAAGGGGAATGCGGCCAGATCCGCCAGAGCCTCCATGTCCCTGTCCGCTACCGCTTCCTGGACCAGCTCCGCAAATGCCTCGATATCCTTATCTCCTGCCTCCGATTCTGCCGCGCCGCCGTCCTCTGCTCCCGGACCAGCTGCCGCCCGGGCCTCTTTCTCCATACCTTCCGGAGTCGTCTCTTCCTCTTTTTCTATCTCTGCGCGAAACGGCGCAGCCTCATCCTTCGCGGCCTCTGTGGCTGTCGCCGCTGTCGTCTCTGCGGCTCCCGCTGCCTGAGACGCACTTTTCCCTGAACAGCCACCAGCCGCCAGCACTGTGATGACAGCCAGCAGAACAGCCAGAAGCTTTCCTCTTCTCACCATAAGTGCACACTTCCTTTCTGCGCTTCGGGCAAAGTATATACCACACAGAAGCGGAAGTCAATAGAGTTTCCAAAACTGTAAATGTTAGTCAGTTTTCTGTAAGATTCTTCCCTTATTTATACTCCTTGTGAAGGGTAAATCCACGGCCGCGCACCTCGCTGACCTGGTTGATAATCATAAATGCATTGGAGTCCAGCCCCATGACGAGTTCGTTCAGCTTCGACAGCTCCCGGCCCGATACGACCGTGAGCACCGCATAGGATGCCTTTCTCAAATGGCCTCCCTCGATCAGGAGCAGCGTCGTCCCCCGGTCCATCCGGTTCTGGATCGCCTCGCTGATGATCTCACACTGCTCGCTGATGATTTTGACCTGCATCTGGTTCTGTCCGATCATCAGCACCTTATCCAGCACCATGGTGTAGAGAAGCACCAGCAGAATTCCGTACAGGATCTTCTCCTTGCCTGCAAACACCATCTGGGTCAGCAGGATCAGGCAGTCGAACACCGACATCGTCATGGAGACCGGAAGGCGGAACTTCTTATTGAGAATCAGCGGCGGTATATCCATACCTCCGGTCGATGCCCCCGCACGGATCACCATGCCGATTCCCGCGCCGATCAGGAGTCCGGCAAAAACGGTCGCCAGCATCGTATCCCCGGTGAGGGGAGAGGAACCGAACAGTCCTTCAAAGACGCCGAGTATAAACGGATAGTAAAAAGTACTGATAATTGTCGTAAATGCGAACGCTTTGCCGAGAACCGCCGCCCCCGCCACAAACATCACCACATTAAAAACGCCGACGAACGCCGCGATGGGAATCCCGAGCTTATACTGAGCCACCAATGCCAGTCCCGTCGTCCCGCCGGTGATGAGGCCGTTTGGAAGGATAAAGAGGGACACGGCCAGGGCGTAAAGCGTATTTCCCGCCAGCACGGTTATTATTTTTTTCATATTCATACAGATCTGACTTCCTTTCATCGGTAAATAACACCGCCTCCCAGTATAGCATAATCCCCGGTTTCTTAAAACCCCCGCCGTTAAGATTTCGTTTCAATTCCTCTCCGTTTTACTTTTTCCGCCGTCCTCCTGTTATACTTTATGATGAAATTTTATACTCAAAAAGGAGTGAACACATGGAGTTATATTTAATTATGGCTGCATTTATCTGCATCCTGTGCATCTTTGCAGGGAGCCTGTCAACCCGCATCGGCGTCCCCTCCCTTCTCCTCTTTATCATTCTGGGCATGATGTTCGGGACAGACGGAATCTTCCGGATTCCCTTTTCCAACTATGGACTCGCGGAGAGCATCTGTTCCGTCGCCCTGATTTTCATCATGTTTTATGGAGGATTCTGTACCAACTGGGAGGCCGCCAGGCCTGTGGCAAAAAAGGCTGTGCTGCTTTCCAGCGCCGGTGTCATACTTACCGCACTCTTAACCGGCCTTTTCTGCCATTTTATTCTGAAGACTTCCCTGCTGGAAGGACTTTTAATCGGCTCCGTACTCGGATCCACGGATGCCGCCAGCGTATTTTCCATTCTCCGCATGAAAAAGCTTAACCTTGTAGACGGTATGGCGTCCATCCTCGAGGTGGAGAGCGGAAGCAACGATCCCGTCGCCTATATGCTGACTACAATCGTACTGGGCATGATGGCGGGCCACTCTTCCGCCGGCTCCGTCGCCCTCGTCTTCTCGGCGCAGGTGCTGTACGGTATCCTGTTCGGCGTGGCAGCCGGCCTGGCCGGATCGAAGCTTTTAAACTCTGAACAGTTTTTTTCCGGAGAAATGCTTCCGATTCTCACCATGGCCCTTGCAGTCTTAACCTACGGTCTCTCAGCCTCAGTCTCCGGCAATGGCTTCTTAAGCGTCTATATCGCTGGTATTATCCTGGGCAACAGCAAGATAAAAGGAAAAGTGGAACTCGTCCACTTTTTTGACGGCATCACCGGAATGATGCAGATTATTCTGTTTTTCCTGCTGGGGCTCCTGTGTTTTCCTTCCAGGATCATTCCCGTACTGGTCCCTTCCGTCTGCATTATGGCCTTCATGCTTCTGATCGCGCGGCCCGCGGCCATCTACATCATACTGCGGCCCTTTAAAGTACCCTTTCGCCAGCAGCTGCTGATCTCCTGGGCCGGCCTGCGGGGAGCCGCCTCCATCGTCTTTGCCATCACCACGGTCCTGAGTCCGGCCGCCATGGAATACGACATCTTTCATATCGTGTTCTGCGTCTGCCTCCTGTCGGTGGCCATTCAGGGCTCTCTGCTTCCATGGATGGCGAAGAAGCTGGAAGTAATCGGTTCCACCGACGATATCTTCAAGACCTTTAACGACTATCAGGAAGACCAGTCCATCCATCTGACCGAGGCTGTCTCTTATACACATCTCC